>Ga0207773_100301_pt1 | contig 25028 bp, 24 predicted proteins | sample TtaePargueraPR_2_FD_187281 | JGI IMG/M metagenome (GOLD analysis project Ga0207773, IMG submission 187281) | Aerobic enrichment media microbial communities from Bioluminiscent Bay, La Parguera, Puerto Rico - Tt and M1 (3) (SPAdes) | ecosystem: Environmental > Aquatic > Marine > Unclassified ...
CGTGCCTGCTGTGGTTTTGACCGCAGCTGAAAGCGGGTGCCCCAGGGCGGTCGCGCCGGACAGCCTTCCAAGTTATCCCCTATCGAGAAATCCCGGCGTTCCCGAGACGGCTTTCGTCTCAGTTTTTTAGTTTCAGGGACGGATGCCGTCTCGGGACTCCGCTCCATGTTCAAACCCGGAAGCTGTAAGGGCTGGCCGGCGCTCCGGCATGACCCGGCCTTGCGTTGGGGTGGCGCGCGTGACAAAACCTTTGCAACTACAAGGGGAAGGGGGATGGCATGACCGAGCTGGTTGGCTTTTATCCGGGATCGTTCGATCCCTTGACCAATGGGCATCTCGATGTCATCGAGCGCGCCTGCAAGCTGGTGGACACGCTGGTGGTGGCGGTCGGCATCAGCGCCACCAAGAAGAACCCGCTGTTCACTCATGAGGATCGCGTCGCCATTCTGGAACAGGTCCTGCCCGCCATTGGCACGCGGACCAATACCAGGTTCCGTATCGTCGACTTTTCCGGGTTGATGGTGCAGGCGGCGCGTGACAACGGCGCCAAGCTGATCATTCGCGGGTTGCGCGACACCACCGACTATAATTACGAGATGCAGATGGTGGGGATGAACGCCCAGATGGCGCCCGATCTGCAGACCGTCTTCCTGCCATCCAGCCCGCCGGTGCGGCATATCTCGGCCACATTGGTGCGGCAGATCGCTGAAATGGGCGGGGACATCTCCGCCTTTGTACCGCAAATCGTGCTCAAGGCTCTCAAGTCCAAATGATCAAAATTACCCGCCGTACTTTCGCAGCCCTTGTTCTGGGCGCGTCCCTTGCTGCCGCGCCGGCCCTGGCCCAGTCGGGCACGCCGCACCTGATCCTGACCCTGGAAGACGGCGTGGTTGATATCGAGCTGCTGCCCGAAATCGCCCCCAAGCATGTCGAGCGCGTGGTGACGCTGGCCGAAGCCGGTGAATATGACGGCGTGGTGTTCCACCGTGTGATCGATGGCTTCATGGCCCAGACGGGCGACGTCGCCAATGGCGATTCGACCGATGCGTCCTACAATCTGCAGATGGCGGGCACAGGTGGGTCAGACCTTCCGGACGTAGAAGCAGAGTTCAATTCCGAGAGCTTCCAGCGCGGCATTGTCGGCGCTGCCCGCTCGCAGAACCCCAATTCGTTCAACTCGCAGTTCTTCATCACCACTGCCGATGCGAGCTTCCTTGATGGCCAGTACACCGTGTTCGGCAAGGTGGTCTCCGGCATGGAAGCGGTCGATGCGCTGGAAAAGGGGCCGCAGGAGATGAATGGCGCCGTTGCCAATCCGGACAAGATCGTTTCGGCCGCGATCGAATATCGGTAAGGCGCTCCAAACCAGGGGCGCAGCCCTCAGGCTTGCGCCCTGCGTGCATTCGCCCTAAACCCCGGCCACATTCTGAAACGAAAGAGACCACCCATGGCCTATGCAGATCCGGAAAACACCCTCGTCATCGAAACCAGCAAGGGCAAGGTCGTCATTGCCATGAAGCCCGAAGTGGCGCCGGGCCATGTCGAGCACATCAAGAAGCTGGCGCGCGAAGGCGCCTATGACGGCGTGGTGTTTCACCGCGTGATCGAGGGCTTCATGGCCCAGACCGGCGACGTCAAATTCGGCAACTCCACCTCGGCTAGCTTCAACCCGTCGCGTGCTGGCATGGGGGGCTCGGACTATCCGAACCTGAAGCAGGAATTCAACGAGACCCCGCACAAGCGCGGTACGGCCTCGATGGCCCGAGCGCAGGACCCGAACAGCGCCAATTCGCAGTTCTTCATCTGCTTTGCAGATGCTCCCTTCCTCAACCGCCAGTATACTGTGTGGGGTGAGGTCATTGAGGGCATGGAGAATGTCGATCAGATCAAGCGCGGCGAGCCGGTTGTTGATCCGGACAAGATGGTTTCGGTTAAGGTCGCGGCTGACATTGCCGAATAAGCTGTTGCTGGCGGCCCTGGCCGCCAGCCTTTCGGCCGCTCCGGCCTCGGCAACGCAATGTATGTATTGCAGTGACGTCGAGGCCAATACCGAGGTCGGGCTGTTGCTGGGCACGGCTGGCGGCTTTGGCGGGATTGGCGCCAATATGCGTCACCGGACCCGGCACTGGACGACCGATCCGGCCTATGGAGACGGCGCGATCTTCACCATCGGGCAGGGCTTCGCCGACGATCAGGGCATGAAGGTCGATTTCTACGACGAGATCGTCAATCTGCCGGTCGCCGAGCTGAGGCTGTCCCATGCCCAGGAGGCCGGCGAACATGTCTTTGCCGGAACACTCAGGATTATCGGGCTCGGCGTGTGGGCGGTCTCCTGCAGCGAAGACTAGGCGATGCTGTCGCTATGTTTATTTCCGGTCAGGCCGAGCCATGCTAACGAGCCGTCATGCGCGTATCTGAATTCGACTTTGAGCTTCCCGAAAACCTGATTGCCCTGCATCCGGCCGAGCCGCGCGACAGCGCGCGCCTGCTGGTTGTGCGGCCCGGCGAACCGTTTTCGGACAAGCATATCCCCGATCTCAAGACACTCGTGCGTCCGGGTGACGTGCTGGTGGTCAACGACACGCGGGTGCTGCCCGCCGAGTTGAAGGGCGTGCGGCTACGGGGGGACATGCGCGCCAATGTCTCGTTCAACCTGCACAAGCGGGTTGACGCGAAGACCTGGCGGGCGTTTGCGCGGCCAGCGAAAAAACTCCATTTGCTGGACCGGCTGGAGCTTGGAAATGGCGACGCAGAGCCGCTGGTGGCGCGGGTCGCGGGCAAGGGCGACACGGGCGAGGTGACGCTGGAGTTCGAACTGGGTGGAGCGCAGCTGGACGAGGCGATCAAGTCGCATGGGGCCATGCCGCTCCCGCCCTATATCGGGGCCAAGCGGGCGATCGAAGAGCGCGACAAGGTCGACTACCAGACTGTCTATGCCACCGAGGACGGGGCCGTGGCGGCGCCAACTGCTGGACTGCACTTTACGGAGAAGCTGCTGCAGGACCTCAGCGATCTGGGTGTCGCCATGGAGCGGGTAACACTGCATGTGGGCGCGGGAACCTTTCTGCCGATGAAGGCAGAGGACACGGACGACCATGTCATGCATTCGGAATGGGGTGAGATCGACCAGGCGACTGTCGAGCGGATCAATGCACGCCGCGCGGCCGGGGGCAGGGTGGTGGCGGTGGGTACGACCAGCCTGAGGCTGCTCGAGACCGCCTCGCGCGCTACAGGTGAATTGAAGCCTTTTATCGGCGATACGGACATCTTCATCACGCCGGGTTTCCGGTTCCGCACGGTCGATGTGCTGATGACCAATTTTCATCTGCCCAAATCGACCCTCTTCATGCTCGTCAGCGCTTTTTCCGGTCTGGACACGATGAAGGCGGCCTATGCCCATGCCATCGAGCATGGCTATCGATTCTATTCCTATGGAGACTCCTCGCTCCTGCATCGGGCATCGCATGCAGAGGATGATGCGTGAACCAGCGCGTTGCGCCGATAACCCGCTATACGCGGCGCATTGCCTCTGCCCTGGAGCGTGCGGCCAATAGCGATCAATCGCACATGACCTTGTCGCGGCTGGTGGAAATCCTTGGGCCGCGTGCTCACCGCTTGCTCCTGCTGGTTGTGTCGTTGTTCAACATGATTCCCGGCCCGCCGGGCTATGGCGGTACGATTGCCTGGACGACCTGCGCGGTGGCCGTCGGTATGTTGATGGGCCGACCGATCCGGCTGCCGGGCATCATTGGCAAGCGCAAATTGCCGCTCGACATGATGGTCAAGGCCAGCGCTCAGGTGGTCAAGGTGGCACGCATCCTGGCGCGGTTCTCGCGGCCGCGACTGCGCTGGATGACCGGCGCCGCGGCGAACCTGCCCTATGCCATCCTGGTCATCTGCGTCAGCGTGGTGATGTCGCTGCCCGTCCCCTTCATCAATGCCATCCCCAATGTCGGGCTCTGCATCATCGCCTTTTCGATGCTGAACCGGGATGGGATCGGCGTGATTGTCGGGCTGGTGGCGACGGCCATCGGCCTGGGCGTGGCTCTGGCGATATTTGTGGGGGCGTTTCATCTGGGCATGGCGGCCATCGGGTCAATGTCATGACCGGGCCACTTTCCCAAGCGCCACGTACAGGCTAGAACCCGCGCCATGAAGCAAGTCACTTTTTCCCTTCTCGCCACTGATGGCATGTCCCGTCGCGGCCGCATCGATACGCCGCGGGGCGAGATCAACACGCCCGCCTTCATGCCCGTGGGGACCGCCGGCACGGTCAAGGCCATGTATCCCGAACAGGTGCGCGAGACCGGGGCGGATATCCTCCTGGGCAATACCTACCACCTGATGCTGCGGCCGGGCGCCGAGCGGGTCGCCTCGCTCGGTGGCCTGCATGACTTCATGGATTGGCAGCGGCCGATCCTGACCGATAGCGGCGGGTTCCAGGTCATGTCGCTGGCCAAGCTCAGGAAGCTCACTGAGAAGGGTGTGACCTTCAAGTCGCATATCGACGGATCGAGCCATGAGCTGACGCCCGAGCGCAGCATCGAAATCCAGACGCTTCTGGACAGCGATATCATCATGCAGCTCGACGAGTGCATTGCGCTGCCGGCCGAGCGCAAGGAGATGGAGCGGGCCATGGAGCTCTCGATCCGCTGGGCGGACCGCTCCAAGACAGCGTTCGACGGTCAGCAGAACCGGGCTTTGTTCGGCATCGTGCAGGGTGGCGACGATGCGGAATTGCGTGGGCGATCGGCGGCGGGACTGAAGGATATTGGCTTCGACGGCTATGCCGTGGGGGGCCTCGCGGTGGGTGAGCCGCAGGAGGTGATGTTCCGGGTGCTCAACGAGATCACGCCGGAACTGCCGACGGACCGGCCACGCTATCTGATGGGCGTCGGCAAGCCGGATGATATCCTGGGCGGGATTGAACGCGGCATCGACATGTTCGATTGCGTGCATCCCACCCGCGCCGGGCGGCATGGGCATGCCTATACGCGGTTCGGTGTCATCAACCTGAAAAATGCCCGGCATAAGGACGATCACCGGCCGCTGGACGAGGCTTCGCCCAACCCGAATTGCCGGCGCTGGAGCCGGGCATACCTGCACCATCTGGTTCGTACGGAAGAGATTTTGGGCGCCATGGTGCTATCGCAGATCAACCTCGCCTATTATCAGGAGCTGACGGCAGGGTGCCGAGCGGCCATCGAGGCTGGGCGAATGAGTGATTTTGCGGCGGAGACACGGGCGGCATGGGCCGCAGGCGACCTGCCGGTTCTTTAGGGATTTCAGAGGGACAAGACTATGGCCAAGGGCGAACGTGGCGACGTGCTCAATCCGCTGATGAAGCAGCGCAAGCGCCTTAGCGATGTGACGATGCGCGAGATGTTCGCGGCAGACCCCAACCGGTTTCAGCGCTTCTCGGCGACCGGGGCGGATATCCTGCTGGATTATTCCAAGAACCGCATTGACGAAGACGCGATGGCGGCCCTGTTCGAGCTGGCACGCGCGGCCGGCGTCGAAGAACGCCGCAGCCAGATGTGCGAGGGCGAGCATATCAACATCACTGAAGACCGGGCCGTCATGCACATGGCGCTGCGCTATCAGGGCGACAGGCCGGTTGAGGTGGATGGCAAGGATGTGATGCCGGACGTTCGCAGCGTTCTCAAGGCCATCGAGGCCTACACTAATTCGGTGCGCAATGGTGACATCCGCGGGCATGGCGGCGAGCAGTTCACCGATGTGGTCAATATCGGCATTGGCGGCTCGGATCTCGGCCCGGCCATGGTGACGCTGGCGCTGGAGCCCTATACCCGCGCCGATCTGCGCGCCCATTACGTCTCCAATGTCGACGGCGCGCATATTCATGATGTGCTCAAGCGCCTCGATCCGAAAAAGACGCTGTTCATCGTTGCGTCCAAGACCTTCACCACCGACGAGACCATGACCAATGCCAATTCGGCGCGGAAATGGATCGCCGAAGCCCTGGGCGAAGAAGCGGTGCCGAACCATTTTGCGGCGGTCTCGACCAATCTCGAGGCTTGCGCGAAATTCGGCATACGCGAAGACCGGATCTTTGGGTTCTGGGACTGGGTTGGTGGGCGCTATTCGGTTTGGTCGGCCATCGGCTTGCCCATCGCGATGGCGGTCGGCTACGAGAATTTCGCAAAATTCCTGGCCGGCGCCGATGCCATGGACCGGCATTTCCTCGAAACACCGCTGGAGCGCAACCTGCCGGTGATCATGGCGCTGATCGGCGTGTGGTATCGCAATGCCTGGGGCTTCTCGACCCATGCGGTGCTGCCCTACGACCAGCGTCTGTCGCGCTTTGCCGCGTACCTCCAGCAGCAGGATATGGAATCGAACGGCAAGTCGGTCACGCTCAATGGCAAGAAGGTCGGCTGGCCGACCGGGCCGATCGTCTGGGGCGAGCCGGGCACCAATGGCCAGCACGCCTTCTATCAGCTGATTCACCAGGGCACCGACGTCATCCCCTGCGATTTCCTGATCGCCGCACGGCCGCATGAGGACCTGCCGCCGCACCACGACAAGCTGGTGGCCAATGTGCTGGCGCAGTCCGAGGCCCTGATGCTGGGCAAGACCAAGGATGAGGTGGTTGCCGAGTTGAAGGCCCAAGGTCTGGAGAAGGACCAGATCAAGGCCCTGGCGCCGCACAAGGTGTTTCCTGGCAACCGGCCGAGCAACACGCTGTTCTACAAGCAGTTGACGCCGGAAGTGCTCGGGTCGCTGATCGCGCTCTACGAGCACAAGGTGTTCGTGCAGGGCGTGATCTGGAACGTCAATTCCTACGACCAATGGGGCGTGGAATTGGGCAAGCAATTGGCCAAGGCGCTGCTGCCCAAGGTCAAGGGCGAACAGAGCGGGGCCGGGCACGATGCGTCCACGCAGGGCCTGCTCGGCTATTACCTCGCCAACAAGGCCTGATTATTGATCATCACGACGAACGAGCAACTCGACAAGCTCAAGGAAATCGGCCGCATCTGCGCCATGGCCCGTGAGGCTATGGCAACGGCCATGCGACCGGGCATGACGACGCTGGAACTGGACGAGATCGGTGCGAAGTTCCTGGCGGAACACGGTGCGGAGTCGGCGCCGATCCTCACTTACGAGTTTCCGGGCGCAACCTGTATCTCGATCAATGAAGAAATCGCCCATGGCATTCCCGGCGATCGCGTGCTTGAGGAGGGTGACCTCATCAATATCGATGTTTCCGCGGCCAAGGATGGTGTCTTTGCCGATTGCGGCGCCTCCTACATTTTGGGCAAGGGCGATCCGCGGCTGGAAAAGCTCTGCCGGGATGGCAAGAAGGCCATGTGGGCGGGGATCAACGCGGTCAGGGCCGGCGCGCCGCTGGCCGATATCGGTACCGCCATCGGCAAGGTTGCCAAGAAAGGCGGCTACACGCTGATCCGAAACCTCGCCAGCCACGGCGTGGGCGATAGCCTGCATGACGAGCCGGGCGAGGTGCCGACATGGCCGGATAAGTCCGAAAGGCGTCGCATCCAGGATGGACTGGTTTTCACCATCGAGCCGTTCCTGTCGATGGGCGGGCAGATGGCCGAACAGATGTATGAAGATGATGAGTGGACGCTGACGGCCGAGCCGCTTGCGCCGACCGTGCAGTATGAGCACACGTTGGTGGCAACGCCCCGCGGCGCGGTGATCGTGACGTTGGCGGGGTAGCGCCGTTTCCCCGGGTCCAGGGCCTTACAGCCAGACCAGCAGCAATGGTCCCAGGACAATCAGGCCGATTCCGACGGCGTAGCGCAAATTGCCCAGTCGCCGCAGCGCGGGGACACTGAGCACGGTGGAAAGCACCAGGAAACCAACCAGCCCGATCAGTGCCGGCAGCAGCGGGTTGAGATTGAGTGCGGTATTTTCGTTCAGTTGCAGATAGACCATGTGGCCGCCGGCGAAGCCGAGCAACGCCATAATGACCACGGTCACCGCCTTGGAGGTGATGAGCAGGGCCATGTCGATGGTGTTGCTGGTGAGCAGCAGGGCAATGCCGGACCCGGTGACATGAACGGAGGCGAGCGTGGCAAAGACGCCGCTGCCAGTGAGCACGGGGACCAGTTCGGGCGGAGCGTTGAGCGGAACGGACCCGACCATGGGCAGATTGGCACCATATCGGGCCAGTAGCAAAATGCCATAGAGCATGACCAAAGTGCTGGCGGCGAAGACCAGCAATGTGACCGCCAGGACCTTGAGCAGGTCCGTTGTCTCCTGAGACATGTCTTGCCCCCAAAAAACTGTGCCCGTTGCCGATAGTACGGCATGGCGCTGATTCTCAAACTGGAATGCGGCGACCGGTGGCAGACAATTGTGTGTTGGTCACTCGTGGTGCGGGCGTTCGGCGGCGTTGAATGCGGATTGGCTTGCGGAACTCTTCAGACAATTCGAAGGCGTCCGCCCGGTTGTCGAGTTCGGCATAAGGGTCGGGATCTATGCAGGTCTGGGGCATGGCCGGCAAATCGGAAGTGACCACAGTAGTATCGCCCTGAACCGAGGCACAAACGCGACAGCAGAGCTGTAGTGAGGAAGGAAGTGGTACGCCGGGAGGGGGTCGAACCCTCGACCATTCGATTAAAAGTCGAATGCTCTACCACTGAGCTACCGGCGCCTACGATTTGGATTGCCGTACTTCTGACCGGAGTTGCGCCGGACCGAAAGCTTGCCAATGACGCCTTGCGGCGTCGCGGCGGAACATAGCCGGACTTGTTCGCCTGTCAACCGAATTTGGCCGTTATTGCGACAAGTCCAGAGGAGTCCCCGAATAGGGCATTGGAATACAGGCTATGGAGACGCGCTCGAACCGCTGGCAGAGAGCCCGGGCTTCTGCCAGTTCGGCTATTGGGCCGACGACAATGCGCTTATCGTCGCCATTGGCTTCGTCAGCTACCAGGGGCGACAGCCCGAACAACAAAGGGCCCAGCTTAAGGGTCAGGTCGCTCCAAAGCGCCGGGGTGTCCTCGAAAGGTACGGCGGCACCGACTGCGATGCCGTAGGCATTCTCGTTCGGCAGGGCCATGGCCATAGTGTCCTGGCTTGGGACCGGGGCGGGGAGGGGCTGATCAATCGCCTCGGTCGCCGTGGCCTGAGGCATTGCCGATTGCTTGACGGCGACCGAGCCGCCTTCGGCCTCGTAAGTCAAGGTCTGGTTGGCGCCGATGGAGGCAGTCAGATTTGAGCGATCAACTGCTGCACCTGTTGGAAGGCTTTCCAGAATGCGGGGGACCGTTGTTTCGAGCGCACCAACACGGCGGGTAATGTCATTGCCGGAACGCTCCTGCATGGAGAAGCGGGTCACCAACAGTTCGTTCTCTCGTTTGAGGCGGATGGTTTCATCCTGCAAATTGGAAACCTCGCGACGCAGAGTCTCAATCGACGCGCCGGCCACGCGTGGCTGATGCAGGCCGCCAATGAAGCTTTGCGGCACCAGCAGGGCAATGTTGGAGCCGAAAACCGCCAGGGCGACGCAGACCAGAGCGACAATGCCCCAGACCGTCACGTCGGATTGCCGGAACTGTTCGGATGCTTTAGCCAAGCGAGAACCCTCTGAAACGCCCGAATCGCCGGGAATATCGTGGCTAGAGTGGTCCCAATGTTATCGGTTCGCCAACTGTTGGCTGCCATAAATTTGTGTAAATGCCGGAAGAAGAACGACGGGTCGGGGAGAGCGTAATGGCGGAATTGCTTTCGATCATTCTTGCAGCAGGCGAGGGCACACGGATGAAATCGGCCTTGCCCAAGGTGCTGCATCCGGTCGGAGGCCTGCCGATCATCGGCCATGTTGCCCGCGCAGCACGCGAGGCGGGATCCAGCAAGGTCGCGCTCGTTACCGGGCCTCGGCATGAGTCAATCCGCAATACAGTCTCGGCGCTTGACAGCGAAGTCGTGCATTTTGAACAGGCCGAAGCGCGCGGCACCGGACATGCAGCCGCCCAAGCCCGGGCATTGTTCGACGGCCACAATGGCTACATCGCAGTCGTTTACGGCGATCATCCGCTCTTGCGCAGTATGAACTTCCGTGCGGTGCTCGATCGGCTGGATGCTGGCCAAGATGTAGCGATCTTGGGGTTTGAGCCGAAGGACCCCACAGGTTACGGGCGGTTTATTACAGATGGCGAGCGGCTGCTGGCCATTCGCGAGCACAAGGATGCAAGCGAGACGGAGCGCACTATTGGGCTCTGTAATGCATGCATTCTCGCATTCCGTGCCGAGGTGTTTCGCGATCTGATCGACCAGATTGGCACCGACAACGCTCAAGGGGAGTATTACCTGACGGACCTGGTCGGATTGGCCAACAAGGCTGGCAAGAAAGTCGGTTTTGGCGTGGCACCGGAGAATGACGTCATGGGTGTCAATGACCGCAGCCAATTGGCGCGAGCAGAGGCCATCTTCCAACAGAACAGGCGCGAAGATGCCTTGAGATCTGGCGTTACGCTGCGCGATCCGAACAGCGTCTGGTTCTCCTGGGATACCGAGATCGGGCGGGATGTGACGATCTTCCCCAATGTGGTGTTCGGCCCAAGGGTGAAGATTGCAGACAATGTCGAGATCCGGGCCTTTTGCGACATCGAGGATGCGGTGATCGGCGAGGGGGCCAGCATTGGCCCGTTTGCGCGTATTCGCGGCGGCTCGGAGCTCGGGCCTGAAGTGCATCTTGGCAACTTCGTCGAGGTGAAGAAAAGCAAGATCGGCGCCGGGACCAAGGCGGGGCATCTGAGCTATCTGGGCGACGCGGAAATCGGGTCCAAGACCAATATCGGTGCAGGGACCATTACCTGCAACTATGACGGTGCGAACAAGGACAAGACGATCATTGGGAACGATGTGTTCATCGGCTCCAATGCCTCGCTTGTCGCTCCCGTGACGATTGGCGACGGAGCCTATACAGCATCAGGCAGTGTGATTACCCAGGACGTTCCGGCCGATGCGCTGGCGTTGGGCCGGGCGCGGCAGGAAAATAAGCCTGGCTATGCGCCCAAACTCAGGGAGCGGGCTTTGGCCAAGAAGGCGGCGAAAGGAAAATAGCATGTGCGGGATCGTTGGAATTGTCGGCGATGCGCCGGTCGCCGGTCGCCTTGTGGACGCGCTGAAGCGCCTTGAATATCGCGGCTATGACAGTGCCGGCGTGGCTACGCTGGAAGACGGCGCAATTGCCCGCCGCCGGGCCGAGGGCAAGCTTGGTAATCTTGCCAGCAAGCTGGGCATGGAGCCGCTTGGTGGTCACATTGGCATTGGCCATACCCGCTGGGCGACGCATGGCGCGCCGACCGAAACCAATGCTCACCCGCATACCACCGAGCGCGTCGCCATCGTGCACAATGGCATTATCGAAAATTTCCGCGAATTGCTCGAAGACCTGGCACGGGACGGTTACCGGCCTCAGACCCAGACGGACACGGAATCGGTGGCCCTTTGGGTGACGCGCGAACTCGACAATGGCGCCGAGCCTGAGTTGGCCGTGGCGCGGACGCTCAAGAAGCTCAAGGGGGCCTTCGCGCTGGCGTTCATGTTCAGAGGCGAGAATGGCCTCCTTATTGCCGCCCGCCACGGTGCCCCACTGGCGGTCGGCTATGGCACGACCGAGATGTATCTGGGGTCCGATGCCATGGCGCTGGCGCCCTTTACTTCGCGTCTCACCTATCTTGAGGACGGCGACTGGGCGGTGATCACGCCCAGTGGCGTAACGATCCGTGATGGCAAGGATGCATTGGTTGAACGTGAGCAGATGGTGTCGCAGGCGTCGGCTCTGCTGGTCGACAAGGGCAATCACCGCCATTTCATGGCAAAGGAAATCTACGAGCAGCCTGAAACCATTTCCCATACTCTGAGCCACTATGTGGATATGGGGGCGGAAAAGGTCGCCATCCGAGAGCAGCTGCCCTTCGATTTTGCTGACCTGTCGCGCCTGACCATGAGCGCATGCGGCACGGCATACTATGCAGGGGCCATCGCAAAGTACTGGTTCGAACGCTATGCGCGGTTGCCCGTGGACATCGATGTGGCCAGCGAGTTCCGCTATCGGGAGCCGCCGCTGGAAAAGGGTGGGCTGTCGCTGTTCATTTCGCAGTCGGGAGAAACCGCAGATACGCTCGCGGCGCTACGCTATTGCGCGGGGCAGGGGCAGCACGTGGCGAGCCTGGTCAACACCGTGGAATCGACCATTGCCCGGGAATCGGGCGTTGTTTTTCCGATCCTGTGCGGGCCGGAGATCGGGGTGGCCTCGACCAAGGCACTAACGGCGCAACTCACCGCACTTGCGAGCCTTACCATTGCGGCGGGCCGGGCTCGCGGAGTGGTTTCGGCTGAACTGGAGGCGGAGTTGGTGCGTGCCATGATCGCTCTGCCCTCGGCTGTCTCGGCGGCTTTGGGCGCCGAAGAACAGATCATGGACATTTCCAAGCGGCTCTCCAAGGCCAAGGATGTGCTTTACCTGGGCCGCGGCGCGATGTTCCCGGTGGCTATGGAAGGGGCGCTAAAGCTTAAGGAAATCAGCTATATCCATGCCGAAGGTTATGCGGCAGGTGAGCTCAAGCATGGCCCTATCGCGCTGGTGGACGAGGCCATGCCGGTGATCGTTGTGGCGCCGTCGGACGAGTTGGTCGACAAGACGCTGAGCAATATGCAGGAAGTGGCCGCGCGGGGCGGCAACATCATCTTGATTACGGATGCCGAGGGCGCAAAAACCGTGGGGCATGGCGTCGCCGACATCATCGAAATCCCACATGTGCACTCGTTTGTTGCGCCGATCCTGGCGACCATTCCGGTGCAGTTGCTGGCCTATCATACGGCCGTGTTCATGGGTACCGACGTGGATCAGCCGCGCAATCTGGCGAAGTCTGTGACGGTCGAATAGGGAATTATCCCGCCCGGATCAGCGGGATCGCGAGGTCCTTGCGGAACAGATAGAGCAGGGTTCGGGCGGCCTCGCCCTCGGGCCCAGTTAGGCCAGGATTGCGCTGCATCAGTGCCCTGGCTTCGTCATGCGCGAATTCGAGCAAATGCCGGTGGACGTCAGGCACGGCGAGACGATAGCCGGGCATGCCGGATTGGCGCGTGCCCAGGACATCTCCCTGGCCGCGCAGTTCGAGGTCGCGCTCGGCAATCTCGAAGCCGTCCTCGGTGGACTTGATGGTCTCCAGACGCGCCTTGGCGGTTTCCGAAAGCGGGTCCTTGTAGAGCAGCAGACAGGCCGAGCGCTGTGAGCCGCGGCCAACACGGCCCCTCAACTGATGCAGCTGGGCTAGACCGAAGCGCTCGGCATGCTCGATGATTATGATGGTCGCGTTGGGGACGTCGACGCCGACCTCAATGACCGTGGTTGCAACCAGCAGCTTGATTTCATTGGCTTTGAATTGCTGCATCACCTCTTGTTTGGCGGCCGCAGACATGCGGCCATGAACCAGCGCCACCTGATCGCCGAAGGCTTTTTTTAGGTCCGCAAAGCGGTCCTCGGCGGAGACGACCTCCAGCGTTTCGCTCTCCTCGACCAATGGACACACCCAATAGGCCTGAGCGCCTTCGGCAAGGCGAGACTGCAGGCGAGAGACCACGCGGGCGTAGTCGCCGATGGACATCACAGCGGTGTCGATTGGCTGGCGACCACGCGGTTTTTCCCGGAGAACGCTAACCGCCATGTCTCCGAAATGGGTGAGCACGAGAGTGCGCGGAATTGGAGTTGCAGTCATGACCAGGAGGTCCGTGTACCGACCCTTGTCAGAGAGCGCGAGGCGCTGGTGCACACCAAAGCGATGTTGTTCGTCCACGACTGTCAGGCCCAGATCGTGGAAAGCGATATCGGATTGGAAGAGGGCATGGGTGCCGACCGCAATTGAGATCGCTCCGCTGGCGAGACCGGTCAGAATCGCCCGGCGCTCGGCGGCGGGCATCTTGCCGGTCAGAAGGGCGCAGGTCAGGCCAGCTGCTTCGCAGATAGGCTGGATGGTGCGGTAGTGCTGGCTGGCGAGAAGTTCGGTGGGCGCCATAAGGGCGGATTGGGCGCCGCTTTCGGCCATGGCGGCCATGGCCATGAGCGCGACGACGGTTTTGCCGGAACCAACATCGCCCTGCAGGAGACGGGACATCCGGTCTGGTGCCTCTAGATCGGCGTGAATTTCCTTCAGTGCCTGTTGCTGGCCCTTTGTCAGCGAGAAGGGCAGGGCAGATGCAACCCGTTGCGTGATTTCGCCGGTGAACTGTCTGGCCACTCCGCGGGCGGATACCATGCTGGAGCGCACCAATTGCAGGGCGATCTGCCCCACGAGATACTCGTCGTAGGCCAGTCGCTGCCGCGCGGGCGACCAGAGTTCGGCCTGTTGCGGGTCCTCTGGAAGATGCACCATGTGCATGGCACTGGCAAAATCTGGCCATTTGCGGGCGGCCATAGTTTCCGGGGCGATCCATTCGGGCAGATCCGGCACCGTTTCAACGGCTTGCCGCACCAGCTTGGCCAGAGCCTTGGAACTGAGGCCATTGGTGAGTGGATAGACGGGTTCGACCAGCGGGAGGGTTTCGAATTTGTCCGGCTCAACCACGTAATCGGGGTGCGTGATCTGTTTCTCGCCGTTGAAGAAGCCGATCTGTCCGGACACGTAGCGTTCCTCGCCGACGGGCAAGGCGCGCTCGACCCAGCCACCCTGGGCGCGGAAAAAGACAAGCTGCATGTCTCCAGTATCATCATGGGCGAAAACCCGGTGCGGGACATGCGGTTTGCCGCGTGGTGGTGGCTGGTGCCTGTCGATGTGGAGGCGCAGGGTGACGATTTGGTTGAGGTAGGCTTGGGCAATCCCGACCTGGCGTCGTCGGTCCACCACTCCTGACGGCATGTGCATCAGAACGTCCAGAACGATAGCTTCCTGGCCATCCGGAGCGCCGAAGTATCGGGTCAACAGGGCGGCCAGCTTGTCGCCCACACCCTTGATGGTGTGCAGCGAACGAAATAGCGGCAAGAGGCTCTGTGGACGGGTCATCCGGGACGTAGTCCGCGTTGGTCGATGGGTGATTCTCGTTGCAGGGCATTTTGCACGGGGCAGTGGCGCCGGGAAATATGCGTGCCTAGGTCATTGGAGCCATAGTATCGGCGACCAAAATGAGTGCATTGCACTAATTGGTGATAGACGGTGTCTTGCCAAAAGAACGCAAGAAGCGCAGATTTTCTTTCAGAAGGGAAGTAAATCCCTCGAGGAGTAGAGAGTTGCGTAGGGCAAATGGCCTCGTTGGTGCCCCGCCAAACGAGGTCCGCGGTCGCAAGTTCCGGTTCGTCAATCGGGTCACAATCATCATTGGCCTGACCATCCTGCTTTGGGTGGTCATATTTGGCGTTCTGAGACTGCTTAACATCATTTGAGGCGTCGTCCCTGAGCGCGCCGCTGGCACGGTCATCAGGCCGTGACAGGGCGTTCGTTTGCGCGTAGTAAGCGTCCAAATCGCGAACAGACTGGGATCATGGGTGTCAAATGACGGCCGGTGAGGATATTGCCATTCGGCGCAAACGCCTGCGCTACAGGGCCTGGCATCGGGGCACCAAGGAGATGGACCTGATTTTGGGGCCATTTGCTGATGCCAATGTCGACCGTTTCGACACATCAGCTCTGGATCGCCTGGAGGCGTTGATGAACGAGGAAGACCCTCCGCTGCTCAAATGGGTCATGCGGCAGGAAGAACCGCCGGCTCATGTTGACATTGAATTTCTCAACCTGGTGATTGCGGACCACCAGTCCCGGATTGAAAAATGAATGAGATAAGCGGGGTCGCACCACAAGTACGCACGATCTCGAACGTGCCAGACGGCATGCAGCCGATGGTGCTGGCTCAACTGGTCGAGCAGCGCCTCAAGGATGCACCTCAAGACGCCGCCAGCCTGGTGTTTGTTGCGCGTGACGGACGTCGCATGCAGCGTATGGCCGAAGTTCTCGGCGCCATGCTGCCCGGGCATACCATATTGACGCTGCCGGCCTGGGACTGCCTGCCTTATGATCGCGTGTCGCCCAATACGGTGACGATCGCTGCAAGGATGAACACGCTGGCAGCACTGACCAGTGGCGCCCGCGGGGCGATTGTGCTCACGGCGGTCAATGCGCTGATCCAGAAGCTGCCCCCTCGCGATCTCGTTGAAACAATGAGCTTTTCCGCGGCCGTCGGCCGCATGGTGGAGAGCGACCAGCTGATCGCCTGGGCAGCCAATAATGGGTATCTGCGCGTGCCCACGGTGCGGGAGAGCGGAGAGTTCGCCGTCCGCGGTGGTCTGGTCGACCTCTTTCCTGCCGGTTCGGGCGCGCCGCTGCGTTTTGATTTCTTCGGCAGCCAGCTCGAATCGATCCGGACCTTTGATCCGGACAGTCAGCGTACCACCGGAACGCTCAAGCGCATCGATTTGACCCCGATGAGCGAAGTGGTGCTCAACCAAGACACCATTCGGCGCTTCCGGCAGAATTATACTGCCGCGTTTGGTGGCAATACTGTCGATGACACGCTATATGCCACAGTCAGCGGCGGGTCTCGCTACTCGGGCACCGAGCATTGGCTGCCGTTCTTCTACGATCACATGGACCGGCTGGCGGACTATGCCGGGGACGCGCCTTTCGTGTTCGACGATCAGGTGGCAGAGGCATTCTCAGAGCGTGCCGAGCAGATTCGCGACTATTACGAGGCGCGTGAGGCAGCTCGGCAGGAGCCGAACGTGGCTGGTGCGGGGGCTCCCTACAAGCCGATCAAGCCGGAATTGCTCTATGACCTGGATGTCACGCCGACGGCACTGGCTGGGGCTTCAGTGGTGCGGCTTTCGCCATTCCTTTCGCCCGAAACGGCGCGCGGCGACGACGCAGGCGGGCACATCGCACCCAGCTTTGCGGCCGAGCGCGCGGCATCCGACGTCAATTTGTTCCAGGCGGTGGTGGACCGGCTGCTGGCAGAACGACGCGATGGGCGTCGGGCGGTGATTGCCTGCTGGAGCGCGGGCACGCGGGATCGCATGGCGCAGGTGCTCAAGGACCACGGCCTGACCAATCCTCGTCTGGCAGAAAACTGGCGCGATGCTGAGACCACCAGCGCGGCGACAACTTCACTTGTGGTGCTGCCGCTGGAAACCGGGTTCGAGACCAAGGACCTGCTGGTCCTCAGCGAACAGGATATTCTGGGTGAACGAATCCTTCGGCCGCAGCGGCGCAAGAAGGCGTCGGATGCGCTGACGGAGGCGGCGAGTCTATCGGCCGGCGACCTAGTGGTGCATGTCGATCACGGGATTGGACGGTTCCTCGGCCTGAAGGTCATCGAGGCGGGTGGGGCGCCGCATGAATGCGTCGAGCTGCAATATGCCGGGGACACCAAACTCTATCTGCCGGTCGAAAATATCGAGCTACTGACGCGCTATGGATCGGACGACGCCACCGTGGCGCTGGACAAGCTGGGCGGCGTGGCTTGGCAGGCCAAGAAGGGCAAGCTCAAGAAGCGCATCCGCGACATGGCGGAACAGCTCATCAAGCTGGCCGCGCAGCGCATGCTCACCAAGGCCGATGTTGTGGATATTAACAGCGGTGCCTATGACGAGTTTGCGGCGCGCTTCCCCTATGAGGAGACCGAGGACCAACTCGGTGCCATCGAGGCGGTGTTTGACGACATCACCTCGGGCAAGGTCATGGATCGACTGGTCTGCGGCGATGTTGGTTTCGGCAAGACGGAAGTGGCGCTGCGCGCGGCCTTTGCAGTGGCGCTGTCCGGCAAGCAGGTGGCCGTCGTAGTGCCGACCACTCTATTGGCGCGGCAGCACTTCAAGACGTTCTCGGAGCGATTCAACGGATTGCCGGTTCGGGTGCGGCACGCCTCGCGCATGGTGCCTTCAGCTGAATTGAAGGCGACCAAGGACGGGCTGACCGACGGTCAGGTCGACATCGTTGTTGGTACCCATGCGCTGCTGAGCAAGTCGATCAAGTTCAAAGACCTTGGTTTGCTCATCATCGACGAAGAGCAGCATTTTGGCGTTGGGCACAAGGAACGGCTCAAGGAGCTCAAGGCCAATGTGCACGTATTGACGCTGACCGCGACGCCGATCCCGCGCACGCTGCAATTGGCCCTGACGGGCGTGCGCGATCTCAGCCTCCTGGCGACGCCGCCGGTGGATCGCCTGGCGATCCGCACCTTTATCTCGCCCTTCGACCCGCTTTCGATCCGGGAAGCGCTGTTGCGCGAAAAATATCGTGGCGGTCAAAGCTTCTATGTGGTTCCTAGGATCAAGGATCAGCCGGACATTGCCGAATTCCTGCGCCAGCAGGTGCCGGAGGTTTCGTTCGTGGTTGCCAATGGGCAGATGGCGCCGGGCGAACTCGATGACATCATGAATGCCTTCTACGACAACAAGTTCGACGTATTGCTGGCGACTACAATCGTGGAGTCCGGGCTCGACATTCCCAACGCCAATACGTTGATCGTGCACCGCGCCGACCAGTTCGGGCTCGCCCAACTCTATCAGATCCGGGGCCGCATCGGCCGGAGCAAGGCACGCGCATATGCGCTGTTCACCGTGCCACCGGACAAGAAACTCACCGACACGGCGGAGCGGCGCTTGGGTGTACTGCAATCGCTCGAGAGCCTGGGGGCCGGGTTCCAGCTGGCCAGCCACGATCTGGATATTCGCGGCGCTGGCAATCTGCTGGGTGACGAGCAGTCCGGTCATATCCGCGAAGTGGGCTACGAACTCTATCAGGCGATGCTCGAGGAGGCAGTCGCCGCTCTCAAGTCCGGCGAAGAGGAGTATGAGGACCGCAACGAGTGGAGCCCACAGATTTCACTGGGTATGCCGGTGATGATTCCGGAACATTATGTGCCCGATCTGCAGTTGCGCATGCAGCTTTATCGCAAGCTGGGTGATCTCACCGATGTGCGGGAGATCGATGCGGCTGGCGCTGAACTTATTGACCGTTTCGGGCCGTTGCCCGAAGAAGTCGAAGCCCTGCTGAAGGTCATCCTCGTCAAGTCGCTATGCCGCCAGGCCAACGTCGAACAAGTGGATGCCGGGCCCAAGGGGGCGGTCATCACATTACGCAACAACGAGTTCCCCAATCCCGCTGGTTTGGTGAAGCTGGTGAGTGATCCAGGCAACCTGGTTCGAATAAAGCCCGATCAGAAACTTGTGTTCTCGCGCAATTGGCCCAGCGCCGAACAGCGGCTGAAAGGGGCGGCAGCAATCCTGTCAAAGCTTGCAAAACTGGCGGAAAGCGGGGCCTGAACGTGCCCGGGTTACCACGCGCCCGCATAATGTTTTGGCAAGGAGCATCGGTCATGTTATTGCCCGATTTGCGCCCTTGAAGGGCAGTTCGAATTACTAGGCGGCGTTGCGCCGCCGGGACCGCCAAGGAAGGCAAGGACATTCTATGATTTTCAGGAAACCCCTCGTCGCCAGTGTAGCGGTGGCCGCGCTGATGCTGTCCCCGATTGCGACTTTTGCGCAGGACGCGTCTACTGAGCAGCCAGCCGCAGAGGCACCGGCTGCCGATGCTGCGCCGGCTGATGGTGCTGCAACCGATGGGGTGGCAGCTGCCGTTGACAATCTGGCTTCGCAGAACTGGCTCAAGGTCTGCGATCCGCTGCCCGATGGCCAGAAGGCTTGTCTGATGCGTCAGGTGGTGCTGGCCAATGGCCAGTTCCTTGGCTCGTTCCTGCTGCGCGATGATCCGGGCCAGGAAAGCCGGCTGCTCGCGGTGGCCGCTGTTCCGCTCGGCGTGTTGCTGCCGTTTGGTCTGACCTGGCAGATCGACAATGCCAAGCCGGTCCGCGTGCCCTATATGCTGTGCGACGTTCAGTCGTGTTCGACGCAGCTCGTGATCAACGAGCAGTATGTCAACTCCCTGAAGCGCGGTGCCAAGCTGACGTTGACGGCCAAGAACCGTCAGAACCAGGACCTTTCTGTTGAGATCGACCTGGCTGGTTTCACCGCGACCTATGACGGCGATGCCGCGCTGACCTTCGAGCAGTTGCAGCAGCAGGAGTCGGGACAGAACGCACTGGAGCAGGTGCTGCAGGATCGCGCCGAGCAGCTCCGCCAACAGTTGTCGGGTGAAGGTGCCGAAGCCCCGGCTGGCGATCAGGCCCCGGCCGAAGAGGCCCCGGCTCAGTAAGCCTGGCTCAACCATTGGATTGAGAAGGCGCGGGAGACCGCGCCTTTTTTCATGTCTCAGCCGCGCTGACCCATACCCAGGCCGAAGGCCTGACGCCGTAAGGGGGGCAGGAGCTTGAGCGCCCAGAGGCCGCCCGCACGCAAAGCCTGGCCGGGTAGCATTTCGACCAGTAGCGAGCGGAATAGCGCGTCAACCATTGCTCCTGTGCGTGAGAGATCAGATGATCGACTGCGGGCGTAGGCATGGCTGACATTGTTCCCCCAATCGGGCTGGCTCCGATCAGTTGCGTCAACGCAGGCGACGAGGTCGGCGACGTCGCGCAGGCCCAGATTGAGCCCTTGTGCGCCAATGGGGGGAAAGGCGTGCGCGGATTCGCCGACCAGAGCGACGCCGCTTTTCCCTGCGATGTCCACGGTCAGGGTCGACAATGGGAATACGACGCTGGGCGAGGCCAATGTGACAGCTCCGAACAGGCGCTGTGAGCGTTCTGCAATAGCTGATAGCAGGAATTCGGGACCGTCCGCCTGCACTTCTCGAAGCACCGACTCTTCGTCGATCCACACGAGATTGGCCCGATTTCCGCCCGCCGGCACCAATGTGAACGGGCCGTGCGGGTAGTGAAACTCGATGGAAGTTTCGCCAATCGCGCGTTGCAGTTCCAGGTCGCAGACCAGGGCGGCTTCGGCAAATTGGTGTTCCTGAGTATCAATGCCTGCGGCCGCACGGATCAGCGATTTCTTGCCGTCCGCACCAACAATGAGCGGTGCTCTCAGATCCTGACCATCGGCCAGGGTGACCACGCCGCTATCACCTTCGCGACGGTAACCGGTAACAGTATCGTTTCTGGTTGTGAGGCCGCCTGCAGGTGCAGCGGCCTGGAATTGCGCTAGTAGGGCAGCATTGGCAAAGTTCCATCCAAATGCCGACAGACCTGCCTCTTTCGCTTCAAATAGGGTCTCGGGTGCCCGGATCAGCCTCGGCGTCGCGTCGATGATGCGGATTGCAGTCAGGGGATGGCCGATCTGGTCGGGACTATCGATCAGGCCTGTGTCGCACATGAAATCCACGCTGGGCATCATGAGGGCGGATGTGCGGCGGTCAGGTGGCGCCATTGGGGCCAGATGTATGATCTGCAGCCCCCGTCGCGCCAGCGCAATTGCGGCAGCAGAGCCAGCCAGTCCGCCGCCTACGACGATAATGTCTGCTTCTTGGGTCTCCTGGGTCATCTTCTGGCATCCGCAAGCCGGCGGCGGTGTCCGCTAGGGAGTATCAGGCCACCAGCCAGGGAACCGGCCAGCATTGCCGCCAAAAACAGCCAGAGACCATCGGGTTGAAATGCAATCAGGGAGATCGCAGGTCCGGGGCAAATCCCCGACATGCCCCATCCGATACCGAACAAAACGGCGCCCCCGACCAGCCGATTATCGATCTTGTTGTATTCGGGCTCGTGAAACTCAGTATCGAACAGGGGCGCGGATCGACGGCGGCCAAAGCGTACCGCAACGAACATAACGAAAATGGCCGGGACGATTACAAAGGCCAGGCTCGGGTCCCAACCGCCGGAGGGAATTGCGGTGAAGTCAAGGAACCGCAGCACTTTCAGCGGGTCAACCATCTGGGACACATAGAGCCCGGCACCGAACAAGGCGCCGCTAACTGCGGCCGTCATGAGATAGGGCAAACGCAACGTGGCCATCAGACAATTCCCGTGACAGTGACGGTGAGAATGGCGACGGTGAAAAATACGAGTACGGCAACCAGTGATCGCATGGATAGCCGCGCCAGGCCACACACGCCGTGACCAGATGTACAGCCATTGCCGATTTTGGTTCCAAAGCCGGTCAGCAGTCCGGCGATGATCAGCCATACAGGTGTGGGCAAGGACCAGGCCGCCGGTGGTGTGGCAAGTTGTGCCGACTCCGCACCGCCGACGCCGATCTGCGGGAATGCGAGCGCCGTCAGGGCCGTGGCGCCGACCAGGGCAACCAGGAAAACCAGGCGCCAAACCACGGTCTGGGCGGGAGGCAACAACTGACCGAAAATGCCGGATATGCCGGCAATGCGACCATTGCCCAACCATAGAACGGCAGAGGCCAAACCAATCAATATGCCACCCAATGTGGCGGTGAGCGGGGAGAAGGCTTCCATGGATTTGCACTCGCTGGGGTACGGAACCGGAGCCTAGCACCGGCCATTGTGGGGATACCAGCGCTGCAAAGAGAAGGGCATTCGGCTTGATGACGCAGAGACGGAAAAACTGGTTGCGCGGCCTTCACCCTGGAGCATGGCCACTCTAGATTGACGCAACCCTTTCATTCGTTGACCGGAGTCTTCGATGCTTGAACTGCTGGCCGATCCCAATGTGTGGATTGCCTTTGCCACGCTCACCGTGATGGAGATCGTGCTTGGGATCGACAATATCGTGTTCATATCGGTGCTGGTATCCCGTCTGCCGCGCGAGCAAGCCGAGTTCGCACGAAAACTGGGCATCGGGCTGGCGCTGGTGTTCCGTATTGTATTGCTGTTGCTGATCAGTGTGATTGTGCAATTGCAGGACCCGGTGTTCGAGGCTTTCGGACACGGCTTTTCGTGGAAGGACATTATCCTGATCGCGGGTGGTGGGTTCCTGATTTACAAGGCGACCCACGAAATGCACGCGGCAATTGAGGAGCCGCACGAGGTGGGGCTGGCCGATGTGGCCAAGGCCAGCCTGCAAGCCATCCTGGTGCAGATCGTTGTCATCGACATGGTATTCTCGATCGACTCGATCATTACCGCGGTGGGCATGGTACCCGCCGATCAGGTGATCGTGATGGTTGCGGCCGTGCTGGTGGCCGTAGCCGTCATGTTCTTCGCTTCGGGTCCGATAGCCAAATTTGTGGCTGATCACCCGACCACCAAGATGCTGGCGCTGGCTTTCCTGTTGCTGATCGGTGTGACGCTTGTGGCTGATGGTCTCGGGTTCCATATTCCGAAGGGGTACATCTACTCTGCCATGGCGTTCTCGGTGCTGGTGGAGGCCATCAATATCTTTGCCAAGGCGCGTAAATCACGTGGGCGTGGACACAAGGCAGAATCGGTCGAGTTTACGCCCTTCACGGGTGATACGGGATCAATCTCGACCAGCGTGGCTATAGCGGCAATTGACGGCAGCGCGCCAGTGGCTGTAACGCCCAAGGTCGAATCCAAAGCGCCTCAGTCGCGCGCCCGATCGAGCACCAACCGATCGCAGGCACGACCAAAATCGGCGCCGCGCAAGCCAAGGACACCCAAATGACCAAAGTCGTCGCAGTCAACGCCGTCGGTGGACCTGAAGTCCTTTCAATCGAGGACTGGGAGGTCGGTTTGCCGGGGCCGGGTCAGGTTCGGCTCCGGCAGACGGCCATCGGGCTCAACTTCATTGATACTTATCAGCGCTCGGGTCTCTATCCCCTGCCGCTGCCCTTTGTGGCGGGTAATGAAGGGGCCGGGGAAGTCGTAGCGGTTGGCGACGATGTGACTGAGGTCAAGGTCGGGGATCGCGTCTGTTACCAGGGCTCTCCCGGCGCCTATGCCCAGGAACGTTTGATGCCGGTGGCGAAACTGGTGCCCATCCCCGATGGTGTCGATGACCGAACGGCGGCGGCCGTGCTGCTTAAGGGGCTGACAGCTTTCTACCTGCTGTTCAAGACATGGCCGGTTCAGGCGGGGGAAAGCATTCTCTGGCATGCCGCAGCCGGCGGCACGGGCCTGATCGCGACCCAATGGGCGCGATCGCTGGGAGCAACGGTGATCGGCACAGCTGGCGGTCCCGAAAAGGTTCAGAAGGCGCTCGATCATGGGTGCCACCACGTTATTGACTACAATATCGAAAATTTCCCTACGCTGGTGAAGGAGTTTACCGGGGGCAGGGGTGTCGATGTCGTCTATGACGGTGTGGGCAAGGCCACTTTTGAAGGTTCGCTCGATTGCCTGCGGCCACGGGGTCTGCTGGCCAGCTTCGGCAATGCGTCGGGCGTGGTCAGCGTGCCCGATCTGGGCATTCTGGCACGTAAGGGATCGCTATACGTGACCCGCCCCACCGGCACCCACTATTTCCCCAAGCGCGAAAACCTGCTCGAAGGCGCAAAGGCGCTGTTTGGCGCGATCCTGGGCGGCGATATCAGGGTCGATATAGGCCGGACCTATCCGTTGGACGAAGTTGCACTAGCGCATCGGGCGCTTGAGGCCCGGGAAACTACCGGATCGGTGGTGTTGCTGCCCTGAGACAGCGTTGGGCGGCGTTAGCCTCTAGACAGGCCGCGCCGCCGCCGCTAAACGCACGTCCAAGGGTAGGTGGCAGAGTGGTTGAATGCTCCGGTCTTGAAAACCGGCGAAGGTGCAAGCCTTCCGGGGGTTCGAATCCCTCCCTACCCGCCACTTCATCGGGGCCCGACAGATGAGCCGCAAAGAATTTGACGCTTCGCGCATGCGGCGCATGAAACGTGTGGCGGCACGGCACGGGCTGACCATTCTCACCTCTGAAAAGATCAAGGTACTGGGACAACCAGGTGGCCATGCGGTGCGCGACGACGAAAGTTTCAAAATCGTCTTCGGCGACCAACCCAAGCCTTTTTCGGCCTCGCTGGACGATATTGAGGCCTGGCTCGAACGGCTCGAGGAAGAATCGACCTGACAGTGCGGAGCCGCTGCAAAGCCCCAACCTATTGGACAGGCTGGTCTTTCCCCAAGATACGACAAATTTGTGAAAGCGGGCGAAGCGTAAGCGAGGCTGACCTGCTCGGCAAGCCCGGTTCTGCCCCATGACAGGACTTTCCGTTATTTAAGCGGTAACGGAATCGACGCACACTCAATCTCGTAGGCTCGTCTGGAGCCAGTCTGGTTCCAGACTATTGTGGTCGCGGGCTTCTGCGG
>Ga0207773_100302_pt1 | contig 24964 bp, 27 predicted proteins | sample TtaePargueraPR_2_FD_187281 | JGI IMG/M metagenome (GOLD analysis project Ga0207773, IMG submission 187281) | Aerobic enrichment media microbial communities from Bioluminiscent Bay, La Parguera, Puerto Rico - Tt and M1 (3) (SPAdes) | ecosystem: Environmental > Aquatic > Marine > Unclassified ...
TGGCTACCAGCGGCGGGCCCTGGCTACCAGCGGCGGGCCCTGGCTACCAGCGGCGGGCCCTGGCTACCAGCGGCGGGCCCTGGCTACCAGCGGCGGGCCTGGCTACCAGCGGCGGGCCCGCAGCGCGAGCAGACCGGCGGCGGTGAGTGCCACCGTGCAGATCGACGCGGCGATCCAGCCGCCGAACAGGGCGAGCAGCGGCACCACCGCCCAGAGCAGCACACTGGCGATGATCGCCGCCCGGTTCCGCCGGTCGGCGGCCTGATCACCCAGGCGGGCGACGAAGTCCGGATCGGTCGTCCGCAGATGGCGGGCGATCTGGTCGAACCGGCGTTGATCCTCCCTGCTGAGCATGGCGTGCCTTCCCTCCGAACGTCCCAAACGGCCGTGGCGTGGTGGCTTCGGTGGCGTGGTGCGGTAGCGCGCTGTGCCTACCGAACGATGCGTACCGAACGGCCATCGGGGCATTACCCAATCGCCCGCCGCTCACGCAGCCCGGTCCTGCAGCTTGCGCCTCAACCGGCAAACAGGACGGCCGCCGGTCGGGGACCGTCAGGTCCCCGACCGGCGGCAGCCGGGAAGATCCACCTACCCGGGTGAGTAGCCGGGTAGGCGGAGTCACCCGCAGGTGACCACTGGGAAAGTCACAACGCCCGGCGCAGGGTGGACGTCTGCCGGGGGACGAAGACCGTCGCCGCCGGGACGACCGGGACGGTGAGCGGCACGGCGCCCGGCAGCGGCCCGACCGGCGCGCTGCGGGGCTGCGGCAGCCGCGGTGGCGCGGCGGCGGATTCCCGGGAGTCGACGATGATCCGTTGTACGGCGTACGAGTCCGGTAGCCGCCAGCCGACCTCGTCCGGATCGACTGCCCAGCGGACCGGCCCCTGCGGCAGTACCGTCGGTGGGGCGGGAATCCAGGAGCCCGGCCCGTGCTGGATGACGTCCAGTGAGTCGGCCAGCTCCGGGCGCAGCGCGTCACCCGGGCGTACCAGGAACATCCACCGCCCGGTCGGGGTGACCGCGACCGGCCCGCGCAGCTGGCCCCGGCCGGGCGCCGCCGCCCCGCCGCGCAGCCGCAGCGTGCACAGCGTCCGCAGGCCGAGCCGGGCCGGCACGTCGAGTACGTCGAACGCGTGTCCGGTGGCCAGTAGGACGGTGTGCGGCTGCTGGCGCCACCACGAGCCGACCCGGTCGCGCTGGTCGCTGGCGTCCCGTTCCCAGTGCTGCAACGCCGGGTGGCAGCCCGTGGTGGGACAGCCGGGGCGGTCACACCGGAAGCGCCCCTGGTGCAGGTACGCCCCTGGCGTCACCGGCCAGCCGTGCCTGGCGTAGCGCAGCGCGCCGCGGCGTAGCCGCAGGCGGACGAAAGGCGGTTGGACCGTCCACCGCATGATCGAGATTCCTCCAAGACATCTGGGTGCCGGCCGGACCACTCGCCGGGTCCGGCCGGTCGGATCAGGGCAGCCGGATCCGGCGTGGCCGGGGCGGGTACGCCCCCGGCGACACGCCGGAACTTTTCGGCTGCCAACCCTTTGCAAGTTGCATCGAAAACTACGACGATCTGTGATGGACCTAACGCACTGCCTGTGCGATGAGCACGGTCAGTGGTCCCGGTGTCCGGGGGGATGCCGCATCGACCAGCACGTTTGCCGGCTCCTAGGTGCCCGGCACCGCGAGGGGGAACATGAGCGTGGAAGAGTTACCCATCGGTCGACGGGTCGCCTACTGGCGTGGCCGGCGCAAAATGTCCCAACAGGTGTTCGCCGACCGGCTCGGCAAATCCAAGAGTTGGGTAGACAAGGTCGAACGGGGGGTGCGCCGACTGGACAAGTTTTCGGTGATCCACGAGATCGCCGACGTGCTACAGCTCGACGCGCAACTGCTGCTCGGCAAGGACCCGGAGCGGCGGCCGGAGAGCGTCACCTGCATAGACCAGGTGGAGGTGGAGGAGATTCGGGCCGCACTGGAACGCTACGACTCGATCAGTACGTTCTTCCGACCCACGAACAGCCTGCCGCCGCTCGCCGAGATGCACAAGGCGACCAACCACGCCTGGCTGACCTTCCAGCACGCCAAGTACGGGGTGCTGGCCCGGGCGCTGCCCCGGCTGCTGCGTGACGCGCAGGCCGCCGACGCCCACTACACCGGTGACGACGACGATGCGCAGCAGGCGGCGAGTCTGCTCGGCCAGCTCTACCAGATCGCCTCGTCCACGCTGCGCAAGCTCGGTGAGCACGATCTCGCCTGGCTGGCCGCCGACCGCTCGATCGCGGTGTCGCACCGGGCCGGCGACCGGCTGCTGACCGGGGTGGCGACCTGCCGGGTCGGCAACGCGCTCCTGGCCCTCGGCCGGTCCCGTGCGGCCCTTGAGGTGAACGTGAACATCGCCAACCGGCTCGCCCCGGCGGACAGCCGCAGCAGCACCCCGGAGCAGCTGTCCGTCTACGGCCTGCTGCTGCTGCAGGGCGCGATGGCCGCTGCCCGGCTCGGCGACAGCGCAACCGTCCGGGACCTGGTCAACGGTGCCGACGATGCGGCCCGGGCGCTCGGCGAGAACCGCAACCACTACTGGACCTGCTTCGGCCCGACCAACGTGCAACTGCACCGGGCTGCGGCCGCCGTGGAGCTCGGCGAGGGCCGGGCGGCGGTCGAGACCCACCGGGTGATCATGGAGGATCCGGGCTTCAGCGCCCTGCTGCCGGAACGGCGGGCGCACCACCTGCTCGACATCGCCCGCGGCTACGCCCAGTTCGGCGAGCTGGAGAAGGCCACCGAGATGCTGCTGGAGGGCGACCGGCTCGCCCCGGCGGAGATCCGCTGCCGACCGGTGGCCCACGCCGTCATGTCCGACGTGCTGCGCCGCACCCGGGGTACGCCGTCGGCGCCGGTCGCCGAACTCGCCGAACAGATGGGGGTCGGCGTGTGACCCGACACCCCCGCGACAGCTACGTACCCATCGACGGAGAGGTGACGGTGTGACCCCGGCCGGTGCCCGGATTCTCTACGTGATCGCTTGCGGCAGCCCAGCCTCCCGTCATGTCGGGAGGCTGGTCACGCTGGCCCGACAACGCGGCTGGTCGGTCTGCGTGGTGGTCACCCCGGATGGACGCAAGTTCGTCGACCTGCCGGCGCTGGCCGCACAGACCGGCCACCCGGTGCGGGTCGACTACAAGAACCCCGGCGACCCGGATGTGCTACCCCCCGCCGACGCGATGATCATCGCTCCGGCCACCGCCAACACGATCAACAAGTGGGCCGCCGGGATCACCGACACCCTCGCCCTCGGACTGGTCGTCGAAGCACAGGGCAAGGGCCTGCCGATCGTCACACTGCCGTTCACCAACACCGCGCTCGCCCGGCATCCGGCGTTCCAGGCAAGCGTCGCACGGCTGCGCGACTGGGGGGTGCGGGTGCTGCTCGGTGACGACGTGCTGCCGTTGCGGCCGCCCGGTGAGGGGGACCAGATCATCGACCGGATCCCCTGGCACCTCACCCTCGAGGCCCTCGACGAGCAGTTGCCCGCCGGCACCACCCACGGCTGACCGGGACGCCGCAGCGCCCGACGGGCGCGACGCCCCACGACGTCATGGACGCCGACGCCCCACGACGTCATGGACGCCGCCGCGCCTGAACGTCCGGAGCGCGGCGGACGGATGGGTAAGCTGGGCCGCCGTGGACACAACTGCAGCATCACCGGTACGGGTCGCCGACGTGGCCGCCGCCGTCGAGCGGCGCTACCCGCCGGCCTGGGCTGAGCAGTGGGACCGCGTCGGCCTGGTCCTCGGCGAACCGGACGCCCCGGTGCGGCACGTGTGGTGCGTCGTCGACTGCGTACCGGAAACCGTCGCCGAGGCGGTCGGCGCCGGCGCCGACATGATCATCGCCCACCACCCGCTGCTGCTGCGCGGCGTCTCCTCGGTCGCCCCCACCACGTACAAGGGGCGGATCGTCCACGACCTGATCCGGGCCGGCGTCGCGCTGTACGTCGCCCACACCAACGCCGACGTGGCCCGACCCGGCGTCTCCGACGCGCTCGCCGACCGGCTCGGCCTGACCGACCTGCGGCCCCTGGTGCCGGCGGCACCCGGCAGCCCGGCCGCCGCCGTCGCCGGCCAGGGCGCCGGCCGGATCGGCACGCTGCGTCAGCCGCTCAGCCTCGCCGCGCTCACCCGGCACGCCGCGGAGGTGCTGCCGGCCACCGCCTGGGGGGTGCGGGCCGCCGGCGACCCGGGACGCCTCGTCACCACGGTGGCGGTCTGCGGCGGCGCCGGTGACGCCTACCTGGCCGCCGCGAGCGCCGCCGGAGTCGACGCCTACCTGACCGCCGACCTGCGCCACCACCCGGTCAGCGAGCAGATCGCCAGCGGCGGCCCGGCGCTGCTCGACGCCGCCCACTGGGCCACCGAACGCCCCTGGCTGGACGACCTCGCCGCGTACCTCACCGGCGAACTCGGGGTCGCCGCCACCGTCTCCGACCTCGACACCGACCCGTGGACGCTGCACACGCCGTCCGCCGGCCGCCCCCGCGTGGCAACCAGCGCCACCCCCACCCGTTCCGCGCCCGCCGCATCCATCCATGAGGAGCCCCATCCGTGAAGGCAGACCCGCAAGCCCAGCGCCGCCTGCTCGACCTGCAGGCGATCGACACCGCGCTCGCCCAGCTCGCCCACCGGCGACGGACCCTGCCCGAGCACGCTGAGCTGGACGCCCTGACGCGGGAACTGTCGGCGTTGGAAGACGAGCGGGTCCGCGCCCAGGTCGCCGTCGACGACCTGGACCGCGACATCGCCCGGCTGGAACGCGACGTCGACCAGGTCCGCGCCCGCAAGGACAAGGATCAGGCCCGGCTCACCGCCGGCTCCGGCCCGGCCCGGGAGTTGGAGGCGCTGCAGCACGAACTCGCGTCACTGACCCGCCGGCAGACCGAGCTGGAGGACGCCGAACTGGAGCTGATGGAACAGCGGGAGACCGCCCAGGCCGCGCTCGACCAGGTCACCGGACGCATCGACAGCGCCCGGCAACGGCGTGCCGAGGTCGAGCAGACCCGGGAACGCAACCTCGCCGAGATCGCCAGCGAGGAACAGTTCAAGACCTCCGCCCGCGCCCCGCTGGCCGGCGACCTCCCGGCCGACCTGGTCGCCCTCTACGACAAGATCCGGGAAAACTCGGGTGGGCTGGCCGCCGCGCTGCTGCGCGCCGGCCGCTGCGGCGGCTGCCGACTCGAACTGTCCGCCACCGAACGGGGCCGGATCAAGGCGGCCGACCCGGCCGAGGTCCTGCGCTGCGAGGACTGCCGTCGGATCATGGTACGGACTGCCGAGTCGGGCCTGTGAGCGCCGCGATGAGGGTCGTCGTCGAAGCCGACGGGGGTGCCCGGGGCAACCCCGGGCCCGCCGGGTACGGGGCGGTGGTGCTCGACGCCGACACCGGCACGGTGCTCGCCGAACGGGGCGAGGCGCTCGGCGTCGCCACCAACAACGTCGCCGAGTACCAGGGGCTGATCGCCGGGCTGCGGGCCGCCGCCGAGATCGGCGCCACCTCGGTCGACGTACGGATGGACTCGAAGCTGGTCGTCGAGCAGATGTGCGGCCGGTGGCAGATCAAGAATCCGGGGCTGCGGCCGCTCGCCGCGCAGGCCGCCACACTGGTCCGCGAGTTCGACTTGGTCAGGTTCAGCTGGATCCCCCGGGAGCAGAACAAGCGCGCCGACACCCTGGCCAACCAGGCGATGGACCAGGCCGCCGGCAAACCGGCCAAGGCCACCAAGGCTCCGTCGGCACCTGCTGCGTCTGCGGCGTCGGTCGCGTCGGCTGCCGCTGCGGCCCCGGCGGCTTCCGTCGGATCGGTCGTCGAGGCCCAGCCGTCGATGTTCGCCGTCGCCGGGGCCGGCGACGCCCCGGCCGCGTCGTGGGAGCCGCCGACCACCGCCACCGCCACCCGGCTCATCCTGGTCCGGCACGGCGAGACCGGGCTGAACAAGCAGAGCCGCTACTCCGGGCGCGGCGACGTACCGCTGTCCGAGCAGGGCGCGGCGCAGGCCACCGCCGCCGCCGCCCGGATCGCGGTGATCCGGGCCAAGGTCGACGTCATCGTCTGCTCGCCGCTGTCGCGCTGCGTCGACACGGCGCGGTCGATCGCCGCCGAGGTCGGCGACCCGCCGGTACGCGCCGAAGCCGACCTGATCGAGTGCGACTTCGGCGAATGGGAGGGCCGCACCTTCGCTGAGGTACGGGAACGCTGGCCGGCCGAGCTGACCGCCTGGCTGGCCTCCACCGAACTGTCCCCGCCCGGCGGGGAGTCGTTCGCCCAGGTCGCCGGCCGGGTCCGCCGGGTGGTGCGGGAGCTGCTCACCGCGTACCGGGGAAAGACCGTGGTGGTGGTCTCGCACGTCTCCCCGCTGAAGATCATGCTGCGGGACGCGCTGGGTGCCGGGGACGCGCTGCTGCACCGGCTCTACCTCGACCCGACCGGCATCTCGGTGATCGACACCTGGCCGGACGGCGGCGTGGCGGTGCGTACTGTCAACGACACCGCCCACCTCGCCGGCATCGCCACCCCCTGACTGAGGCCGGGGTCGCCGCTGCTGGCGTTGGCCTGGCCACACCGTGGCCTGGTGCGGCCGGTGCGCCGCTAGCCTCGCAGGATGGATCTTCCCGCGTTCGCGTTGCTGGTCGGGGCCGGGCTGGCGGCCGGCACCGTCAACGCGGCGGCCGGCGGCGGCTCGTTGATCACCTTCCCGGCGCTGATCGCCGTCGGGCTGCCGCCGGTGTCGGCGAACGTCACCAACGCGATCGCGGTCTGCCCCGGCTACGTGGCCAGCACCGTCGGCAGCCGCGACGACCTGCCGCGCCGACGCGGACTGTGGCGCCTCGTGCCGACCGCCGTCGCCGGGGCGGTCCTCGGCTGCGTCCTGCTGCTGATCACCCCGCCCCGGGCCTTTGAGTTGATCGTGCCGTTCCTGGTGATCAGCGCGGCGGCGGTGCTCGGCTTCCAGAACCAGCTGCGGCGCCTCGTCGGCGAACCCCGCGACCTGCCAGCCGGGCGCGAACCGATGTCACTGCAGGCGATGACCTTCTTCTGCGCCGCGTACGGCGGGTATTTCGGTGCCGCGCTCGGGGTGATGCTGGTCGCCGGCCTGGCCCTGGTGCTCGACGAGGCGCTCAACGGCGTCGTCGCGTTGAAGAACCTGCTGTCGGCCGCGGTCGGGGTGACCACCGTCGCCGTGTTCGCCATCTTCGGCCCGGTCGACTGGGTCGCGGCGGTGACGGTCGCCCCGGCCACCATTGTCGGCGGCTACGTGGGCGCGCGGGTGGTGCGCAAGCTGCCGCCGACCGTACTGCGCTTCGGCATCGTCGTCTTCGGCGTCGGTATCGGCGTCCTGCTGCTGGCCCGCGCCCTACGCTGACCCGCTCTCGGCGCGCTCACCGCAGAGCCTGCTTTCTCCTGCCCGCGCTGACCGCCACTCCGCAGGGTCCGCGCTCGAGTTGAAGGCCAGATACCCTATCTGCCGCCGGTAAGGTCGCTGACCTTCAACTCGAGCGCCCGGGCCACTGACGGCGACGGTTGGCCGGGATGATGATCGGATGGCGCGGACGCTGTTGTACCTGGTCCGGCACGGCGAGCAGGACAGCGACGAGACCGGGTCCGACCCAGGCCTGTCGGAGCTCGGCCGGCGCCAAGCGCGCCGGCTCGGTCAGCGTCTGCGTGCTGTGCCGTTCGACGCCGTCCACCACGGTCCGGCGGCGCGGGCCGCGCAGACCGCCGAGGAGATCGCGGCTTTCCTGCCCGGGATCGCGGTGCACGAGTGTCGGTTCGCCGCCGACGTAACGCCGGTGCCGGCTCCCGGGCGCGCCGACCAGGCGGTGCCGCAGCGGTACGCCGATTTCGTCGACGCGGTCCCGGAACAGGAGCGCGACCCCGGCGCGGTACGGGCACAGGCAGCGGTGAACCACTGGGGGCGGGTCGGCGACGTCGACCGGCACGAACTGGTGGTGACGCACAACTTCGTGATCGGCTGGGCGGTCCGGCACGCGCTGGACGCGCCGTACTGGCGGTGGCTCGGGCTGAACCAGTTCAACTGCGGCTTGACGATCGTGCAGTGGCGCAGCGATGCTCCGCCGACCCTGGTGAGCTTCAACGACATCGGCCACCTGCCGCCGGGCGAGCGAGGCCAGCCGCCGGTGGAGTTGCTGACCTGAGCCGCCTGGCTGTTGCCTGGCTGTGGGCGTAGGTCATGCGGTGGATCTAGAAGGATTTGGCCGGTATATCGACCATAATCCTTCTAGATCACTGTTCTGGGCTGGTCGAGGTGGCCTGCCGGGCCTGCGGGCGGGGAATGATCGCGGGCTGCGTACGATTGACCCTCGGACGGACGAGTCGACCGGGCGGCCGCGTCAGCGGGGGATACGTCCCCTGCTGCCGAGGAACGTCCGGACTCCACAGGGCAGGGTGGTTGCTAACGGCAACCCGGGGCGACCCGCGGGACAGTGCCACAGAAAACAGACCGCCGGGCGGTGAAACGCCCGGTAAGGGTGAAACGGTGGGGTAAGAGCCCACCAGCATCCCGGGTGACCGGGATGGCTCGGTAAACCCCACCCGGAGCAAGGCCAAGAGGGCCGGTGTCGCGAGACGCCGACCTGCGCAGGCGTTCGAGGGCTGCCCGCCCGAGTCTGCGGGTAGGCCGCTGGAGCCTGCCGGCGACGGTAGGCCTAGATGGATGGCCGCCACCGCTGCGCGATCCGGGCAACCGGCGCGTACGGGACAGAATCCGGCGTACAGGTCGACTCGTCCGTCCCATCACGGGGTGACCTGATAGCGGGCCAGCATCGACACGACGGTTTCGACGCGAGCGGTCAGGGCTTCGTCCGCCCGGTGGCGGAGCCGGACCTAGGTGATGGTGGCGCCGGGCTCGTTGTCCCGGTCCCAGTCGTCGGCCTCGTAGCCGACCAGGTCGGCGAGCGGCTCCGACTAGGGCACGGACATTCGTCGTCAGAACCGAGCCCTCGAAGTCGCGGGTGGGCTCGGCTCGTCGCTGGTGCTCATGCGGTGAGGGTAAGACGGGTCGGCGGTGTCGAAGCGCCATCAGCGAGTGGGCGCTGCGGTTGCCGTGCGAGGCGGCTGGGTATCTGTGGCCCGTGCAGGCAGATGCAGATCAGGACTGGCTGGTGCGACGTACCGGGCGGACCTTGACCGGACTCGCCGCGATGGGATCCGACGACTGTCCGCTGCTGCTGGGCTTTCCGTACCTCAAGCTCTACCGCAAGCAGGTGGTCAGACAGGCCGATCTGGTGCTGGCGATGCACCGGACCTCGCGTACGACCTGTTCGCCGAGGTCGCCCTGCACGACCTGGCGGATCTCGGCGATTGGACCATCGACGGGCTGCACCTGGCCGCGTTAACCGGGGCCTGGATCGCGTTGGTGGCTGGCTTCGGCGGCTGCGCGACGACCACTGGACCCTCGACGGCCGGGGGATGCTGGAAGGCCGCGGGACGCTCGACTTCGATCTGCGGCTGCCGGCGAAGACCCGCCGGCTGGCGTTCAGCGTCTGCTGGCGCGGGATCGGCTGCGGGTCCCCTGACCGCCGACGAGGTGCGCTACGAGCCGCCCGACGCTGACCTGTCGGCCACCGTCGAGCTCACCCATCAAAGCGAGCCGGTACGGCTGACCGGGCGCGAACCCGCCGTACTGCCGATGCCTGCCGCGCCCGACCACGGCCCGGAACCGTCGCCGCCGCACGGCCGCCGCCCCGCCCGCCGCCGCACGGCCGCCGCCCCGCCCGCCGCCGCCCCGCCCGCCGCAGCCACCAACGCTGACCGTCACTGACGCGTTCGCCCGCTTCGTTCAGCCGATGACTTGATGCAGCCTGGCATGTTCGAATCTGACATCTGCTGAGCTCGAGCGGATCCGACCAGTGCCAGAGCCGGTTAGCGGCGGGCGGGGCGGCGGGCTGCTTGCGTACGGGCAGCGTCGTGGAGCGAAGGCGGCGGATTCGTCGGTCCAGGATGAACCCCCGCTGTGGTGGATGCCTATGCTCCACGGGTGGTGGAGGACAGGGAGCATGCGCTGCTGATCGGGATGCTGGAGTTGGCCGAAGACGCCGCGCCCGTCGAGGCGGTCCAAGCGGTCACCGGCGCCATCGCTGAAGCTCTCAACGCGATCGAGGTTTCGCTGCTGATCGCCGACCTCAGCGGTCGGGCGTTGGTCCGGCTGACGCATCAACCGGGCACCGGCGGGCCGGGCCGTCGTCAGGATGCCGAGGTAGCCGAGGTTCTCCCGTTCGACGGGGGAGCGTACGAGCAGGCCCTGCGCCAGCAGACGCCCGAGGTGCTGCCCGACGACAGCGGATGGACGGTGCTGGCACCGGTCACCGAACGCGGCGAGGCGATCGGTCTGTTGGAGATCAGGCTGCCCGACGAGCCGGACGAGGCCGTGATCGCGCGGATCGGCCAGACCGGGCTCGCGTTGGCGTTCGTCATCATCGCCAACCGCCGCCACACTGACCTGTTCGAGTGGGGGCAGCGCAGCAGCCCGTTCACCCTGTCGGCGGAGATCCAGCGTCGTCTGCTGCCCGCTGCGTTCACGTGCGAGGCGGGTGCGTTCACCCTGTCCGGCTGGTTGGAGCCTGCCACCAGCGTCGGCGGAGACACCTTCGACTACAGTCTGGCCCGCGACCTGCTGCACATCAGTGTCACCGACGCGATGGGCCACGGTGTGGCCAGCGCGCTGACCGCCACTCTCGGCGTGGGCAGCCTACGTAACCTTCGCCGTCGCGGTGAAAGCCTGGTCGCGCAGGCCGAGGAGACCAACCGGGCCGTCGCCGCCCACGCCAACGTACGCGGCGCCTATCTGACCGCCGTACTCGGCCGAATCGATCTGCCGACCGGGCGTTGCGAGTTGCTCAACGCCGGCCACGTCGCGCCGCTACTGGTCCGCGACGGTCGGGTCACGCCGGTGGAGCTACCCGGCAACTTCCCGCTAGGCATGTTGCCCGACGAACGCTTCCGCAGCGGCGAGATCACCCTGCTGCCCGGTGACCGGCTGGTCATCGTCACCGACGGGGTACGGGAAAGGAACGCCGCCGATCTCGACCTGCCCGCAGCTCTGCTCGGCGTCAGGCACCTGCATCCTCGGGAGGCGGTCCGGGCGTTGTCCGACGCGGTGCTGGCCGCCGCCGGGGCGGCCTTGTCCGACGACGCGACGCTGCTTGTCATCGACTGGTACGGCGGCCGGGGACCGCGAAGCAGCTCGGCCGGAGCCGACCCGGCCCGCGCCAGCGGCCCGCCCTGACAGATGGCGTCACGCCTGCGCCATCGCCGCATTCTCGGCATCCTGCACCGTGTCGAAGACGTCGATGATCCGGTCCACCGAGGTGATGGCGAGCACGTTGCGTATCGGCCGGCGGACCCCGGCCAAGCTCAGCAGTCCGCCTCGTTCGTTCAGGTCCCGGTGCGCGACGACGAGCGCGCCCAAGGCGGTGGAGTCCATGAACGAAACGCCGGCCATGTCGATCACCACTTGTCGGGCGCCGTCCTGCAGCATCTGCTGCAACCGGTCGGCCAGCTGCGGCGAGGTGCTCAGATCGAGCTCGCCGGTGACCTCCATCACCGTGCCGATGCGCCCTTGTCGGGTCGATAACGTGAAGTCCACGACGCCTCCTTGGTACGCGTACTGGACGGCAGACACGGGTTGCATTGTGCCCGTCGTGTCTACCGTGCCAGAAACCAGCTCCGGTCGCTCGGTGAGCCGGCCGAGCGGGTCAGACGGGTGCTGGCGTTGGTCAGTGCGGCATGAGGTGACGGGTGAAGAACCGGACCGTGCTGTCCAGTTCGTGTTCCGGGAGCCGGTCGGCGTGCCGGCCCGGGTTGGCGTGCAGCGTCTTCTCGGCCGAGCCGAACGCGTCGAACAGGGCCAGGCTCTGCTCCCGGGGCACCCGTTCGTCGTCCCACTGGATCAGGAACTCGACCGGCACGGCGATGCGGGCCGCAGCGTCCAGCGTGGCAGCGGCGGCGGCACCGCCCAGGCCGAGGACCGCCGCCCGCACGCGTGGTTCGGCGGCGACGAACGGTACGCCGAGTCCGCAGCCCAGCGAGATGCCCCAGTAGCCGACCGGCCCGCCGCCGAGGTGGTCGAGGACGGCCTGCCACTCCGCGACGGTCTGCTCGGCGACCAGGGCGTGGAAGTCGGCGAGCAGCGCGGCCAGGTCACCGCCGGAGCTGGCAGCGGCCTGGATCTCGGTGGCGATGCGCTGGTAGCGCTCGTCGGTCGGGCGGTCGCCGTGGTTCGGCACGTCCATGCAGACGGCGGCGAATCCGCTGGAAACGAAACGGTGGGCCCGGTGCAGGACACCGGGAGCGGTCTTGTGCTGGCCGCCGCCGTGGCCGAGGACGATCAGCGGCGGTCGGTCGGTGCCGCTGCCGGCTGAGGTCCAGAGCACAGCGGGTACGCCGTCGACGGCGAAGTGTTCTTCCTGGATGGTGTGCATGCGCGTACGCGCCTTTCGAGAGTGCCTGTGCGGGCGCTCCCTAGACCATGCGGGGGAGGGAGTCCCGACCTGTCACAGCGTTGATCGGTCACACCTCCTCGGGCAGCAGTCATGCACGGCGCAGCGCGCGTACCGTAACCTCACCCCGTTATCGGCGCTCACCTGTCGGTCGAAGCCGTACCCGCAGGTCAGCTCACGGCCTTCTTGACGAGGGCGGCGATGGTCTCGGCGGCCTGCTCGCTGAGCTGGGCGATGGCGAAGGACGTCGGCCACAGGCCGCTGTCGTCGGCGAGGTTGGCCGCAGCGGTGAAGCCGAAGGTGGAGTACGGCTCCTTGTCCGCGTGTCCGCTGCGGAAGAAGCACACGACCTTGCCCTTCCTCGCGTACGCCGGCTGGCCGTACCAGAGCTTCGGGGACAGGTCGGGGGCGTTGGTGGTGACGATGGCGTGGATGCGTTCGGCCAGTGCGCGGTCCGACGGTTCCATCTGGGCGATCTTCGACAGGACGTCGAGCTCTTCGGCGGCTGCCTTGCTACCACGACCGCGGGTCGTCTCCTTCTTGAGTTCTGCGGCGCGTTCCTTCATGGCGGCGCGCTCGCCCTCGGAGAAACCGTCCGTGCCCGCCTTGCCCATCGTGTCGCTCTCCTCGTCGTCGTCCGCCGTGACTGATGGTGACGCTAGCCGTGCTGCGGCGGCAGGTGCTTCTCGATTCCTGATCGGTACGGGCGGCCCGGCCGCTACGGGCCCTGACCAGCGGAAGCTGCCGTCAGCTGGACATTCAGCCGGCTAACCTCCTGTGGTGAGCTCCCCGCCGGACGATTACACCGCGACGTTGCCGCGAAAGCGGATGGGCTCGGCTGTGCTGCTACGGGACCGTGACGAACGAATCCTGCTCGTCGAGCCGACGTACAAGGACTACTGGGAGCTGCCAGGCGGGGTGGTGGAGGCCGACGAGTCGCCGTACGAGGCGGCGGTCCGTGAGCTGGCCGAAGAACTCGGGCTGGCGGTCGTTCCCGGGCGGCTGCTGGTGGTGGACTGGGTGCCGCCGCGCCCCGGCCGCACCGAAGGGGTCATGTTCGTGTACGACGGCGGTGTGCTGGACGCGTCGCAGACCGACGCGATCCGGCTTCCGCCGCAGGAGTTGCGGAACTGGGCGTGGTCGACCTTGCCGCAGGCGCAGCAGCGGCTTTCGCCACTGCTGGCCCGGCGGGCCGCCGCCGCGCTGGAGGCGGCGACGGACAGCGGGACTGCCTACCTCGAAGGCGGGAATCAGGTCGGGGGATCGTAGGGCGCGCGGAGCAACGTAGTGCCGCCCGATCGGTAGAGACTGTCGTGGGCGCCGTCGGCGTAGAGCATTCCGGTGAGGTCGGCTCGCGCTTTCGCGACAGGGCTGGACTGTTGGAATCCGTACGCCCCGAGCAGCGGAGCGAGATCGCTGACCGCCCGGTGGGCGGTGTCTACTCCGGCGGCCTTACCGACGCGCGCGAAGAGGTCCGCGTGCGGGTGTCCTGACGCAGCAAGCCTGATGGTGGCGATGGAGGCGAGCAGGGCGGCGACAATCTCGGCGTGGGTGCGCCCGAGGGTGACCAGCGCGTTGTCGCGGACCCGTGACAGAACACCTACCTTCTGCCGAGCGGCGAGCGTTTCAGCGACGAAGGTGTGGACACCGGCTGCGGTCCCCAGCGCGGTCGCGGTGACCAGCGGCCGGAACCGGGCGAAGTGCCTGCGAAACACCTCCATCCCGCCTCCGGCCAGCCCGAGCAGGTCCGTAGCAGGATCAATCGATACGTCGTGCAGCCGCAGCACCCCCCACGACCAGCCACCCAGACCGGACGGCTTCAGCGTCTCACGCGCCAGACCGTGCGCTGCGGCGTCGATGACCGCAGCGGTGATCCGGTCGTCCGGGTCCCGGAAGAAGATCACGAAGCCGGCCGATTCGACGATCCGGGACACCCAGCACTTCTCTCCGCTGATGTGCCAGCGACCGTCACTGTCCGGCCTCGCCTGGGTGGTGATCTCCTGGATGCGGGAGCCGCCGTGCCGTTCAGTGGCGGCGATTCCCACCAGATCGCCTCGGCTGAGCCGGGTCAGCCAGGAGTCCCGGACCGTCACGGCGGCGTCAGCAAGGATCATCGCCCCATGGCCGGCGCCGGTCACATCGCGCAAGTCCAGATCGTACGAGCCGGCGCAGAACTGCGCGAGTGCCTGCCGTACCAGTCCGCCAAGAGCAGTGTGATCCTGGCGATCGTTGCAGGCCAGGTCGCGACGAAGGTCCAGCAGCCACTGGGCGCGGGCCGGCTCGCCGGGACGCGGCGCGGTGGGCACCCGCCGGGCGAGTACGTCGGAGAGGAGTTCGAGGTCGTCCCACGCCTTCCCGTCGATCTCCGGAATGCTGCAGCGTAGTGGCTCCAGCCAGGCCAGCGCCGCGGTCACGATGTCACCTGGCCGCGAGATCGGGCGGGGACGCCGTACGCGATGGTGTTGGCCGGTACGTCGCGGGTGACTACCGAGCCGCTGCCGATGAGCGCGTGGGTGCCAACGGTGATCCCAGCCAGTACGCATACCCCGGAACCGACCTTGCATGCGTACTCGAACACCGGCGGGTCGAGCGGCCGCTCGTTGTCCGGGTCGCGCCAGGTCAGCCGCTTGTCGTTGATCGTGCGTACGCCCGCGCCGATGAACACGCGGTCGGCAACGACTGTGTCGGCCGTCAGATGCGAGCCCGGCGAGCAGCGCACTCCGTCGCCGATCTGGGCACCGCGCTCAACGGTCAGGTTGGCCGCCAGCTGGCTGCCGGAGCCGACGACAACGTTGGTCCGGAGCAGGGCGTGGTGGCCGATGGTGCTGCCCTCTCCGACCCGGACACCCGCGTAGAGGATCGCACCAGCCCGCAGGACCACCCCGGAGCCGATCTCGGTGCTGCCGCCGGATCCCCGGTAAATCTGCCGCATCGCGTAGCCGTGCTCCGGTTCGCCGACGATCACCCGATGGCCGAGGCGGGCATCGATGCCAACGCGGGTACCACCGTGGACCACGGCGAACGCGCCAATCGTGACCCTGGCGCCGAGAACGATGGGGCGCAGCGTGCCGAGCAGATCGGCCGGCATGAACACGGCGGTCGGGTGGATCTGGCAGCCGTCGCCGATCTCCAACAGCCCAGCTCGAACCAGGTCTGTCGCGGTGGCGGTCGCTCCGATTGTGGAAATTGCATGCATCAGCTTCGCTCCTGCAGGTAGCGGGGTTCGACCATCGCCCGAACCGGACGGGTCATGTGTCCCAGTGCATCGGGAGGAAGCGCGTAGTCCGAGACCGTGACGCATTAGTTGCAACCGTCTTGCGTGATCCGCGAAGGATCGGTCACGCTCGAATAACTTCATCGGTGCGAGGAGGCAGCTGTGCCGACCGAGCCTGCCTGGACAGGGTTGCCAACAGCCGACGCTGCCATCGCCGCCGGCGACGTGGGCAAGCTGCTGCGCATCGCGCGGACAGCGGCCGGGCTCACCCTTGAGGAAGCTGGGCGACGCGCAGGCTGCTCCGCAGCCACCATGTCGCGTTGGGAGAACGGCCGGAGACGAGAGTGGAGCATCGCCGAACTGCGCCGGCTGGCACAGGTGTACGGAATCCCGCCGCGTCTGTTCGGGCTGGCCGCGTCATCCGCGCCAACACGGAGCAGCGCCGTTAGTGTGGTCGAGGACCCCGACGACGGTGGTGGTGATTCGATGCGTCGACGTGACTTGATCGCCGGCACGCTCGGCCTGAGCACGGGCACTGCCCTGCTGCCGACGTCGGTCCACGCCATTACCGCCACCGTTGAAGACGTGATCTTCGGGCGGGTCACCGCGCCGGCGATCCCCGAACACCAGCTCCGGGCACAGCTTGCTGCAGCCGCAGCGGACTTCCAGGCCTGCCGCTACAGCCAACTCGCCCGACGGCTGCCGCGCCTGCTCGCCCAGGCCACTGCGGTTCGCGACCAGGCCGCGGCCGGCCAGGCCGCAAAGGCATCGAGCTTGGTAGCCCAGGCGTACAGCGTCGCCACGCAACTGCTCATCAAGTTGCACGATGACGGCATGGCCGGGTCCACGTCGGATCGAGCGGTGCAGTCGGCGCGCGCCAGCGGAGATCCGCTGGTCATCGCGGAAGCAACGCGACTCGCCGCGACGGTGCTCCGCCGCAGCCGCCACCGGGACGGTGCCCAACGCCTCGTCCTGAACGCCGCTCAACAACTCGACACCGACGCCGGTCTGACCGACGGCCGCCACGCCGCCATGTACGGGCAGCTTCTTGCCGTTGCTGCCTACACCGCCGCCATGCGGGAACACCGTGACACCGCGTGGAATCTGCTGGCCGAAGCGGACGACGCCCTTGGCCGGGCAGGGGCCGCCGAAGGTAGCCCGATCACCTCGCTCGACCTTGCCGTATACAAGATCAGCGTCGCGCGGGTGCTCGGCGACTACGGCACCGCCGTCGAGTACGCCAAGCATGTCAAACCTGCCCGCATCACCTCGCTGGAGCGCCGCGCCCGCTACTGGCAGGACACCGCCCTCGCTCTGTACGGCCGAGGCCGACCCGCAGCCGCGTACCAGGCACTTCTCGCGGCGGAGGCTGATACCCCACAGGAGGTCCGCTACCGGCCCTGGGCACAGAGCCTCACCCGCGACCTGCTCACCACCGACACGCGCAACACCTTGTCGGGCATCAGCGAGTTCGCCACCCGTATCGGTGCCGCTGGGTAGGTGGGGCAGCGTCAGAAGGGTGAGTCTGCCGCCGAGGTCGGGCACCTGGGCTCGTGCACGGTGGGCTGCGTGACGCAGGGGGCGCTCGACTTCGACCCGTGGTTGCCGGCGGAGATTCGTCGGCTGGCGTTCAGCGTGTGCTGGCGGGGCGAATGACTGTGGGCTACCCCGGCCGCCGACGATATCCGCTACGAGCTGCCGGACGCCGCCTGACGGCCACCGTCGGGCTCACCCATTACGGTGAGTCCGTACGGCTGACCGGGCGCGAGCCCGCCGTACAACCGATGCCTCCGGTGCCCGGCCTCGGCCCAGAACGTCGTCGCGGCACAGATGCCGTCCCGCCCGCCGCAGCCACCAGCGCTAACGGGCGGGTAACCCGGTCGTCAGGGGAATGCTGGGTCGGTGCAAACTTGCCTAAGGGAGGGCCCTAACTGCCTTCGCTGCAAAGCTGTGGCGGATCCAGGTGGCTCCTCCTTGCACCAGCAGCGACCCGAGTATGAGTTGTGGTGGCATCTGTATGATCTGATGTAGCTGATCAACGGAGAGTGCTAGAAGATGAGCCAGTACGAGGAGCGAAGCGAGTTGAGCGAGGTCGCCTTGGAACCGCGTGAGGAATACTTCGACAGCCAGCCGCTTGGAGTCGAGCTCGAGGAGGAGGGGCCTGACGAAGAGGAGTCGCTCGCTAGGCCTTGGGATCCCAGTGCTATAAGGGTTTCCACGAAAACCTTTTCAATCCGGCAGGTTCTTGACCAAATTGACGAAGGCGACTTGGAGCTAGCGCCAGATTTCCAGCGCAACCTCGTTTGGAAGCCATCTCAGAAATCTCGACTGATTGAATCTATCATCCTTCAGATTCCCCTACCTGCCTTCTATTTTGCCGAGGATGAAGATGGAATGTATCGGGCGGTTGACGGGTTGCAGCGGCTTTCCACCATCCACTCCTACGTGCGTCGCGAAGATTTCGCGCTCCAGAATCTGGAGTATCTGAAGTCGGCGGTGGGGCAAAGGTTTGTTGACCTTCCTCAAGCTTGGAAGAGGCGGATCTTCAGCAGCCAGCTCGTCGTTCACGTGATCGACCCATCGACTCCTACGGATGTAAAATATAACATCTTCAAGCGGCTGAATACTGGCGGCTCGCCGCTCAATGCTCAAGAGATTCGTCACTGTATGAGTCGAAATCGCAGCCGTGATTTTCTGAAAGGCTGTGCGGTTATGCCGGAGTTTGAGGCGGTGGTGGGAGAGGCTCTTAGATCCCGAGTTCGCATGACGGATAGGGAGATGGTTCTTCGGTTCTGTGCATTTCGCCTTTTGGGAGTTGAGGTTTACGAGGAGCAGCCTTATCGGGCCATGGAACCTTTCCTAGATGAGGCGACTCGAAGGCTTGATGATCCAAAGTTTGTTTCGGATGCCGAACTCGAAAGACTGCGACGAGATTTTAAACGTGCAATGGTGGCCAGTCATCAGATTTTTGGCGATCACGCATTTCGGAAGTGGCCTTTAGGGAAGGAAGGTCGCAGTCCGTTTAATCGTGCGCTGTTCGAGTCTTGGTCTGTTGCGCTGGCTGATGTAGAGACTCATGAGGTGGCGAATGTCCGTGATCGCATCGTTCGCCAGGCACGGGCACTTATGTCTTCAGATTCAGAGTACGTAACTGCAATAACCACATCTACCGGTGACGCTAGGAAAGTAAGATATCGATTTCAGAAAGCAGTCGAAGTTGTTGCGGGTAATCAATGATTGAGCAAATAAAGATACGAAACTTTAAGCGATTCCGCGAAATGATTCTGCCCCTTCGAAGAATGACAGTCTTGACAGGAACAAATGGTGCAGGGAAAAGTACGTTGATCCAGGCCCTGCTCTTGGCTAGGCAGGCTAGCGAAGATGAGAGAGTCTCGGTTGTTCAGCTTAATGGCCCCTACGGCCTCGAGATCGGTGAAGCCGACGACGCACTTAATGTCTCTGCTGAGGATCAAATTATCCAGGTTCTACTCTGTGTGGAGGGCGATTGGAGGGAGTATGCTTTCGTGGCAGAAATTGAAGGGAGAGTGCTGCACCTTCCGATTGAGCGCAGGCCAGACCCGCTTCCAACTCTGCTGAGCTCTCCAGGGATGCAATTCACATACCTTAATGCTGAACGGCTAGGACCACGTGATCAACTTTCGGTGACATCAGCTGAGATTTCGAATATTGGAGTCGGAGTTCGGGGTGAATATGTGGCGCAGGCCATCACGCTTAGGGAGCGTGATAATGTTATTGATGTGCTACGTCACCCAGCGTCACTTCATGTGCAAACCTTAAGGGCACAGGTCGAGGCGTGGATGTCAGATATAGTACGTCCAATCAGAATCGAGACACAGTGGCCTCTTGGGATGACGACGAGTGCCATCCGATTTCAGGCACCAGACATTGATTCACAACCTTTGAGGCCCGGGAACGTTGGGTTCGGCGTCTCCTACGCTCTGCCGATTATCGTTGCTGGTCTGGCCGTCGGGCAGGGGATATTAATAGTCGAGAACCCCGAAGCGCATCTGCATCCGGCAGGTCAATCCAAGCTTGGAAGGTTTCTGGGCCGAGTTGCTGGTGCTGGCGCGCAGGTGATCGTCGAGACGCATAGCGATCATGTACTTAACGGCATTCGGCGGGCTGCTGTGGACGACCGTACGGTAGAGTCGTCGGACGTCGTTGTCCATTACTTCGATGGGGCCAGTTCGTCGCCGATTCTTATTAATGTGACTGCCGGAGGCGGAATGTCGAGTTGGCCTCCCGGCTTCTTCGACCAGCTCGATCAGGATTTGGGGAGGCTTGCACATGCAAAGCGGGAAGCTAGACGAGCCGCTGAGGGTAGTGGTAGATGAGTCTAGTTTCGCATTCCATGACCTAGATGATCCTGTGATCGAGGAAGCAATAGATGACTTCAATGATCTTCTTTCTCATATGCTGCAAGCGGGAATTCCGGTTAGTAAATTCTCGCTTTGTTTCGAATTTGAATGCAGGACCGGTGTTCCCCTATATTCGCTGCTGTACGAGCGAGCAGCGGGTGTTGATGTAGACACCCGGCATCGGTGTGGCGCCCTGCTGGATCGTTGCATTGACTGGGATGAAGGGGTCGACGACGTCGTTACTGGTTGTGAAGTGATGGGTGAGAGCTTGGATAGTTGGTCACTGGGCTATGCGGTGATTCGATCGAGCGACCATCTCATGGCGTGTGTGGGGTGTTCGACGGCTGGGAGGCTCGGCCTCTTGGCGGTGACTGCCGGTGGCTTATCTGCTGAACTCTTCTTCTTGGTGAGAACTTCGGGCGTTGTGGATTACTGGCAGTCCGTCCTTTCTCGGGAGGTAGTTGACTCGCGAAGCTTCTTTTTGGTTGCCAGTCGAGCTTTTCCTCGGCTCGTGTTCCACTCGGATCTTGATTTTCGCAAGTTCCATGGCGAATATGAGGAGGTTTATGGCTGGGTTGTGCGAGTCTTTATTGCCCTTAACAATTATATTTTCGATTCATACGAATCGCGGAAAGGGGTGCGGCATCTGATCCAAAGCGATCTGGCTTCTCGTGGTATCGAGATTTCGCCGGAAAGTGGCCAGACGCACAAGAATAGGAGGGCGATCTCGCAAAGAGTGATTGAGTATGACGGTTTTCGGTATTCATGTGAGTGGCACGCAAAACGGCTCTGGAATACGGACAGGATTCACTTCACCACGCCGGGATCTCTTCCGGGTGGCCGCATCCTTGTGGCCCTCTTCGTGAAGCATCTCGATACTTAGCGCATTTATTGTGATTCTGCCTTCTTGAGCTTAGGTACAATTTCAGCCATGCTGCCGATGACAGTGCCTGCTGCTGAGGCTGAAGTATTTGTAGGGCTTGTTGGCGTAGCCAATCGTGGGTACCCCGGCGGCCCGTGCGGCGTCGATCTCGGTGAGCGAGTCGCCGCTGAGTACGCATCCCTCCGGCTGGGCGTGCAGTTCACCGATGGCGGTGAGGACCAGTTCCGGGCTCCGATTCATGCCGGCGGGGTCTTTGGATGAGGGAGAGTCAGCTACGCGGAGAGCTGGGACGACTTGAGTGCGGTGGTAAAGGTGGTCCAGGCGGAGGGGGCGAAGGTCCGCGCCGGGCCGGTCGGGTCCTTGCTGTCGCGGGTGGCGACGACTCCCGGCAGGTTGCGGGCGACCTCGACGCACTGGCTGTTGGCGTTGCTGCGGCTGCTCTTGATCCACACGGCGCGGGTGATGTCCATCGCGCCCCTCCTTCTGGTCTACGCCAAGTTCTGACGGTGGCGAAAGCTTGCTGCACTTTGCAGGACTGGGGTCCATGACTGGCGTTGGCGTGACCGCGCCGGATACTCGGCGCGGTCACGCATCCGCAATTCGGGCTGGTCTCACTCGCTCCGGAGCGACGCGGTGAAGGACGCCCAAGCGGTGGGGGAGAACGCGAGCACAGGGCCGGAACGGTCCTTGCTGTCCCGTACCGCGATGACGGCCGCAAGGTTGTCGGCGACCTCGACGCAGTTGCCGTTGCCGCCGGAGCGGCTGCTCGTGCGCCACTTGGCGTTCTCCGGTTGCCAGTTCTTCATCGTCATCTTCCCTTCTCGTCCATGCGTTCGATGGACTTCTTGATCATCCTGACCGACCCTGCTGGGTCGACCGCCGCTGCGCGAAGGTACTCGAACAGCGAGCTGTAGCTGGCGATCTCAGACGGACTCTCCAGGAACATCGCGTTGACCCGGTTCTCGATGTAGACGAGCTCCGGGTCGTACGGGTCGGGGAAGTCCATCAGGGCGAACGCGCCGTGCATGCCAGCGTGTGCGCCAACCTCGTACGGCAGCACCTGGAGGGTGATGTGGGGTTGCTTGGCCATGTCGGCGAGCTGACGTAGCTGGCCGCGCATCACGTCGACACCGCCGACCTGGCGGTGGATCACGCCTTCGTCGATGATCGCCCAGAGCTTCAGCGGCGTGTCCTTGGTGATGGACTCCTGGCGCCTCACCCGGGCCTCGACGCGGTGCGCCACGTCGGATTCGCTGCACTCGGGCAGCACGCCTGCGGTGACAGCTCGGGCGTACTCCTCGGTCTGCAGCAGGCCCGGCACGAACAGCGGCTCGTAGTTGCGGACGCTGCGAGCCTCGGCTTCGAAGCTGATGTAGGCGCTGTACTCGTCCGACAGGACTTCCTCGTACGCCTGGAGCCAGCCCAGCTGGTTCGAGTCCTTGAGTAGGTCCAGCAGCTCTGTGCGCTGTTGCTCGTCGCTGATGCCGTAGAGGTCGAGCAGGGCGAGAACGGTCCGCTTCTGCGGCCGGACCTTGCCGGTTTCGATCCGCCAAAGGGTTGCGCTGTTCATGTGGGTCTTCTCGGCGGCGTCTTCGCGGGTGAGCCCTGCGTCGCTGCGCATCCCGCGCAGCTGGTATGCCAGGCGGCGCAGGCGAACAGTCGGCAGGTGCTTGCGCGCGGCCACGTCCATGCTCCCCTCACTCCCTCTCAGTGTGCGGGTCCCGCGTCGGCAGGACAACATCAGGGCATCCTCAAGACTCTCGAAAGCAAGTCTTGCATACGCGACCCATGCTGAGGCAGTATGACACCCGGTAGTCGCATCATGGAATGTCGATCTACTGACCTGCGGCCGGTGCTCTGGAACCTGAGCAGGTTGTAGGGACGCACATCCCCACCCACCTGGGCGCAGGCCGGCGTCGCGGCAAGGCGGCCGGCCGGCGCCCCGACCGAAGAGGGGGTAGGTCCTCGTGGAAGTCGGTGCGTTAGTCGGCGCGGTCCTGCTGGGATTCCTGGCTGGACTGTTCGCCTTCAAGGTGAAAGTCAGATGGTGTCCCTGGTGCGGCCGGACGACCTGGCCCGGACCGCCGCCACCGGAGGGAGAAGCACTGTGACCAGGTCATTCGGCCGGCACCGGCCGCCGATGGTCAGCGTCAACGGCGAGACGTACGAGGGGGACGCCGCGCCGGTCCCGCTGACCGCCGAGCAGGTGGCCCGGGTGCGCTTCCGTACCCGCTGGCGGGGCCTCGACCCACGGCACGTCGCGGCGTACGTCGCCCAGGTCGCCGCCGAGCTACGCCGCCGCGACCAGAGCATCGCCCAACTCGTCGACGAGTTGTCGCTGCTCAAGCAGTCGCTGCGGGACTGGCAGAGCGATCAGGCTCGGCTGCCGTACGTCGGTGAACTCGACATCGACCCCGGCACCTGAGCCGGGTGACGTGCTGGCGATCGGGGCCGCCGCCAGCGTCCAGTTCGCTGGTGACCGGGGCTTCCGCTTCCGGATCACCGCCGTCGACAAACGCTGGACCTACGCCGATTGGGTGTGGCTCACCGGCTACGTGCTCGACCGCGACGGCACAGCCGTCGAACGGCGGGAGATCTTCGTGCAGCGGGACGGACTGCGCCTACTCTACCGGCGGCAGCGGTGAGCGCCGGTCCGGGGCGACGACGCCCAGTTGTTGTCGTCGCCCCGGACCGTTCAGTCGCCCTGGACCATTCAGTGGGATCAGGGACTGGTGCAGGTCACTGTGGACGGCGTCGACGGCGATCCGGAGCCGAGGAAGCCGAAGGTCGCGGTGCCGGCGGCCGGCAGTGAGCCGTTGTACGACACGTTGCGTACCGAGACGCTGGAGCCGCTGGTGCTCAGGGTGCCGTTCCAGATCTGGGTGATGCTCTGGCCGCTGCCGAGACTCCACCCGACGGTCCAGCCGTTGATCGCCGAGTTGCCGGCCCGGACGGTCACCTCACCCTGGAAGCCACCCGGCCACGACCCGATGGTCTGGTAGGTGGCCGTGCAGGCACCCGACGGCGGGGCCGTCGTGGGCGGCGCGGTCGTGGGCGGTGCGGTGGTCGGGGGAGCGGTGGTGGGCGGTGCGGTGGTCGGGGGAGCGGTGGTGGGCGGTGCCGTGGTCGGCGGTGCGGTCGTCGGGGACGGGGACGGCAGGCCCGGCGGGACGAGCGGGCAGGTGTTGCGGTACTGCAGTACCCCGGAGGAGTCCATCAGTGGGCAGAGGAACTGGGTGTACCGCAGGTCGTTGTCGAGGAAGATCTTGACCCAGGGGATCATCGTGCGCATCAGCAGCGTGTTCGGCCGGGTCGGGAAGCTGTGGTCCAGCCCGGCGGCCTCGATGTACGCACCCTCGGTCGTCGACGGCAGCCCGTTGTAGAGGTTGCTGACCGACGACGGGGTGGTGACCGTGTCGTATTGTCCGGAGTAGAGCAACGCCGGAACCTGCATGTTGGTCAGGTTCTGCGAAGGCGAGAACGGCGTGAAGCCGACCGCGGCCTTCAGCGCTGGCCGCCGCAGCGCCGCGCTGAACGCGCCGCCGCCGCCCATCGAGTGACCCGCGACGGCGAGCCGGTTCGGGTCGACCCGGCTGCGCACCGAGCTTTGCCCGGTGAGGTAGTCCAGCGCGGCCAGCAGTTGGGTGCCCCGGGCGGTGTCGAAGTCGTTGCGGTCGTTGGTCTCGATGCCGATGACGACGAAGCCCTGCGAGGCGAGCCGGGGCCCCATCCAGGCGAGTTCGACGGAGAACAGCGCGGTGTAGCCGGGGGAGATGGCGATCGCGCCGAAGGTGCCCTGGCTGGTGTCGGTCGGGTAGTAGATCATGCCGCCGTTGAAGCCGTACCCGGGCGGGACGCTAACCTCAATCCGTCAGATGGTGTTGATCCCTGGTAGTCCGGTTCGGCTGACCGTTTTGTCCGCTCGGGATTGAGGTCGGTTCGCCGCGCGTCGCTGCGGGTGCGCCGGTTCTCCTGGTGCCGGGAGTGT
>Ga0207773_100303_pt1 | contig 24857 bp, 21 predicted proteins | sample TtaePargueraPR_2_FD_187281 | JGI IMG/M metagenome (GOLD analysis project Ga0207773, IMG submission 187281) | Aerobic enrichment media microbial communities from Bioluminiscent Bay, La Parguera, Puerto Rico - Tt and M1 (3) (SPAdes) | ecosystem: Environmental > Aquatic > Marine > Unclassified ...
AGCGCGCCGAAGCCGGCGATGACCAGCCAGGCGAGGTTGGTCATCAGGAAGGCCTGACGCACCGAGAAGCGTCGCAGGCTGGCGCGTGTCGTCAGCATCATCGAGACGCCGACGAAGAGCGTGACGAAGGCGGCGACCAGGAAGACCTGCCAGTCGGGGTGGCCGACGGCGATATCGACGATGGCGGGGATCACCATGGCGACCGCCAGGATCGACAGCAGGATGCCGAGCACGAAGATGATCGGGCGCAGCTCGATCATCGCGGCAGGTCATCCGCCCTGCGCGGCGCAGGCAAGGCCTCGTCGACTGCATCCCCCAACGTCATGGTCGCGCCCGCCCCGGACCGTCGTCAGCCGCCGTCGTGCCCCAGGCTTGCCGGAGAGCCGACCAGGGAGAGGAACTCCCGCCGCGTGGAAGCATTGGTGCGGAACATGCCCAGCATGCGGCTGGTGACCATGGAGGTGCCCGGCTTGTGCACGCCGCGGGTGGTCATGCAGTGATGCGTCGCCTCGATCACCACGGCGACACCTTTCGGGTTCAGCACCTGGTTGATGGTGTTGGCAATCTGCGCCGTCATCTTCTCCTGGATCTGCAGGCGTCGCGCGTAGGCTTCGACGACCCGGGCGAGCTTCGAAATGCCGACGACGCGGTTGTCCGGCATGTAGGCGACATGCGCCCGGCCGATGATCGGCGCCATATGATGCTCGCAATGGCTTTCGAAGCGGATGTCGCGCAGCAGCACCATCTCGTCGTAGCCCTCGACCTCTTCGAAGGTGCGCTCCAGCAGGTCGAGCGGGTCGACGGCATAGCCTTCGAAAAATTCCTCGTACGACTTCACGACGCGCTCCGGCGTGCCCAGCAGTCCTTCGCGCGCGGGATCGTCGCCGGCCCAGCGGATCAGCGTCTCCACCGCCCGCAGCGCTTCGTCGCGCGACGGGCGCTCCGGGGTCTGCAGGCTTTGAATGCTGTGGGTTCTGCTCACGCTGGGCCGCTCCTCGTCTTGGCTGCGCAGATAAGGCCGCTCCTCGGCCCGGCGCGACCGGCCAGTGCCACGGTCTTGCTTCGCCCTAGTTCAGTTGCACGGGCTGATAGGGACTGTCCAGGGAGAAGGCTGGAATCTCCACGTCGAAGCGCCGGCCGTCGGTGCTCTCCATCTCGTAACTGCCGACCATGATGCCGGAAGGCGTGGAGAGCGGCGTGCCGCTGGTGTACTCGAAGCTCTGGCCGGGTGCCAGCGTGGGCTGCTCGCCGACGACCCCCGCCCCGCGCACCTCCTGTACCCGGCCCATGGAATCCGTGATGCGCCAGTGGCGGTTCAGCAGCTGCACGGTTTCCCGACCGGTGTTCTCGATCCGCACCTGGTAGGCCCAGACATAGTGGCTGTCCGTGGGCGAGGACTGCTCTTCCAGATAGACCGGCTTCACCGTCACGCTGATCGAGTCCGTCGTAGCCGTGTACATGGCCTTCCTGATCCTTCGTCTGCCGGCCCTTCCGGCCGGCGCGGCGCCTTCCGACCGCCAGTCTACGCCTTGCCGGGGCGACAAGAAAGGCCTCCACCCGATGCTCACAATCGGCGGGTTTCCGCGCTTCAGCTGAGCCCGCCCGGCCGGTTGTCGCGGCCCGCGGGGCGGTCCCCGGAAAGGGAACTGCCGGGAAGGCTGCCGTCGGCATCGATCTGCAGGCAGGGCCCGCCGGCGTCAACGGCATCCTGCGGATCGTGTGTCACGAGCAGGGTCGGCAAGCCTCTCGCGCGGGCGTGGTCGAACACGAAGGCCCGGAAGCGCGCACGCAGAGCGACGTCCAGCTTCGCGAAGGGCTCATCGAGGAGCAGCGCGCGCGGTTCTGACAGCAGGGTGCGCAGCAGGGCGACCCTCGCACGCTGACCGCCGGAGAGGGTCGCCGGGTCGCGCTCGGCGAAGCCCGCCATGTCCGCCTCGGCCAGCGCCGCCTCGACGCGCTGCCGTCGCTCGCGGCGGCCGCGCACTTCGGCGGGCAGACCGAAGGCCAGATTCCCGGCAACCGAGAGGTGCGGAAACAGAAGGTCGTCCTGAAACAGGATGCCCACATGCCGTGCCTCGGGCGGCCGCGTGGTGATGTCCTCGCCGTCCAGCAGCACCCGTCCGCTGACGGCGAGCGCCGGCGGCAGCGTGCCGCAGATCGCCGCCAACAGGGTCGACTTGCCGCAGCCGCTCGGGCCCATGACAGTGACAACTTCGCTTGGTGGCACCGCCAAGCTGACGGGGCCGAGGATACGGCGCGGCCCGCGGGGCTGGCGCAGCGTGATCTCGAGCTGTCGCAGCGCAAGCCCGAGTCCCTGGCTGAGGTCGACCACGCTCATGCCGGCGCGCGGTCCAGCGCGGGGTGGCGGGGGCGCAGCAGCAGGTGCGGCAGCGTCAGGGCGCCGACGAAGGCGACGAGCGGCAGCAGCGCCTGCAGGAAGGCATAGACGGCAACCACCCGCCGGTCGCCGCCGGTGGCGAGACCGACGGCTTCGGTCGTGAGGGTGGCGAAGCGGCCGCCGCCGGCGAACAGCGTCGGCAGATACTGGGTGACGCTCACGGCGAAGCCGACCGCTGCGGCGAGCAACACGGGCTGCAGCAGCATCGGCAGCTTCACCTGCCAGAACACCCTGGCGGGCCGGGCGCCCAGGCAGAGCGCCGCGCGGGCATAGCGTGCATCGAGCGCGCGGTAGGGGTCGCCCAGGGTGAGGAAGACGTAAGGCACCACGAAGAGCAGGTGGCTCCACACCACCGCCAGCCAGGTCGCATCGATGCGTGTCTGGATCGCCAGCACCTGAGCGCCGAACAGGAAGGCGACCTGCGGCACCAGCAGGGGCGTGTAGAGCAGCCACAGTGCGCGGCTGCCGAGGGTGAGGCCACGCCGCTGCTCGTTCTCGAGGCAGGCGAGCGCCAGCACGAGCGCGATGCCGGCGGCGATGAGGCCGACGGCCAGGGTGGTGCCGGCGACGGCGCCGGCCTCCGGGGCCTGGCGGGCCCAGGTCTCGAGGGCGAAGGCGCTGGGGAGAGCGTCGGGATAGCGCCAGCGCCGGGTGACCGACCACAGCGCCAGCGCGACCAGCCCGAGGACGGCGAGCGTGACGAGAAGCAGCACCGGGCCTGCCGCCGCGGCGCGCAGGAAGCGTGCGTTGCCGCCGCGGGCGCCGCCGGCGATCCAGCCGCGGCCGAGGCGCCCGGCGACGATCTCGCCGAGGCGCCAAAGGGCAATGCCGCCCGCCACCACGAGAAGTTGCAGCGAGGCGCCGGCTGCCGCGGTGAAGCGCAGCGAGAGGTCGGGGTCGTTGAACCAGCGCAGCACCTGCACGGCGAGCGTCGGCGGCGTCAGCGGGCCCAGGATCAGCGCCATGTCCACGACGGACAGCGCATAGGCGAGGACGGCGTAGACCGGCAGCCGGATCTGCGGATAGACCGCCGGCAGCACCGCCTTCACCCAGGCGGTCACCGGCCCGTAGCCGAGCGAGCGGGCGACGGCGAGGCGCTCGTCGGCGCGCACCTGGCCGAGGGCCGCGAGTGTGGCCAGCAGCAGGAAGGGCAGCTCCTTCACCACGAGACCGAGGATGAGGGCCAAGGCATTCGGGTCCTGCACCGTGGCGACGTCGGGGGGAAGGTTCCAACCCGTTGCCCAAGGCGACACCAGCCGGACCAGCCAGCCGCTGGGTGCGATGAGAAACGCGAGGCCGAGAGCGACGGCGGCATGGGGCACAGCGATCAGCGGTGCCATCGCACTGTGCAGTGCCATCAGCAGCCGTCCGCCATGGCAAGCGGCCAGCAGCAGCACCACAAGCGCAAAGGTGACGAGCGTCGAGAGCAGGCCCGAAAGCAGGGTGAGCCGCAGGGATTCGCCCAGGCCCGGCTGCGCAAGCAAGTGGATCCAGGGGGCCAGCGTGAAGCGCTCGCCGCCGAGCACAGGCAGATAGCCGAAGGCGGGCAGCCAGGTGCCAACGAGGCCGGCGGCAACCGGCGCCAGGAACAGCACGAGCGTCAGCGCCGGCACGAACCGCAAGAAATCGCCGCCCGCGAGCCTCGGACCGCCGGACATGGCGGACCTAGCCGGCGTAGCGGCGGCGCCACTCTTCTTCGATGGCCGTCATCCACGAAGGATGCGGCTCCAGCAGGGTCGGGCCCAGCTCGTCCGGCGGCAGGGTGGCGACGCCGCGCGACAGAGTGCTGAAGAGGTGGCGATCGCCTTCACTGAGCTTCGACAGGTCCAGCACGGTGTCGTCGCCCCAGGCCTCGGCGCTCTGCTTCACGGCCTGGGCCTCCGGACTCAACAGGAAGTTGGCCACGACCATCGCGGCCTCCGGTGCATTGGCGTTGAACGGGATGGCGACGAAATGGGTGTTGCCGATCGTGCCGCCGTCGAGCACGAAGGTACGCGCCGTCTCTGGCAGCAGGTTGCTGGCGATGGCGGAGGAGGCTTCCGCCGGATAGAAGGAAAGGGTGATGTCGACCTCGCCGTCGTCGAGCAGCTGGCGCTGCGCGGGGCCGCTGGCGGGAAAGGTCTTACCGTCGCGCCAGAGGTGCGGATGCAGGGCGTCAAGGTAGTTCCACAGCGGCGCCGTCACCTCCGCGAACTGCGCATCGCTCGCCACCGGCTGCTGCAGGATGTCGGGGCCCGGCGCCAGCTCGACGAGCACCTGCTTCAGGAACGTGGAGCCGAGGAAGTCGGGCGGCGCGGGATAGGTGAAGCGCCCGGGATGCGCCCGCGCCCAATCCAGCAGCGCCGGAATGGAGCCGGGCGTCTGCTCGACGCGCGCGGAGTCGTAGATGAAGTTCAGCTTTGCCATGCCCCAGGGCGACTCGTAGCCGTCGGTCGGCACGGCGAAGTCGATGAGCGTGGTCGGCTTGTCCTTGAAGTCGACGAGACGGAAGTTCGGCAGCACCTCGGTGAAGGGGCCGTAAAGCAGGCCTTGCTCCTTCATCGCGGCGAAATTCTCGCCGTTGATCCATATGAGGTCGATGGAGCCGCCCCTGTCCTTGCCGGCCGCCCGCTCCGCCAGCACCCGCGAAACGGCATCGGCGGTGTCGGCGAGCCTCACGTGGTTCAGCGTGACGTCATAGCGCTCCTTCACCTGGTCGCCGACCCAGGCGATGTAGGCGTTCACCTTCTCGTCGCCGCCCCAGGCGTTCCAGTACACCGCCTGCCCCTCGGCGGCTGCGACGATATCGTCCCAGGGACGCTTCTCCTCCGCTGCAGCCGCGCCACCGCCGGCGAAGCCGGCCAGGGCGGCGAGCAGCAGGGAAAGCGGCGGCAGGCAGCGGCGAAACATCCTCGGCGTCTCCAGATGGGGTCGGGTGAGAGCCTACCTCGCGTCCGCACCGCTGTCACCCGAGCCAGCCGCGGCTCACGCGGTGTTTATTGGTTGGTCACCTGAGGTTGCTGCACGCGAGGAAAGGCAAGCGTCACCTTCAGGCCTGGCCGGTTGTCGTCGAGCGTCAAGTTGACCTCGTGCAGCTTGGCGACGGCGGCCACGAGGCTGAGGCCGAGGCCGCTGCCGGGGGTGCCGCGGCTGGCATCGAGGCGCACGAAGCGCTGCAGCACGCGCTCACGGTCCGCGACGGGAATGCCGGACCCGGTGTCGGCGATCGTCAACGTGGCGGCTTCCCCGGCCCGGGCCAGCGTGAGGTTGATATGGCTGCCGCGCGGGCTGTACTTCACGGCATTGTCGAGCAGGTTGGCGAGCGCCTGCGCCAGCAGTTGGCGATGACCTTCGATCACGACGTCGTCGGCGATCGTGCCGGTAAGTTCCATGCCGGCCTCCTCGACGATGGGCTGGTAGACCTCCACCAGATCCTGCGTCAGGGCCGAGAGGTCAAGCGCGCCCAGCGTCAGGCGGTTGAGGCCCGCCTCGGCCTGGGCGATGTTGATGAGCGCCTCGAAGGTGCGCAGGATGTGCTCCAGCTCGACGGCCGTCTGTTCCAGGGCCTGGCGGTAGCTCTCCGCGTCGTCGCCGCCGTTCTCGCCGGGCCGGCGCAGGGCCATCTCGATGGCGCCCTTTGCGCGTGTCAGCGGGCTGCGCAGGTCGTGCGCCAGGCTGTCGGTGACGAGGCGCATGCCGCCCATCAGGGTCTCGATGCGTTCCAGCATGGTGTTGATGGTGGTGGCCAGGCGGTCGAACTCGTCGCCGCTGCCGGTCAGCGGCACGCGGCGCGAGAGGTCGCCGCGCACGATGTCCTCGCTGGCTGCGCGCACCGCGTCCACGCGGGCAAGGCTGTAGCGGCCGATGAGGGCGCCGCCGACGAGACCAAGCAGCAGCGCCGGCAGCACCGCCCAGGCCAGCGCGCCGGCCATGATGCTGCGGAAATCGCCGCGCTCGACGGTATCGCGGCCGACGAAGAGGTGATAGCCGCCGGCTAGCTCGAAGGCGCGCCCGCGGATCACGTGCGGCACGCCCGAGGGATCGTCGCGCCGCGCCAGCTTCACCTCCAGCCAGCCGTCCTGCTCGCCCGCTGCGGCCGGCCAGTTGGTCAGGTTGCCGGCCATCGGCTGGAAACTCGGCCCGGTCAGCAGGTAGACGTTCTCCGCCACGCCGCGCGGGCCGCTGCGCTCGTGGATCACCTCCATGAGCCGGCCGAGGCCCTCGTCGCGGTACTGCTCGGCGAGGCCGCGGATCTCCGCCTGCACGGTCTCGTCGGTCTGCCGCTCGATGAGGCCCGCGGTCTGCCAGTAGATGAAGCCCAGCACCAGCGTGAGGGTGAGGCCCAGCAGCAGCAGGTAGAGCAGCGCGATGCGGAAGATCGAGGTCTGGAACAGCCGGTGCATCGCGCGCTGTCGGACCTAGCCGTCCGCGCTGATGCAATAGCCGCCGCCGCGGTGGGTGTGGATCAGCGGCTTGTCGAAGCCTTTGTCGACCTTCTGGCGCAGGCGGCTGATGTGAACGTCGACCACGTTGGTCTGCGGGTCGAAGTGGAAGTCCCACACGCCCTCGAACAGCATGGTGCGGGTGACCACCTCGCCGGCGTGGCGCAACAGGTACTCCAGCAGCTTGAATTCCTGTGGCCGCAGGTCGATCGGCCGGCCGGCGCGCGTTACCTTGCGGGTCAGCAGATCCATCACCAGGTCGTCGACCTGCAGTTGCGTCTGCTGGGCGATGGCGCGCGGCCGGCGCAGCAGCGCCTCGAGTCGCGCGTGCAGCTCGGAGAAGGCGAAGGGCTTCGAGAGATAGTCGTCGCCACCGGCGCGCAGGCCGGTGACCCGCTCGTCGACGTGGGCAAGGGCGCTGAGGATCAGCACCGGCACGGAAATCTCCGCCGCGCGCAGCGCCTTCACGATGGCGAGGCCGTCGAGCCCCGGCAGCATGCGGTCGACCACGAGGGCGTCGTACTGGCCGCTGGTGGCGCGGTGCAGCCCGTCGGGGCCGTTGGCCACCCAGTCGGCCGTATAGCCGCACTCGGCGAGTCCCTTCAGGACGTAGTCAGCGGTCTTCTTGTCGTCTTCGATGACCAGGATGCGCATGGGTCCGTCGCTTGCCGGCCGCGGCCAGGCCCTCTGGTGCTCTCCGTGCGCCCTATATGCAGGGTGATGCGTCATGGGTGCAAGCTCTCGGATGATGGGTAGGGGGTGCCCGAATGGCACAGGGCCGTCCGGCTGACGCCGAACGGCCCTGCACACCCAGCGCCGCGGGGGCAGCGGCTCTCCCAGGGGGGACGGGGAGGCCTTTTACGCGTCGCTGAGCTTCACGCCGAGGAACAGATCCTGGCCCTGGCGGCTGACCAGCAGCAGCACCGCCTTCTTGGAGGAGGACTTTGCCTCGTCGACCAGGCGCTCGACCTGCTGCGGGCTCTGCACCTTCTGACCTTCGACCTTGCGGATGATGTCGCCCGGGCGCAGGCCTTCCTCGAAGACGGAGCCTTCCTGGATGTCGAGGACGACGACGCCTTCGGCCTCGTCGGGCAGGCCATAACGCTGCCGCAACTCCGGCGTCACCGCCGCCAGCTGGGCGTCCAGCTCGGAGGAATGGTAGCTGCCGTCCTGGCTGGGGCCGGAAGCCTCCGCCATCTGCTCGGGCGACGGCATCTCGCCGGTGACGACCTCAACGGTCTGCTCGGAGCCGTCGCGCCACAAGCCCACCTCGGCGTCGCTGTTCGCCGGATGCTGCGCCACCACGCGCGCCAGCTCGCGGCTGTCGGCGATCTCCTTGCCGCCGAAGCTCAGGATGACGTCGCCGGTCTTGATGCCGGCCGCCTCGGCGGGGCTGTCGGGCGTGACCGCCGCCACCATGGCGCCCTGCGGCGCCTCGAGGCCGAGCGCTTCGGCCAGATCGGGCGTCACGCTCTGGATCTGCACGCCGAGCCAGCCGCGCTCGACCTTGCCGTTCTCGCGCAGCTGGGCCACCACCGACTTCACCATGTTGGAAGGAATGGCGAAGCCGATGCCGACGCTGCCGCCGTTCGGCGAGTAGATCGCGGTGTTCACGCCGACGACGTCGCCGTCGAGATTGAACAGCGGGCCGCCTGAGTTGCCGCGGTTGATCGAGGCATCGATCTGCAGAAAGTCGTCGTAGGGGCCGGCCTGGATGTTGCGGCCGCGCGCCGAGATGATGCCGGCGGTCACCGTGCCGCCGAGCCCGAAGGGATTGCCTACGGCCATAACCCAGTCGCCCACCTCGGCATCGTCGGAGTTGCCGAGCTGCAGTGCCGGCAGCGGCTCGTCGGCCTCGATCTTCAGTAATGCCAGGTCGGTGGCCGGGTCGGTGCCGATGACCTTCGCCGGGTAGACGCTTTCGTCGCCCAGGCGCACCGTGACTTCGCTGGCCTTGTCGATGACATGGTTGTTGGTGACCACGTAGCCGTCGGCGTCGATGATGAAGCCGGAGCCGAGCGCCGTGGCGCGCTGCGGCGCCGGCTGCGGGCGGCCGTGTTCGCCGAACTGCTCGCCGAAGCGCTTGAAGAACTCCTCGAAGGGCGAGCCTTCGGGGACGTCGAAAGGCAGGCCAGGCATGCCCTGCGGCGCCTGTGTCTCTTGCGTCGACGCGATGTTGACGACGGCCGGGCTCACCTTTTTGGCAAGCTCGGAGAAGCTTTCGGGTGCGGGCGCGGCCGCGGCAACGCCGCTCCACACCAGGACGGAGGCGGCGGCGAGGCCGGCGCCCCAGCGCTGGCTGGTGCGCCGCAGGCCGCCCGCCCGCTTGCGGGCTGAGAGATCGGACATGGTTGTTCTCCCTTGAGGGGGTCCCTGGTCGAATTTCAGGTGCCGCGGGCCGGTCGCCCTGCGGCGTCACCAGGAAAGATGGGGTAAGACGGCTGGCCTTGCCCCTTCACGGAAATGAAAACCCTGTCATCTTCGCCGCCCAGAGCCGGCGGTTCGGGAGCCGGCGGTTCGGGAGCCGGCGGTTCAGGAGGCGGCGGTTCAGGAGGCGGGGGCGGGAAACAGCGCCGCGAGGGTCTGGCGCAGCAGGTGGTCGGCGACGGGCTTGCTCAGCCGCGTGATCCCCGCCAGCTCGTCCGGCAGCCCGTCGATGCGGTCGTACCCCGTGATGAAGACGACCGGCACGCCCCGCCGGTGCAGGGCCAGGGCGACGGGCAGGGAGCTCTCGCCGTGCAGATTGGCATCCAGCAGCGCGCCGTCGGCCCCGCAGGTTTCCGCCGCTTCCAAAGCGGCCACCACGCTGTCCACGCTGGCCACGACCTGGAACCCGAGGTCCTCCAGGCGGGCTTCCAGGTCCATGGCCACCAGGGGCTCGTCCTCCGCCAGCAGCAGTCGCGGCCGGCGAGGGCCCTCGGCCTCGGCGGCTTTCCCGGCCGGCGCGGCGGGTCCCTCGGCGCCGGGGGCGGCTCGTCCCGCCAGCGGCAACACCAGGCGGCACTTCAGTCCATCGCTCGCCCAGTCGAAGCTGATCTCGCCGCCGGCCTGCCGCTGCACCGAGCTGTTCAGCAGCTCCCGGCCGAAACCGCCGCGCCCCCGCGGTGGCACGATCGGCGGGCGCGCGGTCTCGTGCCAGTCGAGCACGATGCGTCCCGCCTCGTCGCGCCAGGCGACGCTGAGGCTGCCGCCGCCGTCCTTCAGCGCGCCGTACTTGGCGGCGTTGGTGGCCAGCTCGTGGACGGCCAGGGCGACCGTCTGGGCCAGCTCCGGCGGCAGCCACAGCGGCGGGCCCGCGAGCTTCACGTGGTCGCCCTCGCCGAAGGCGAGCAGCTCGCGCCGGATCAGGCTGCCGAGGTCGATGCCTTCCCAATGGCTTTCGGCCAGCAGGTCGTGGGCGCGCGCCAGGGCGGCGATGCGTCCGTCGACGACACGCCGGAACTCCTCGATGCTGTCGGCCTCGCTCAGGCGCACGACGGCCTGCACCACGGCCAGCGCATTCTTCGCCCGGTGGTCCACCTCGCGCATCAGCAGGCGCTGGCGCTGTTCGTTGCGCAGGATCGCGATGACGTCGCCCGCCCGTTCCAGGGCCTCCTGCAGGGTGGCGAGGTCGGAGGCGGTCCAGCGCCGCGGCGCATCCGTGAGGACGTAGAACGCCGCGGCCTGGCGGCCGGCGACGAGGGCGGGAACGAAGAGGCCGCCCCGCGCCTGCAGCGCGGCGAAAGCCGGGGCGCTGCCGCTGCTGGCCTCGGCGGTGCGGCCGTAGACCTCAGCATCCTCGACGCGCACGGCCTTGCCGCTGCGGAGATTGCGTTCGATGGAGGCGCCGAACTCGGTGACGGCCATGCCCGCCGGTGCCGGCGGGCGCCCCGGCGCGGCCCAGTGATGCACTACCGCCAGATCCCCTCCGGACGCCGCCTCGCAGTAGCCGACGTGGCTCGCCTGCAGGTGCTCGCCCAGCGCCGCCGTCGCCGCGGCGACCGCTTCCTCCGCGCGGCTCTCGGCGTGCAACCGCTCGCTGAACGACAGCAAGAACTGCAGCCGCCGCTGGGTTAGCACGGTGTCGGTCGTCTCGTAGCCGCAGTTGAAGATGCCTTTGATGCGGCCGTCCTCGCCGCGGATGGCGCTGAAGCTGTAGTTCCAGTAGGTCTCTTCCTCGAAGCCGAAGCGCCGCATCGGCAGCAACTGGTTCTCGGCGAAGAAGCCTTCGCCGGTCTCCAGAAGCTGGCGGAACTGCGGCCAGATGATGTCCCAGATGTCGGCCCAGACCTCCTGTGCGGGCTTGCCAAGCGCCGCCGGATGACGCGGACCCGGAATGGGCGCCCAGGCGTCGTTGTAGAGCAGGCGCAGGTCGGGACCCCAGTAGATCGCCGTGGGAAAGGCGGAATGCAGGCAGATGCCGAGCGCCGAGCGCAGCGACTGCGGCCAGTCCTCGGGCGGGCCGAACGGGTGCGCGGACCAGTCGAAGCGCCGAATGCGCTGCGCCATCTCACCGGTCCCGGCAATGAAGCTCAAGCTGTCGGTCTGGGCACTCAGGTCGGGCACGGGATCTTAGGTCGCTTGGCGGGCAAGGGGTGGGGTCACTGGACAATGAAAAGCAGGGCTCGCGGCCGTCTCACGCAAGTGGGCTGCCTAGCCCAGGGTCGCCGCTTCTCCTGATCCATAGTGACAAGCCGGGGCCGGCTTGAGAAGTGCCCGGCTGCCCTGGCAGAACGATGCTCCATCGCTATACGGCCTACTTCTGCTGCGGAAACCCGGCGCGCATGTAGGCAACGATCTGCCAGATCTGGTCCTCGGTCAGCCGATTCCTGAAGGCCGGCATCGCGGTCCCAAACGGCTCTCCACCTTCGGATATAGACCATAGAAGATATTCGTCCACGCTGCCCTGCGCGTCCATCAGTCGGGCCAGCAGCGCGGGCGAGGGCACCAGATCCAGGCCGGCATTGCCGTCGCCACGGCCCTGCGCCCCATGGCAGGCCGTGCAGTGAGCGGCGTAAAGCATGGCGCCGTCGGCGATCGCCTTCGGCGTTTGCGGATAGGGGCTGCGCAGGCTGCGGTATTCGAGAGGCACGCCCGCCTGGATGAATTCGAGGTGGCGCTTCGCGCGCAACTGCAGCGCCGGCGGTGCGCTCACCGGATCCCACTGCGGCAGGCTGCCCGCGGGCTGGTTCCAGGGATCGAGCCCCGGCATCTGCGGCGTCGCATCGTTGCGCGGGGCCTCGCCCTGCGCGGCAAGCGGCAGCGGCGCGGCAAGGCAGACCGCTGCCAGCAGCAGGACGGCGCGCAGGCATGATATTGCGTGAATGGAATCGGCCATCGCCGCGCTTCTCCCAGGCTCGGCGGCGGCCTCGGCGGCCGCCTCGTTTGACGAGGCTAGAGGGCGGCGCGGCGCATGGCCGTGACTCAGATCAAGAAGGCTTGAACTCAGGGGGTCCAGGAAGGCGCGTCGCTGGCCGGGAACGACTCCCTTCCAGCCTCGTCGACGATGTCGAGCTTGCGCTCCGGACGGCGGGGCGGGCGCTTTGCAGCGGGCTTGCGGGGTGGCTTCGCCCTGCCGCTCGCCGAGTTATCCTCACGCTTCGGCGTGCTTATGGTCATCGCCTGCGCCCTTTCCGAAAAGACACAACGGGAAGAGGACGACCGGATTTCACCGGCATCCGGCCGCCCTCCCTCTGCACTTTCCCTATGGTTAAGAGGTGGGTGCCGGCGGCCGGCGGTTCAAGTTCAAAACCCCTTGCGTCAGCCGGGGGCGCTGACTAATCCTAGGCCCAAGGCGCGCGCGCCTCTGCCCGGGCGGGTATGATGTAATGGTAGCCTGTCAGCTTCCCAAGCTGAACGCGCGGGTTCGATTCCCGCTACCCGCTCCACGCTCCACGCTCTCCCAGAAAGCTACTATCTCCGTTTTTGTTGCCGCAGTCCTGGTCTGACAATGCGGCCAAAGTCGCCCTTGGGTCGGCGGCTCCGCCCGCTTATACTGCACTGCAACAAGAACCCCGTGCCCCGGCGCAAGGGGCCGCAGGAACAGGGGGACGAACGAGGTGAGCCCTTCGCAGAGTGCCGGCTCCCGGCCCGCCGGTGCGCCGCCCTTCCGCAAGCTGCTGGTCGCCAACCGCAGCGAGATCGCCATCCGCGTGTTCCGCGCGGCCAGCGAGCTCGGCATCCGCACCGTGGCGATCTTTTCCCACGAGGACCGCTTCGCCCTCCACCGCTTCAAGGCCGACCAGTCCTTCCTGGTCGGCAAGGGAAAGGAGCCGGTCGCCGCCTATCTCGACATCGAGGACATCCTGCGCGTGGCGCACGACGCCAGGGTCGACGCCGTTCACCCCGGCTACGGCTTTCTGTCGGAGAACCCGGACTTCGCCGAGGCCTGCCTGAAGGCCGGCATCACCTTCGTCGGACCCAAGCCCGACGTCATGCGCAAGCTCGGCTCCAAGGTGGAGGCGCGGCGCCTCGCCGAGGAGGCCGGCATCCCGGTCATGCCGGCGACCGGCGCGCTGCCGCACGACCGCGCGGAGGTGGAGCGTCTGGCCGAGCAGGTCGGCTATCCGATCATGGCCAAGGCGAGCTGGGGCGGCGGCGGGCGCGGCATGCGCGTCATCGAGGGGCCGGGCGAGCTGCACGAGCAGATCGCCGCCGGCCGGCGGGAGGCCAAGGCCGCCTTCGGCAACGACGAGATCTTCCTGGAAAAGCTGGTACGCCAGGCGCGCCACGTCGAGGTGCAGATCCTCGGCGACACCCACGGCAACGTCATCCACCTCTTCGAGCGCGACTGCTCCATGCAGCGGCGCAACCAGAAGATCGTCGAGCGCGCGCCGGCCCCCTACCTCAGCGAGGCCAAGCGCGCCGAGCTGTGCGACGCGGCGGTGCGGCTCGCCCGCGCGGCGCACTACGAGTGCGCCGGCACCGTCGAGTTCCTCATGGATGCGGAAACCGACCGTCTCTACTTCATCGAGGTGAACCCGCGCATCCAGGTCGAGCACACGGTGACGGAGGAGGTTACCGGCGTCGACCTCGTGAAGGCGCAGATCCGCATCGCCGCCGGCGCGCGCATCGGCGAGCCGGAGAGCGGCGTGCCGCCCCAGCACAAGTTGCGGCTCGACGGGCACGCCCTGCAGTGCCGCATCACGACGGAGGACCCGCTCAACAAGTTCATCCCGGACTACGGTCGCATCACCGCCTACCGCGGCGCCACCGGCTTCGGCATCCGGCTCGACGGCGGCACGGCCTATTCGGGTGCGCTCATCACGCCGTTCTACGATTCCCTGCTGGAGAAGGTGACCGCCTGGGGCCCGACGCCGCAGGAGGCGACGGCGCGCATGGACCGCGCGCTGCGCGAGTTCCGCATCCGCGGCGTGGCGACGAACCTGTGGTTCCTCGAGGCCGTCATCGGCCATCCGAAGTTCCAGAGCGGCGAGGCGACGACGCGCTTTATCGACTCGACGCCGGAGCTCTTCGAGTTCCACCGCCGCCGCGATCGCGCGACGCGCCTCCTGACCTTCATCGGCGACGTCATCGTGAACGGCAATCCCGAGGTGGCCGGACGCCCGGCGCCGGGGCGCAGCACGGCGGTCCCGCTGCCGGAGATCGCACCGGCCGAGGCGATGAAGGACCCGCCGGCTGGTACGAAGCAGAAGCTCGATGCCCTGGGCCCGGAGAAGTTCGCGCAGTGGATGCTCGAGCAGGAGCGCCTGCTGATCACCGACACCACCATGCGCGACGCCCACCAGTCGCTCTTCGCCACGCGCATGCGCTCGCTCGACATCGTGGCGCCGGCGCCGGCCTACGCGCGCCTGCTGCCGCAGCTCTTCTCGCTGGAGTGCTGGGGCGGGGCCACCTTCGACGTCGCGCTGCGCTTCCTGAAGGAGGACCCCTGGCAGCGCCTGGCGGACCTGCGCGAGGCGGTGCCGAACATCCTGCTGCAGATGCTGACCCGTGGCTCCAACGGCGTCGGCTACTCGAACTATCCCGACAACGTGGTGCGCCACTTCATCGCCCAGGCCGCCGACGCCGGCATGGATCTCTTCCGCGTCTTCGACTCGCTGAACTGGGTGGAGAACATGCGCGTCTCCATCGACGCCATCCGGGAGTCCGGCAAGCTCTGCGAGGCGGCGATCTGCTACACCGGCGACCTCGCGAGTCCCAAGGAGACCAAGTACACCCTCGACTACTACGTGAAGCTGGCGAAGGAGCTGGAGGCAGCCGGCGCGCACATCCTCGGCATCAAGGACATGGGTGGCCTCTGCAAGCCGGCCGCCGCGAAGATGCTGGTCGGGGCGCTGAAGCAGGAGGTCGGCATCCCGCTGCACTTCCACACCCACGACACCTCGGGCATCTCGGCGGCCTCTGTGCTGGCTGCGGCGGAAGCCGGCGTCGATGCGGCCGACGCGGCGATGGACGCCATGAGCGGGCTCACCTCGCAGCCGAACCTGGGTTCCCTCTGCGCGGCGCTGGAAGGCAGCGCGCGCGACCCCGGCCTCGATCACGGCGCGCTGCGGCAGATCTCGACCTACTGGGACGGCGCCCGGCGCCACTACTGCGCCTTCGAGAGCGAGATGCGCGCGGGCGCCTCCTCGGTCTACGACCACGGCATGCCGGGCGGCCAGTTCACCAACCTGCAGGAGCAGGCGCGCTCGCTCGGCCTCGCCGGGCGCTGGCCGGAGGTCGAGAGGGCCTATGCGCAGGTGAACCGCCTGTTCGGCGACATCGTGAAGGTGACGCCGACCTCGAAGGTGGTCGGCGACCTCGCGCTCTACATGGTCTCCAACGGTCTGACGCCGGCGGACATCGAGAACCCGAAGAAGGAGATCGCCTTCCCGGCCTCGGTCATCGCGCTGTTCCGCGGCGAGATCGGTCAGCCCTACGGCGGCTTCCCGGAGGCGCTGCAGAAGAAGATCCTGAAGGGCGACAAGCCGCTCACCGAGCGGCGCGGCGCCCTGCTGCCGCCGGCCGACTTCGCGGCGGTGCGGGCCGAGGCCGAGAAGAAGGTCCGCCGGCAGATCAGCGAACGCGAGCTCTCCTCCTACCTCATGTACCCGGAGGTCTTCGCCGACTACGCCGCGCACCGCCGCGCCTACAGCGACACCTCGGTGCTGCCCACGCCGGTCTACTTCTACGGCCTCGAGGCCGGGCAGGAGGTCGCTGTCGAGATCGAGCGCGGCAAGATCCTCATCATCTCCTACCTCGCGATGAGCGATCCGGACGACGAGGGTCAGCGCACGATCTTCTTCGAGCTGAACGGCCAGCCGCGCACGGTGAAGGTGCTCGACAGGGCCATGGCCGCCTCGGGCAAGATCCGCCGCAAGGCCGATGCCGGCGACGCCGCCCAGGTCGGCGCGCCCATGCCAGGTATGATCGTCAGCGTCTGCGAGGCCGGCAGCCAAGTGAAGCAGGGCGACCGTCTCTTCACCATCGAGGCGATGAAGATGGAGACGGCGGTCTACGCCGAGATGGACGGCAAGGTCGCCGAGGTCGTCGCCGCCACCGGCCAGCGCGTCGAGCCGCACGACCTCGTGGTGGTGCTGGAGGCGGTGTAGGGGCTCAGTGGGCCGGTCAACGGTGGTTAATGCAGTGCGTGCTGGAAACAAGAAAAATGTTGGCTCTTCAAGTCGATTTCAATGAGCGCGAGATGCTGGATGATCGCGGCAATCAGGCGGCAGTGATCTTCTTTGGCCCTCAGGATAACCCTCCCGCCCTAGAGCGAAAGATGCAGCTTGGCTTGCGGGTGCTGGTCTACGACTCCGGCGGTCGCTACGAAGGCGTTTTGCAGCGGGGGACCTATCACGATTGGGTTGCGAGGCTCGTGCCAGGATCAGGTAGGGAAATGGCGCCCGGAGAATATGAGCGGCTGTGGGCAGAGACCCTTCAAGCTGCCGAAGAGATGGATTGACAATAGGGACAGCCTCTTTCCTGCGTCATGTCCAAGACTGTCGTCCCGGCACTTGTTGCCGGGACCCATTGCCCTGGCCGCTTGGTAAGCGGAGCGCTCTCTCGACTCAGCATCGCTACATGCGGACGCCATTGGGTCCCGGGGACAAGCCCCGGGACGACAGCGGTGTACGTGTCAGTGAAGTGAGATCGTCAGGGACAGCGAACTCGCGCCTTACGTCACCGGCGCTGTCGAGTCCTCGTTGAAGGCCTTCAGGGTGTGCTCGAACATCTCGGGCTGCAGGTCGCGCACGATGAAGACGATCTTCGATCGGCGGTCGCCGTCCGGCCAGGCCTCGAGCCGCGCCGGCGGGTGGAAGACGTGCTGCACGCCGTGGATGACGATGGGCTCCTCGGCGCCGGCCACGTTCAGCACGCCCTTGATGCGCAGGATGCTGCCGCCGTAGAGGGTGATCAGCATCTCGATCCAGGAGTTGAAGCGGTCCCAGTCCAGCGGCTTGTCGTAGGTCAGGCAGAAGGCGCGGATCGAGGCGTCGTGCCGGTTCACGTCGTGATGATGGTGGCTGTGCGCGTGCCCGTGATCGTGCTTGTGATCGTCGTAGGCCTCCGCCTTCAGCCAGGCCTGCACGTCGGCGGTCTTGGTCGTCGGGTCGTAGAGCCCCGCATTGAACAGCAGGGCCGGCGCGATCTCGCCCTGCACCACGGGATGGATCGGTGCCGCCGGGTTGAGCGCGCGCAGCCGTGCCTCCAGCGCGGCGCGCGCCTCGGCGCCGGCGAGGTCGCTCTTGGTGAGGAGGATCCGGTCGGCGACGGCGGCCTGCTTCACCGACTCCATCTGGCGGTCGAGCGTCGCCGCGCCGACGGCGGCGTCCACCGTGGTGATGACGCCGTCGAGGCGAAAGCGCTCGCAGAGAAGCGGGTCGGTCATGATGGTCTGCAGGATCGGCGCGGGGTCGGCGAGGCCGGTGGTCTCGATGACCAGGCGCTGGAAGGCCGGCACCTCGCCCTTCACCCGGCGCTTGTAGAGGTCGCGCATGCCGGCGACGAGGTCGCCGCGCACCGTGCAGCAGAGGCAGCCGCTGTTCAGCAGCACGGTGTCCTCGGTCGCCTGCTGCACCAGCAGATGATCGAGGCCGATCTCGCCGAACTCGTTCACGATGACGGCGGTCTCCTCCATCGCCGGGTGGGCGAGCAGGTGGCGCAGCAGGGTGGTCTTGCCGCTGCCGAGGAAGCCGGTCAGCACGGAGACGGCGAGCGGCTCCTCGGGGATGGCCAGTTCTGTCTGGGCGCTCATCAGCGCGGCCGGAGGTGATAGAGCGTCCACAGCGTCGCTGTCAGCACCAGGACAGCGCCCGCCTGGTGCAGGGCGCCGAGGGTGACCGGCACGACCAGCAGCAGAGTGGTGATGCCGAGGGCGAGCTGGATCAGGGCGAGGATGGCGAGCGCGGCGAAGCCCATCTGCGCCGCCGGGGCGAGCGTGCGGCTGAGCGACCACAGCCACAGCGCCAGCGTCACGGCGACCGTCGTCACGGCGAGCAGGCGGTGGTTGAACTGCACGGCCGTCACGTTCTCGAAGAGGTTCGCCGTCCACGGCGTCATTAGCGCGTAGCCGCGAGGAATGAGTTCGCCGTCCATCAGAGGGAAGGTGTTGTAGGTGAGGCCGGCGTTGAGGCCGGCAACGAAGCCGCCGGAGGCGATGGTGATAGAGACCAGGGCCAGCAGGCCCCAGAGCGCGCGACGCAGCAGCGGGGCGGCGCCGTCGCGGCTGCGCTCGGGGCGCGGCCACAGCACCGAGAGGGCAAGCCAGAAGAGGTAGCCGTAGATCGCGAGCGCCAGCAGCAGGTGCGCGGTCAGGCGGTATTGGCTGACGTCGGTGCGCTCGGCGAAGCCGGAGGCGACCATGAACCAGCCGAGCGCGCCCTGCGCGGCGCCGAGCGCCAGGGCGACGAGCAGCTTCCTGCCGAGCGGTCGGTCGATGCGGCCGCGCAGCCAGAACCAGGCGAGCGGCACCGCGAAGACGACGCCGATGAGGCGGCCCCAGAGGCGATGAATGTACTCCCACCAGAAGATCGTCTTGAACGCCTCGAGGTCCATCCAGGCGTTCACCTGCTGGTACTCGGGGATCTGCTGGTAGAGCGCGAAGAGGCGCTCCCACTCGGCCTGGCTCAGCGGCGGCAGCGCGCCACTGAGCGGCGCCCATTCCATGATCGACAGGCCGGACTCGGTGAGCCGGGTGATGGCGCCGATGACCGCCATGGCCAACACCATGGCACAGCAGACGAGCAGCCAGAGTCCGACGGCCCGCGCCGGCTTGCGGCCGTGGACGGTGCGCTCGGCCGTGGGCGTCGCGGAGGATTGCGCTGCGAAGGTGGACATCAGGCGCGGGGCTTCCGGTTCCGGCCCGATCATGGGCCTGCAGACAACCTAGAGAAGCCGAGGAGAGGCGCCAAGCCCCTGCGACAGTCTTTCGCGGCGCAATTCCGGGGAGCCGCGGCTGCCGCTTGCGGCCGCGTCGACTGGCCCGGCGGCGGTGGCGCCTAGTGCAGCGTCAGGCAGATGTCGGCAAAGCGCGTCTCTGCGGGCTTGATGATGGGGATGTTGGCGACCTTCACCGAATGCAGCGGGCCGTCCAGGTTCTTCGTCCAGAAGTCCAGGAACCGGCGCAGCTCGGGATAGCGCGGTGCCAGGTCGTAGTCCTGCCATATGTAAGTCTGCAGCAGGGCCGGATGATCCGGCAGGTGATACAGAATTTCGGCCGTTGTCAGCCGGTAGTCGTTCAACTGACGCACAAGACTGCTCATCGTCCCTCCTCTCCATCCGTCCCGCAGGACCCGATAGGGACCAAGCTTGCCCACCTGTCGATCAAATCTCAACAGAATAAGCTTAATAAAACAATAACTTAGCAGCGGATGGCGGAGAGTGCTGCTACTGTTTGCGGGCCTGCAAAAGGCTGCGGGCAGGGAACGAACGCGGTCGGGAGAGGCGGGGTTCCGGGCGATCAGAGCCGCATGTAGCGGGCGCGCGCCCCGCGCTCGATGGCGGCGGCGGGCAGGCGGCCGACGGCCAGGCGGTGGCGCAACATCTCCAGCATGCGCAGCTCCTCCTGGGTTGCCGCCCCGTCGGCGGCGGCCACGTCGAGTGCGATGGCGTAGGCCGTCTCGCGCAGCTTTTCCGGCAGCGCGGCGATGATCTTGCCCAGCACCGTCTCGAGGCCGTCGTCCTTCGCCAGCATCTCGGCGCAGGCCGCGGCGTCCTTGGTCAGCCGCTTGCGGTCGTAGTCGGCGAAGACAGGCAGGTGGGACACGATCTCGCCAATGGTCCCGAGCTCGCGGTCGGTCATGTTGGTGTCGGCCGCGGAGACCAGGACCATGGTGTAGACAAGGGCCTTGTGATGCTCGGACATGGGCGTCGTGCTTCCCGCTCTTGGCTGGTGGATCGGGAGCCGGCGCGACTCCCCAAGGGCGGCAGAGACTAGGCAGGCAGCCGGCGCAAGGTCAAGGCTCGCCGCGGGCCCCGTGCTGCGTCCCCGCGTTCCGTTTGGGGAGGGGTTGCGGTCTTTGCGCTCGACAGCGCCGCACCGCGCGGGCTAGACCCGCGGCCCATGGGCCCGATCCTGAACGTCGTCTTCCCGATCTTCGCCATCATGGCCGCCGGCTATGCCGCCGGACGCTTCGGGCTGCTCGGCGCGGCCAGCAGCGAGGCGCTGAACCGCTTTGTCTACTTCATCGCGCTGCCGGCCCTGTTCTTCGTTTCCATGGCGCGGGTGTCGCTCGACCAGGTCTTCAATCTGCCCTTTCTCGGCGCCTACGGCGGCGGCGCGGCGGCGACCTTCGTGATCGCCGTGGCCGTGGCGAAGTTCGCTTTTCCGAACCGCCTCGGCGCGCTCGGCCTCGCCGGCCTCTCGGCGATCTTCTCCAACACCGGTTACATGGGCATTCCGCTGCTCATGCTGGCTTTCGGCGAGGCCGGCATGCTGCCGGCGATCATCTCCACCATCCTGAACGGCGCCGTCATCATGGCCTTCGGCATCGTGCTGCTGGAGCTCGACGTTCACCAGGGGGAGAGCGCCGCGGTGGTGCTGAGGAACGTGCTGCGCGGCGTGGTGACCTCACCGCTGGTGCTCTCCGCCGCCGCCGGCCTGGTCGTCTCCGGGCTCGGCATCCCGCTGCCGCAGGCGATCGGCACTTTCTGCGACATCCTCGGCGCCTCCGCCGGGCCCTGCGCGCTCTTCGCCATCGGGCTCTTCATGGTCGGCAAGTCGCCGACCGCCGGTGCCGCGGAGGTCTCCTGGCTGGTCTTCCTGAAGCTGCTGGTGCAGCCGCTGATCACCTTCTGGCTCGCCTACCACGTCTTCACCATGGACCCGGTCTGGGCGGCCGGCGCACTGGTGCAGTCGGCGCTGCCGACCGGCGCGCTCGTCTTCGTGCTGGCCCAACAGTACGGCACCTACGTGCAGCGCTCGACCGCCGTCATCATGGCCTCGACGGTGCTGTCGCTCTTCACCCTCTCCGCGCTCTTCGTCTGGCTCGGCATCGGCTAGGCGGCGGCCTCGCGACGCTGCGATTTCACCTGGGCGAGCGGGCCGAGGTTGAGCCACTGGCGCAGCGCCTTGCGCGCCGCGCCGGAGCCGATGGCCTCCAGCCGGCCGCTCGCAAGCGCGCGCGTCAGCGGCAGGTCGCCGCGCACGATGTAGATCATGTCGGGCAAGGTCGCCGCGAGATAGAGATCGACCTCGAAGCCGGGATCGTGCAGGCAGAGCTCGCAGTCGCCATCGCGGTTCACGAACCACCAGAGGCGGCCACCTTGCGGCTGGTCGGGCAACTCGAGGCGCACCACGCTTTGGCCTTTGCCGAACGCGCTGGCGTCGACCGAGCGTTCCAGTGCCCAGATGAGCAGGCCGAGGTCGATCTCGCCTTTCTCCAGCTGGCGGCGCGACCAGCGCTGGCCCCAGGTGCCGAGCGCCACCACCAGCGGCACGAACTCCTGCCCGGCCTTGGTCAGGTGATAGGTGTTGCCGCGGCCGGACGCCTGCGGGCGGGCCTTGACGATGCCCTCGGCCTCCAGCGCCTTCAGGCGCCGCGACAGCAGGCTCGGCGACATCAGCGGCACGCCGCGCTGCAGCTCGGAAAATCGCGTGGCACCGGCGGCGAGGTCGCGCAGGATCAAAGGCGTCCAACGCTCGCAGAACAGCTCGGCCGCCTTGGCGACGGGACAGAACTGGCCATAGCTCTTCATGGCTTTCCTCCGCATCGGCTGTCCCAGCCTAGCAGCTTCGTGCGTTACGCCGAACTACACATTCTGGAGTATCCGGCAAAGGGTGAGGGTGCCAGCCTGCCCTCCCTAACCGATGAGTCAAAGGAGGAGAGGTCATGGAGGCAATCGAAGCGGGCCAGCTCACCGACTCGGCCGCCGAGGTTTACCAGGAGTTCTTCGTGCCGGCGCTCTTTGGGGAGTGGGCGCCCCGGCTCTGCGATTCAGCAGAGGTCGGAAAAGGTCAGCGCGTGCTCGACGTCGCCTGCGGCACCGGCTGCGTGGCGCGCGAGGCCGCGAAACGCGGCGCCACGGTGACCGGCCTCGACCGCAACGCCGGCATGCTGGCGGTGGCGCGCCGTCTCGCCCCCGCGATCAGCTGGCGCGAGGGCCTGGCAGAGAAGATTCCCTTCGATGACGGCAGCTTCGACGTCGTCACCTGCCAGTTCGGTCTCATGTTCTTCGGGGACCGTGCGAAGGCGCTGGCCGAGATGGGACGCGTCACGAAGCCGGGCGGACGCCTCGTCGTCGCCACCTGGGATTCGCTGGAGCGCACCCCCGGCTATCGCGCCATGGTGGGGCTGCTCGAGCACTTGTTCGGCGCCGAGGTCGCTGCCGGCTTGCGAGCGCCCTTTGTTCTCGGCGAACCCGATGAGCTGCGCGACCTCTTCGCGGAGGCGGGCATCGCCGCGCCGCAGATCGAGACCGTCACAGGGAAGGCGCGCTTTCCCTCGATAGAGGCCTGGATCCGCACCGACATCAAGGGCTGGACCCTGGCCGACGTCCTCGACGATGCGCAGTATACCCGCCTGCAGAATGCGGCCCAGCGGGAGCTGGCGGACTTTGCAAAGGCCGACGGCACGGTCGTCTTCGACTCGCCCGCGCATCTCGTCACGGTGACCGTGGGGTAGGGCTTCCCTTCGACGGCGAGCCACCTGAATGAAGGGAGCGGCTATGGCCTTCGCCATGGGGCGGGGTCTGTCGCCGTTCCAGCCTCCGCTGCCTTAGGGGAAGATCGCCATGAGCCCTGATCATCTTGTGGAGACCGCGGATGAGGTGCTGCTGGTGCGCCGCCGGGCGCTGCGCACACTTTTGACGGCTGTGCTTCTGCCCGTCGCGGCGGTTCTCGCCGGTTGCGCCAACCGCCAGCCGCTGCCGCCCGAACGGCGCACGCGGGGCCGCTTTGGCAACGGCCGCGACTGAGATGATGGACGCAACGGGGTGTCAGGCGAGCCAGCCCCGACCCCGCTGCCGACGCCTGCCGCCGCCCTCGAACGGCCGCAATCCGAGGTCACCCTGTCGCCAACAAATTCGGATATCCAGAGAGCGCTAGGCCTTGGGCCACATGAGGCGGCTGATCCAACGTATCGCGACTTTATGTCTGCCCGTATCGTTAGCCATCACGACGCTGTCCGCTTTGACGGGGACCGCGGCATCCGGACCCGCTGACGTCGACCGGATGATCGCTCGTATCCGCAGCGAGCCGTCGGCGCAGGAACGAGCGAAGAACGCCGTAAGCCTAGCGGAGCTTGTCAGGCAAGCCTCTGAAAAAGGCGAACTCCACACCATCAGCGACACCACTATCGACGATCTCGCCGGTCTGCTGAAAGACGACGATGAAGCGGGCAACTTTTGGGTAGCAGGCGCACTTGGTCTTATAGGGTCGAGAGCCGGTCGCGCCGTGCCTGCCCTGGAAGCAGCTCATGGTGAAGCCTGCGCCGAAGCGCGCTCACGCTTCATGATTTTCGGGCCGCAGTACTTTGACGCAATCGAGGTCGCGCTCGAAAGGATCGCGGGCAGCGCTCCCGACTGTATGGGGTGGAAGCAACTCCAACGGTAGTCGCAGCCGTCTTAGTCTGTTCCCGAGCCCAAAAACTCCCGCACCGCCGCCACCGCCTCGGCGAGGCCGACGCGCTGGGCGGTGACCTCGGGCGGGAAGGCGTCGAGCAGGCGCGAGGGCAGCGGATCGAGCAATACGAAAACGCCACGGTCGTCGGCGCGGCGGATGAGCCGGCCGTAGGCCTGGCGCAGCTTCAGCCGGGTCAGCCGTTCGTCGTAGGCGCGGCCGCCGAAGACCGCGCGTCTTGCTTTGTGGATGATGTCGGGGCGCGGCCAGGGCACGCGGTCGAAGGCGATGAGGCGCAGCGCGCGGCCTGGTACGTCGACGCCGTCACGCACAGCATCGGTACCGAGCAGGCAGGAGTCCTCCTCGGCACGGAAGATATCGACCAGCGTGCCGGTGTCGAGCCCGTCGGTGTGCTGGCTGTAGAGCGTGATGCCGGCATCGGCGAGCGGCTGGGCGATCTGGCGCTGCACCGCGCGCAGCCGGGCGATGGCGGTGAAGAGGCCGAGGCCGCCGCCCTTCGCGGCGAGGAAGAGTGCGCGATAGGCGGCGGCGAGCTGATTGAGATCGCCGCGCTTCAGGTCGTGCACGATAAGAATGCGCGTCTGCCGCGCGTAGTCGAAAGGCGAGGGCAGCGACAGCCGCGACACCGCCGCCGTCATGTGGTTCACCCCGAGCCGCGCCTCGGCTGCCGTCCAGGCATCCGCCCCCTGCGTTTCGCCGCCCTCATCCGCCCCGCTCTGGTCGGTGAGCGTCGCCGAAGTGATGAGCAGGCCATGGGCGCTGCGGCCGAGGCTGGCGGCGAGCGGGCGGCCGGGGTCGATCCAGTGCCGGTAGAGGCCGACGTCGATGTCGCGGCCGTCGATGCGCTCGACAGCGAACCAGTCGCAGAACTCCGGCGGTGTCTCGTCCTCCAGCGCGCGCAGCATGTCGCGCCAGGCGGCGAGCGGCAGCAGCGCGCGGCTGTCGAGGCTGCGCGCCGCCGCCTCGATGCGCCGGCGCGTATCGCTGTCGAGGCTGTCGGCCTCGTCGTCGAGCCGCGCCAGCAGCAGGCGGCGCA
>Ga0207773_100304_pt1 | contig 24708 bp, 23 predicted proteins | sample TtaePargueraPR_2_FD_187281 | JGI IMG/M metagenome (GOLD analysis project Ga0207773, IMG submission 187281) | Aerobic enrichment media microbial communities from Bioluminiscent Bay, La Parguera, Puerto Rico - Tt and M1 (3) (SPAdes) | ecosystem: Environmental > Aquatic > Marine > Unclassified ...
ATCTAGACGATGCCGGCCGCCGTCTCCACAAGCGACACGCCCGAGTTGATCACACCCCGGCCGTCACACCGAGTTACATAGACAAAGCCCGGTTCCGAATCGGCGGACCCCTTTCGGGAAGTCCTCCGGTATCGCAGTCCTGACAACGAACCCGGGGGCGGACGACTCCGCCTGGCTCCAAGCCGATCCCCGCATCCGGTCCGGTTTCTCTCTCACTGCCGCGACCCGAGCGCGCTCAGGCGGAACCGCTGCGCTTGTCCGTGAGCGTCCGCTGCGACCCTTTTGGTGCGGGTCCCGGGTTGGACCGGTCTGTAGGAGACCAGTCGACTACTCCAGCGCGGCTCCGGTTCCGACGCCCGCGTTATAGCGGAAGGCGAGTAGGTCGATGGCGTGGGGCAGCCGGATTGGCGGAGTTGCTTCCCGCATGGCGAGAAGGCCGAGTATCGGCCCTCGACAGATCGCTGCGTCGATCGAGCGCTGCGTGTTCGACGACAGCGACTCCCAGGTCAGCCTGGCCGCACACATCGAGCAAGGCTGGTCGGCGCGTCCAGCGTCAGCGACCGAACAGGGTGCGCTGCAACCTGGGCAGCGGTAGTCGAACATGTTCCGATGATGGCGTCACGAATGCCCGTGAGCAACGGTCTACCCGCCGCAGCACCCTGCGACATGGGGCATCATCAGAAATCTGTCGACATTCCCTCTCATGATCACGTGCCCTCTTCTGCCGCCGATGGTGCGTCACGTTGAGCGACGGGAGTGGCGGTGCTCGACCTGCGGTCCTGCCGGTGAGCAGATCTGTCGGATCACACCGACGTGTCATGATCGGGGTGCGATGAGCAGCCGGAAGCGTCCTGGACCGACTCTCGCCGAGGTGCGTCGGCACCATCTCGGTCGTTTGAATGATGTGCTTCGTCGCCCTGGAATGTATGGCAGGGGCGAGATCGCCGAACGGCTCGTGATGGAAGCGATGGCCGCCGTGGACGGCAGCCTGGCACGGTGGCAGGCAGCGTGCGACGGTCTACGTGACCGAGACGCATTCGCGGCGACAGGTGTCATCGGCGCCTACCGCACCATCCTGCCCGCGGACGCCCTACGCGAGGCCACGGCCTCGATCTACGCCGAGATCGCGCATCATCTCGGCTGGCTGGAACTGGACCGGGTCCTCACGATGGCAGAGCGGGACCATGCGGGCGACCTGATCAGCGAGTGGGTGACGCAGGACCGGACCCTGTCCGAGGTCATCGAGACGTTCGGACCTCCGTCGCTGTGGATCGGCGGAACCAACCCGTACTACCCGAAAACGCTTGCCTACAGCACCGCCGACCGGGACGACGACCTGCTCTGCTTACACCTGTGGAACACGTTCGCCGATACCACGTCCGAGACCGGACAGCGGGGCGTCCATCCCGAACCGGTCGTGCTCGCCGTACGCCACCGGCCGGGCAACTTCCCCGAATCGTTCTCCTTCACGCCGGAAGGCCTACGCCACAGGCCGACCAGCGACCAGCACAGCCCGCTCTGATCGTGCCCATAGGCGACCGTGCCCGGCACGCATGCGGCGTCTTCAACCATGCTGACCGCAGCACTCGCCGGGTCCGCCGAACATCAGGTCACCGGGAGCCGTAGCCGGGCACCCCTTCGGCGGCACCTACGACATCGCGCCTCGCCGCACTCAGTTCCAGGGATCAGCATCCGGATCCTCCCCGAGCATCCGCGCGGCCTCCAGACACAGGTCTCTTCCGAAGAGCTGGTTGCCTTGGGACGCGGTACCCCATGCCTGGTCGGCGGCGGCTCCGATCGCGCGCCACGTGTAGCCGTCCGCCCGCCACCGCCGGACTTGCCGCGCCATGTCCGTCGTCAGGATCAATCCCCACGTCTCCAGCACGTGCCGAACCTACGCCGAGCGGCCCTGACCTGTCCCTGCATCCGGACTGCCGCGACCGAAACACGAAGAAATGCAGAATCGCATCACAAGATCGCCTTCACTCTGATGCCGCGATCAGGGGTGCACTGACCGGCTCACTGCTGACGGTCGATCTCTACCCAAGTCAGTCCGTCGAGCGTGGACTGCACCTCGGGAAGCGGGGCACGGCACAGGGTACCTGGCAGGGCTGGCAGGAGCGTGTTGCCTGACGCGTCCGTCAGTGCCAGCAACACCGGCATGACGAAGACCGCTGCACACACTGGCTCGCCGGTCTGCTCCTGAGGCGGCAGGTGCAGCGCTCGAACGAGGTCGTCGAACGGGCCGACGGACCGCTGCGCGGCAACCCAGGCGAAGCTGGTCGAGGGTGAACCCGTGGCATGCGCGACCGTCAGCCGGAAGGTGCACCGGACGGCCGCAACCGGACGGAAGTCCCGGGGCAACGGGTTCCCAGAGCGTTGTCCGGCCAATCCGTCCACGGGCGGGCAGGAAACAACCGGCTGAGTGAGGTAGAGCGCCCGCCCGGAGCCGCTGGAACAGGCGCCCACAGCCAGGACCGCCACGAGCAACAAGCCGATCCGTCGGACACTCATGTTCATGAGACCGTGTGGCAGCGCCGCCGGTTCCCAGATGATCAGGTATCCACATCTGCCATGATCCGGTGCGAGCGACTGACTCCGGCTGTTGCGGGGCGTAGTCGAGAAACGCTACGCAGTGCTCTGGGCTGTGGGCTGTGGGCTTCGCCAGGGACGTGGAGCCTTGCCACGAACTCGGCAACGGGATTAGACCTTCATGTCTTGCTCGGCGACACACGTGCCCGTGCCCTGGTGGCCTTCGACCAGGCCACGGTCGCGCAGCAGCTGCAGGGCGGCTTGCGCCGTGGAGACGCTGACCTTGTACGTGTCGAAGAGTTGAGCGGACAGCGGCAGCTACTTCTCCGCTACGTACACGCCACGACCGGAATGTCCGACGACGAGGTCTCGGTCGTGCAAGAGCGAGACGGCGCGGTACACGGTCGCGGTGCTGACGTCGTACTGGTCGGCAAGCTGGGCGGTGCTGGGCAGCTTCGCGCCCGGCGGCAGCTCGCCACTCTTGATCTTCGCGGTCAGTTCGTCTGCGATCCGTCGGTAATCGGCTGGCGCTGAGGGCATGGCGCATCCCCTTGGTTCGGTGCCACTATTTGAACACGCACAACCTCCATCAGCTGAACTCGGACCGACGGCGCCTGAACTACCGAGAGCCTGCTGGAGTGCCGAGGACCCGTAGCTCATCCAAGAAGGCCTTGGTCTGTCACCGAAAACGGCGACACGTGCCCATCATGCAAGTACCGAGTATTGCCATTCTTTAGTACGTCAAGCGCCACGGCAACGCGCCGCCATACATAGGGGCGGAGCCGCTGCTGCGCCTTCTCCGCCGTACAAAACTCGAACGCAGACAGCTCAGTATCCGAAATCTTGAGCCCGGCAATCTGCTCATCGGTCAGCTCGCCGCCGTCAAAGATGAACGAGAGCAGGTCGTCCCAGGGTCCGTGTGGTGACACCCAATCGACCACCAGCAGCCCGGCTACGTGCACGTCCAGGCCGAGTTCTTCTCGCAGTTCACGGCGGACGGCATCATGAGGCGACTCGTTGGCTTCCGCCATGCCGCCGGGCAGGTCCCAGTCCGGCTTGTACTGCGGGTCGACGAGGAGAATCTGTCCGGCACGGTCACGGACGAGAACGTCGGCACTGACGCGCTTGCGTGGCTGTTTGGCGTTGCCTTCTGCCAGGTGCGCCTGCCACGCCTCCGGGTCACGTTCATACAGCGGAGCGTCAGAGTTCACGGTTTCTCCCCAACGCCGTTGTACCGCTACGTCCGTCCTGCGCAAGCCGCTGGTAGAGCCACGCCCGCTCACGTAGCGCCTCATCAAGGCAACTCAAGAACTCGGCCACCACCCGAGTGCCCTGGTGCGGCTCCAGCAAGCGCCTGAGATCAAGGAGTTGCTGGATGACGAGATAGGAACCGAGCTGCTGGGTCGAGTCCAGCACCTCTTGAGCGACGGCACAGGCCTCCTCGGGCCTGCCCTGGACCACGAGCACAGTCACGAGGATGAGCTGTCCGAATGCCCGGCTTCGCGTGCGGTCTTCCGGTCGCAGTTGAACGATTCGCTCAGCCTGCCGTTTCGCCTGGCCTAGGTCACCGAGTTGGCGCAAGCACCGGGCGGCCTCGTTGGCCAGCGAGCCTTCATCGAAGTGACTGACCCACGGCGACCGTTCCTCGGCCGGTTCTGCTTCAAGCACTCGCTCCGCCTCGATAAGGTGCTGTGCGCAGTCGCCGGGTTGTCTCAGTGCGGCGAAGGCACGGGCTTGCATCGCGAGGAGGCGAGCTTCGAGTTCGGGCAACCGCGGACCACGCGCCAGCACCTCGCTGCCTTGCCGGGCGTACCGGAGAGCGTCGGTTGGCTTGCCCCGGTGGTGCGCGAGGTGGCTCAGGCTGGCGAGGATGTGTGTGCCGAGCTGGCGGTCGTTTCCGAGTTTGACCAGATCGAGTGAGCGCGCGAAGTGCTGTTCGGCGGCCTGGTCCCGGCCGGCGTCGTGAGCCATCCACCCGGCCATCTCGGTCAAGGCGGCTGCGGCCGTGAACGCCAACTGCCCGTCGCTGCTCTGGTCGACTCCGAACATGCGTGGTGCGACTTCGGCTTGCAGGTACTGCACGACCGTGGCGTAGAGGTGTCCGCCTCCGACTTGTCGGTCCGCCGCCCGGAACGACTGCATCGCGGAGGCATAGCCATTGCCGTCACCTAGCGGCAGTCCGAACGGCGGAGCCTGAAGCGGGACCGGTGCCGGCACGGCTTGTCTCGGTACAGCCTCCGCCCTTGTGACGGCCATACGAGAGTCGTCGCTCGCGGACGGTGCGCTGGGCAGCTTGAACCACAGTAGATGCTCGGGAATCCGGAGCGTGCGGACCCAGTGCGTCAGGCTGTCGAGGTGTCGAACCGGCGGCCCGTTCTCGATGCGGCTGATCTGGGCTTGCGTCAGGCCGAGCCACCCACCGACGACGCTCTGCGGAACGCCATCTTTCCCGTAGAAGGCGATGTGCTTCGGGTGCTTGCGATACGCACGCGAGACCTGGCCAATGTGCTGCGCCCTGAACGCGTCCCGAAACTGATCGGTGTACCAGAAGTCATCCGGCAACTCCGGCGGCTGGATGGCGAACTCGCGCGCCTTGGTCTGACACGGCGCGCACTGGCCGCTCTTGTTGTCTCGGGCAAGGCGCGTTCCGCAACGACAGTAACGCGGCTGGCGGTTCGCGTCCATGATCGTCCTGATCCTCGAAGCGGAGTCCTGTACGGCAATTCTAGAGCGGGATCAGCCTACGCGCTGCACCGCATACGCGGCATGTATGGCATGTATACGCCTGCGGTCATGCCCAGTACGACCGAGCAGCCCCACTATCGAGTGACCGGACACGTCCCAAACCAGAGAGGACGATCTATGTCCCACCAGATCCAAACCCAGCGGCCCTGTGCGCGTACTGCCGATTGAGGCTGCGTGCGCAGGGCGGGCGGCCCGACCTCCGCGCCCCCGTTCGGGGTCGGGCCGCCCTTCCACCCGCTCTACCAAGACCATGCCCGATCAGCGAGCTTGAAAGGCGACCTACCGTGCGCAGACTCCTCGACTTCCTCCGCATAAAGATGCCGGCGGCTGATCGGTAGCGTGCCGGCCGACCGGTCGCCGGCGGACCCCCGACCCGGCGACGAGTTGATCATCGACGGCAGGGCGAGTGTCCAGTTCGCGGCCGGGCGAGGGTTCCGGTTCCGGGTGACGACAGTGGACAAACGGTGGACGTATCAGGACTGGGTCTGGTTGTCCGGGTACGTGTTGGCGCTGGACGGTGAAGCCCGCGAACGGCGGGAGATCTTCGTTCAGCGCGACGGTCTCCGCTGGGCACCGCGCCCCCGCCGACACCGCTGACCAGGGCGGCGGCACAACTGCGACGTCAGCCGCGCCCTCTCGACCCGTACCCCTGAAGGTTTCCGACTTTGGAAGGTGGTTCCTGCTGTGCGTAGGTTCTTTGACCTGTTCCGTCGACCACCGGTGCGGAGCCGTCGCAACCGGCGGTTGCTCGCCGAAATCGCCCGCCACAACCATCGGCCGACCGACTCTGCCGCCGGCCAGCGCAGGCTGGTGCGACGGGCCCCGAACACCGTCGGCCACTTGTACGGCAGGCCGGTGCGACCGTCGATAAGCCCCGGCCTGGTCCGCGAGCGTCGGTTCGGCGACCGAACCCGGCGCGGCTGCGACCCCACCGAGGTACGGACGTTCCTGCACCTGGTCGCCGACGAGCTGACCGCCCTGCGCGCCGAACTGCACTCCACCCGCGACGAGAACGTGCGGATCAAGCAGGCGTTGCGGGACTGGCAGTCACAGCAGTTCCAACAGTTCCAGGCGGGGACGGGGGTGACCGGGTGACCGGGGTCAACGGAGTGCCGGCCGGCCCGGTCCGCGTCGTCGGGTTCGGGTCCGAGCGGCGGCGGGCGCAGCTCGTCGTCACCGTCGCAAACCTCGACACCGGGGCGGTCGCCTCGACCAACCTCGTGCCGGGATCGTTCACGCCGCTACCGACACTAAACGGCACCTGGTGGCTGCCGTACGCGCCGATCATCACCGACCTCGCCCAGCGTGCCGGGGTGGCCGCGGCGACACTGTGCGACCCGGACTTCCCCGACGAACCCGGCCGGCTCCCGTCCTCCGGGCTGACCCTGCCGGTCCAGTGGCAGCCCGGCGCCCCGGAGCGGGACCGCCACCGGTGGGAGGCGTCGGCGCTCGCGAACCGGCTCACCGCGCCGTGGCTGGTCCTGATCGGCCGCAGCAGCGAACCGCCGCCACCGGGCGACCCGGGTCGGCTGCTCGGCCGGCTGTGCGCGCTCGCCGACCAACTTCACGTCGATCTGGTCCTCGAAGCCCGACCAGCGTCGACCCCGAGCGGGCTGAGCTGGGACATCCGGTACGAACTCGCCGGCGGGAAAGTGCCCGACTATCCGCACCGCTGGGTAGCCCACCTACCGGCGGCGATCACCTCGATCAGCCCGGAACGGGCCGCGTCCGGGCTGGCCGTCGCCGACTGGAACCTGCCCGCCCACTACCTCACCGAGGCTGCCCTCACCCCGCACCCGGTGCCGGTCGGGCTCGACGGTCACCCCGGCGGCCACGACCTCGACCAACTCGAACGACGCATGATCAGTGATGCCGAGCAGCACGGCGGCGCGCAGGCGATCTGGCGGAACCGGCACTGGTGGCACACCAGCCTGCGACCCGACGAAACCGAGCCGGGCGGGGTCGGCGGCAGGTTCCGGCGCGGCTGGGAACCGCCAGCGCCGAGATACTGGGGCGAGCCGATCCCCACCCATCCCTGCCCACAATGCACCAATGTGGCAGATCCGCCGTACTGCACCGACTGCTACGGCACCCGCCGGGTCCGCCACGGCGCCGTCGTCACCGTCACCGACCTGCGCGGCCGCACCGTGCACCGCAACTGGCGACCCGACGACGGCCCGACCTCGCCAACGCTGGTGCACACCGACCAGGCGTCCGGCACCAGCGTGTGGCAGCTGCCCGAGCACTACCGGATCGGCTCCCTCGCCGCCGAGTTCGGCGTACAGCCCACCGACCTGACCGACATCGACGGCGAACACGTCATCGACCAGCACCTGCGCAACGGGGTCAGCCAGATCCACCACGGCCGCGACCCGGTCGCCGCGTACCTTGCCGAAGCCGCCGCCGCCCACGACGGCGCCCGCATCATCGCCCGCGCCACCGACTGGCCCGGCCCCACCCTCGACCAGCTGGCCCGACTCGTCACCGGTCTCGGCCTCGCCCTCGACATCACCGCCGTCGACCACCGCGACAGCATCGGCCGGCCGGAGCTGATGCAGGGCCACACCTGGTCGGTCCAGGTCGCCGACCCGGCCACCCCGCCGACCGTCGACCCCGTCCCCACCAGCGCCGCCCTGCCCGAAGCTGTCGCCCTCTGCCACCGCTACCTCTACGGCGCGCTGCGCGCGACCATCCCCACCGACCCCGAGAAGCCCATGTCCGTCCCCCACCGGCCCGCGACCGCCGGCCCAGCTCCCGACACCACCAGCTACATCACCGAGGTACGCCACCAAGCCGCCACCCACCCCGGCCAGCCCGCCACCATCCGCATCGGGTCTTCCGCCTAGGCAAGCGCTTTCCTATGCTGATCCGATGATTCGGATCGACGACTCGCTGACCCCGGCCAGCCTGCTACCCAGGATCGACCGCCTCTGGGAAGCCTCCGCCCACAAGATCGACTCGATCGAGAAGACCTGCCCGCCCGGGTCGGCGTCGCCAGTCTTCACCGTCGACGGCCGGTACGCCGCGCGCGGCTGGACCGAATGGACCCAGGGCTTCCAGTACGGCTCCGCCCTGCTGCAGTTCGACGCCACCGGCGAGCAGCGGTTCCTGGACTCCGCCCGTGAGTTGACCGTCGCCGTGATGGCCAGCCACGTCAGCCACATCGGCGTGCACGACCACGGCTTCAACAACGTCAGCACGTACGGCAACCTGTGGCGGCTGATGGCCGAAGGCCGGCTCCCGCACGACCGCGCCGAGCGGGACTTCTACGAGCTGGCGCTCAAGTTGACCGGCGCGGTGCAGGCGGCCCGTTGGCGGGACACCGCCGACGGCACCGGCTACATCTACTCGTTCAACGGACCGCAGTCACTGTTCGTCGACACGGTCCGCTCCTGTCGGGCGCTGGCCGTCTCCCACCTGCTCGGCCACGTCCTGATGGGGGAACAGGACGAGCGGATCTCGCTGCTCGGCCGGCTGATCGAGCACGCCACCAACACCGCCCGGTACAACGTCTTCTACGGCGACGGGCGCGACAGCTACGACATCCGGGGCCGAACCGCCCATGAGTCGATCTTCAACGTCAACGACGGCCGGTTCCGCTGCCCGAGCACCCAGCAGGGCTACTCGCCGTTCAGCACCTGGACCCGCGGCCTGGCCTGGGCGATGCTCGGCTTCGCGGAGCAGCTCGAATACCTGGCCGTGCTGCCGGACACCGACCTCGAACCGTACGGCGGGCGGGCCGAGGTGACCGCGACGCTGCTGCGGGCCGCCACCGCCACCTGCGACTTCTACCTCGAACACACGCCGACCAACGGTATCCCGTACTGGGACACCGGAGCGCCCGGCCTGGCCGCCCTCGGTGACTACCTGGATCGGCCGGCGGACCCGTACAACGATCATGAGCCGGTCGATTCTTCGGCCGCCTGCATCGGCGCACAGGGTCTGCTGCGACTCGGCCGCTACCTGACCGGTGCCGGGCAGCCGGACGCCGGTCGCCGCTACTGGCAGGCCGGGCTGACCGTGGCCGGCACCCTGTTCGACGAGCCGTACCTGAGCACCGACACCCGCCACCAGGGACTGATCCTGCACTCGATCTACCACCGACCGAACGGCTGGGACCACGTGCCGGCCGGCAGCCGGGTGCCGCACGGCGAGTCGAGCATGTGGGGCGACTACCACGCCCGTGAGCTGGCGCTCTACCTGCAGCGGATGGCGCGCGACGAGCCGTACTACACGTTCTTCGGCCCGGCCGACACCGACAGCGCGGGCACCGTCGGGGGCGGACGATGACCGCCCTCGCGCGGGTCGCCATCGTCACCGGCGGCTCGCGCGGCATCGGGCGCGGGATCGTGCTGTCGCTCGCCGCCGCCGGGTACGACGTCGTGGTCAACTACGCCCGGAACGCGACGGCGGCCCAGCAGGTCGGCGAGCAGGTCGAGGCGATGGGCCGCCGGGCACTGCTGGTCGGCGCGGATGTCTCGGTCAGCGCGGACCGGCAACGGTTGGTCGATCAGACCGTGGCGACCTTCGGCCGGATCGACCTGCTGGTCAACAACGCCGGTGTCGCTCCGGACGTACGGACGGACCTGCTCGACGCGACGGAGGAGTCCTTTGACCGACTGATCGACATCAATCTGAAGGGTCCCTACTTTCTGACCCAGCAGGTCAGCCGAGCCATGATCGACATGGTAGCGGCCGGCACCGTCACCACGCCGAAGATCGTCATCGTCTCGTCGATCAGCGCCTACACGGCGAGCGTCAACCGGGGCGACTACTGCGTGGCCAAGGCCGGCCTGGCGATGACCACCCAGTTGTACGCCGCCCGCCTCTCCGAGCATGGCATCAACGTCTACGAGATCCGGCCCGGCATCATCGCCACCGACATGACCGGTCCGGTCCAGGCGAAGTACGACGATCTGATCTTCAACCAGGGGCTGACGCCGATCCGCCGGTGGGGTCAGCCGGACGACGTAGGACGGGCCGTGGTGGCGGTCGCCACCGATCTGCTGCCGTTCAGCACCGGCCAGGTGATCGACGTCGACGGTGGCTTCCACGTACGGACGCTGTAGTAGCCAGCGGACGCCTCAACCTGCCGGCACCCCTACGGGTGACCGATGGGTGGTCGACCAGGGCTACGCCCGGAGGTGCCGACGTCGACCGGCAGGCAGGATTCGGAGCATGGACATTGCTCTGGTCGGCTGGTTGGCGTTGACCGGTGGCTGGCTCGCCGCCGCCGTGATCGCCGAATCGCTGCCGTCGGCGGGCAGCCCGGCCGCGCTGCGGCGCCGGGTCGGCTGGCTGACCGCGTTCGTGCTGGCCGGCCTGGGCGGGATCGCCGGGTTGATCGGTGGCGGGGCGGCCAGCGCACAGGTGTTGCTGGTCGCCGTGCCGGCGGCGGCGGTCGCGGTGGTGACTCTGCCGCGCCTGCGGCGGCTGTACGGCGGATCGGCGGCGTTCGTCACCGCACCCGCCGCGCCTAGTCCGCCAGGGCTGCTGGCCCGCGCGGCGCACCCGTTGGTGGCGTTGCCGGTGCAGGTGACGGCGGTGGCGCTGGTGCCGGTGGCGGCTCGGTACTTCGGTGGCGTGCCGGGAGTGGGGGTGGTCGCCGACGGGCTCGGGGTGGTGGCCGACGGGCTGGTGCTGACGGTGGCGGTGATCCTGCTGGTCGCGGTCGGGGTGCGGCATGCGCTGCGGCACAGCGCGCTGGCTGAGCATGCGTTGGTCGGCCGGCTACCCAGGGGCTGAGCTGGGGGCTGGCCCAGTGGCCACGCCGGGGGACGGTCGAGGCTGGGCACGGTTGAGCCCCGGGACGCACCCGGGGCTCAGCCGTTGGTCAGTCCAGGTCGAATTCGCCGTCCCGGGCACCGCCGAGGAAGGCGTCCCACTCGTCGGAGGTGAAGATCAGGACCGGCCCGGTCGGGTTCTTCGAGTCGCGAACCGCGATGGCCTGGTCGACGAACGCGATCTCCACGCAGTTGTCGCAGTTCGGCCCGCTGCGCGAGCTCTTTCGCCAGGCCGCACGGGTCAGGTCTACCCGAAGCCCCTTGACCTCGATGTCCACAATGGCTCCTTCGCGCGTTTAGCGATCATCGCGACGGACTCCTCGGGAGTGAGCGCCGCCGCGCGTATGTGATCGAAGATAAATATGTATTTGCGTAGTTCTTCGGTCTTCTCCAGGAAGAGCCCACCGGTGGCGTTCTCCGCGTAGACGACGTCCGCGTCGCTGGGCTCCGGAAAGTCGAGGATGGTGAACGTCCCGTCCATCCCCGCGTGTGCCCCCACCTCGAACGGAAGGACCTGCAGGGTCACGTTCGGCAGATCCGCCGCCTCGACGAGGCGGTGCAGTTGGGCGCGCATCACCGCGTCGCCGCCGACCGGCCGACTCAACACAGCCTCATCGAGCACCGCCCATACATCGATCTGATCTTCCTGAGTCAGTAACGACTGACGCTTCAGTCGGACATGGACGCGGTGGGCAACTTCTTCGTCGGTGATGTCGGGCCGGGCCGAGCGGATCATCGCCTGGGCGTAGTCGGCGGTCTGCAGCAGACCGGGAACCACCTGCTGCTCGTACGCCCGGACCGACCGAGCCGCCGCCTCGAAGCCGACATACGCGCCGGTGAGCACCGTGGAGTACGGATGCCACCAGCCCTTCTGCCGAGCCTCCCGGGCAATCTGCACCAGCTCCTCGGCCTCGACACCGGTCACGCCGTAGATCTCCAGCATGTCGCGGACGTCCCGCGGAGTCGCGGTGGTGTGTCCCGTCTCGATCCGGGAGACCTTGGAGGCGGAGCACTCCAGTCGTTCGGCCACCGCATCGATCGTGACTTTCGCGCCTTCCCGCCGCCGGCGCAGTTCGGCGCCGAGACGGCGGCGACGGACGGTTGGGCTTCGACGCTCGGTCACCGGTCACCTCCGGTCAGGGGTGTAGGGGCAGTCGGCCGGACCCCGCGCACGCGGTTGAGGGGCGACGGGGTTACGTCGCGAGCGGTCGTGCGTGGACGGGGAGGAAGGCCGACGCGGAAAGAAAGCCTGTTCAGTCTGCCGCCCGTACATGTAGGACTTCAAGCAGCAATCGACCGAGTGATTTTCGCATTACGCCAAAACCACTTTGCAACTTGCATCGAGGGCGACGGTGGTGCACTCTTTGCGTAGGCCTCAGGTCACTCAGCGTTCATCCAAGATCGTATCCGCCGCGGTTGCGCCGTACCGCGACGGTGCCTGCTGCCCGGACACCGGCAACGCCGTGCCCGTCTGACCACCGGCAACCGGTGGAACATCCGACAGTGCCCGGCGCGGATCCGCATGCCTGGCAGCAATCGGACAACGGCAGCTCGGAACAGGAGTAGCGGTGCTACTACCCCGCTCAGGAGACGTCCTCCACGTGACCCGTGCGGCAAGCGTGCAGTTCCTCGAGCCGCTCCTCTTCCGGGTGATCCGGGTCCACGACTGGCCGACCTACCATGGTTGGGTCTGGCTGGACGGCTACGAACTCAACGCCAGCGGCGATGCCGTCGACCGACGCTCCATTTTCGTCCAGATCGACGGCCTACGCCAGCTCCGGGTGGTGGCCGACCGGCAGGGTCGGGCAGCCGCCCGGCGGCCGGCTTCCACGGTGATGTCGGCGCGGGCCAGCTGACCGCTCACCTGGGTCCGGTCCGCGCCGTGCGGCACGTCGGCCCGCGCCGCTCACCACGACTCAGTCCTCGTCTCCGTCGCCCGGCTCCCCGGTCGGCTCGGCCGCCCCGGTCGGGTCAGCCGGACCCGTCGGCTCGGTGTTGGTCGCGGCGATCACCAACAGGATCTCGGTGCCGGGCGGCACCTCCGTCCCGGCCGGCGGATCGGTCTCGAGCACCGTGCCGGCCGGCTGGTCCGAGCCGCGCTGTTCCAGCCGGTAGACCAGGTCGCGCTCGTCGAGCTCGGCACGGGCGTCCGCCAGCGACAGCCCGGTCAGCGTCGGTACGACCACCAGCGGCGCCTCACTGGTCTGCTCCTCGGTCGGCTCCGGCTGCTCCTCGGTCGGCTCGGGCTGCTCCGTCTCCGGCTGCGAGGTCGGCACCGTCGCGGTCGGCGCCGCCGTCGGCGTCGGCCCGCCCGGATCCGTGGAGTCGTCCAGCGTGCTGGCCCACCAGATCACCAGGCCGACCAAAGCGACCAGCAGCAGCACCAGAACACCGATCAGGATCGGCAGCCACCACGGCCGGCCGCCGCCTTCCGTACCGCCCGGTCCCGGCCAGTCGCCGGTGCCGCCGCCGCCCGCCGCCGGGCGCACCGGGACCCCGGCCCGGCCGGACCACGCCGGCTCCCGGGCACCACCGGCGGCGGAACCCGCCGGAAGGTCGGGTGCGGTCGAGCCGGGGTGCCCGCCCTGGTCGGCGACCGTCGCGCCCGGGTCGCCACCCGGTGTGCCGGGCCGACCGGGCGGCTGGTCGGACCCACCGGTCGACTCGCCGGCCTGGTCACCTGGCCCACCGGCCCTGGTCGCCCAGGGGTCGACCGGCCGGGGCAGTTGGCTGGTGTAGTCCCCGGCGTCACGCCCTGCCGAGCCGTCCTCCGCAGGATCCCTCGGTCTGTCGGCCATGACTCGTCCTCTCAGTACCACCGGTACGTACCACCGGGCGTGACTTTCGGTAGGGCTCAAGATATCGACCCGGCCGCCGGACAGCGCGCCCCACGCCCACGAGTCGCCGGAGTTCGCCACTACCGCTACAGTGCCCGGCATGGCCGTACGAGGCTGGGGAAGATCGGTCGCGACGGCGACCGGCATCGCTGCGGGCGCAGGTGCCGCGCAGCTCGGTCTGGGCTACGGCCTCGGCATAGTTGCCTGGTTACCGTCTGTCGACGGCGGAGGAGAGGCGTCCTGGGTCGCCAGCCTCGCCTGGGCGACGTGGATCACGGCGACCTCGGTGGTGATCGGTGCCGTCGTCGCGGACCGGCTCGCGCCGTCACGTCCCAACTCGGAGCTGTCGGCCGGTGCCGATCCGGATCGAACGCCGGACAGCCTGCTGACCGCAAGCCTGTGGCGACTCGCCCTCGCCGCAGCGGCCGCGATCGGCGGGATGCTCACGGTCGCCCTGATCGCCGTACCCGCGCGCAGCGCGACCCGGGCCGACACCTTCTCCCCACAGACCATCGCCGCCGGGTACGCGATGGTGGGCGCGGTCGTCGGACTGCTGATGGCGATCTGGGCGGTCGCCTCCCGGGCGGCGGCGACGAACGCCATCGCCACCGTCGGCTGGCTCTGGCTGCTGGCGGTGGTCGCCGTGATCGACTCGGTGATCTCCGGCACCGGGCTGACCAGCGCCCAACTCGGCGTCTGGCAGATCACCGCCGACAGCGAACAGTACTGGTTCCGCAACATCTACCTGCCTGGGGCGGCGCTGTCGCTGGGTTCGGCGTTCATCATCGGTGCGGTCTCCGCCTGGCCGGCCGCCCGCGACGCCCGTCGCCGGGTGGGTGCCGCGATCTCCGGCGGCGTCGGCCCGGTGCTGATCGCCGCCGCGTACTTCCTGGCCGCCCCCCGGCTGGTGGGACCACGGGCGGAGCAGCTCTCGGCACATCTGCTCGCCCCGTACGCGGTGATCGCCGGCCTGGCCGGGTCGGTGCTGGTCACCGCGATCGCGCAGCGGCTGGAGATGTCCCGCCGGCAGCCCGCCGCCACCACCGACCACGACAGTGCCTCGGCCACCGATGCCCCGGCTACCGGCGGGTCCGCCGACGGACGGGACGACGCAACCGGCTCCGCTGAAGGCCGCGAAGCGCCCGTGCCGGAGCAGCCGACCAGTGGCCAGGTGGCCGACGCGCCGGCCCGGGGCACGGCTTCGGTCACCGGCCGTGGCCGGCCCGCGCCGACCACCCCTGACGGCAGCTGAACAGCGCGAATCAGTCGACCGGCCAGGTGTGCACCGGTTCGTTGCTGCGTTGCAGTTCGGCGTAGCGCTGCAGCATCTGGTGCAGCGCGTCGGGTCGGGCCAGGCCCTGCTCCCGCTCGGCCCGCCAGACCGACTCGGTCTGCCAGACCGCGCCGTTGCGCCTCAACCGACAGCGTTGTTCGATGATGCCGAGCAGCCGGTCGCGCTGCTGTGGCGAGACCCCGAACCGGTCCAGACCGACGTACGCCTTGGGGAGCAGGACGTCCAGCACCAGATCGGTGACCGGGATCTCGCCGAGCTGCGGCCAGTGCATATGTGCGGCGATCCCGCGCCGCGCCGCCTGGTGGAAGTTCTCCTCGGCCGCGCCGAAGCTCAGCTGGCTCCACACCGGGCGGTCCGCCTCGGCGAGCTCCCTGGCCAGGCCGAAGTAGAAGGCGGCGTTGGCGAGCATGTCGACGACGGTCGGCCCGGCGGGCAGCACCCGGTTCTCCACCCGCAGGTGCGGTCGACCGTGCATGATGTCGTACACCGGCCGGTTCCACCGGTAGACGGTGCCGTTGTGCAGCCGTAGCTCGCTGAGCTCGGGAACGCCGCCGGCCTGCAGCACCTCGACCGGATCCTCGTCGGCGCAGATCGGCAGCAACGGCGGGAAGTACCGGACATTCTCCTCGAAAAGGTCGAAGATCGATGTGATCCACCGTTCACCGAACCACACCCGGGGCCGTACGCCCTGCGCCTTCAGCTCGTCCGGCCGGGTGTCGGTGGCCTGCTCGAACAGCACGATGCGGGTCTCCGCCCAGAGCTGTTTGCTGTAGAAGAACGGTGCGTTGGCACCGAGCGCCACCTGGACCGCCGCGATGGCCTGGGACGCGTTCCAATAGTTGGCGAAGTTGTCCGGGGAGACCTGCAGGTGAAACTGCACGCTGGTGCAGCCGGCCTCCGGGGCGATCGAGTCGGTGTACGCCTGCAGCCGCTCCACGCCCCGGATGTCCAGCCGGATGTCCTCCCCGCGGGCGGCGACGATCTGCTCGTTGAGCACCCGGTAGCGCCCGTTGGTGGAGATGTTGTTCAGCACCAGGTGCTGTGGGGTGAGGGTGGGAAGGATGCCGATCAGGATGATGGCTGCCTCGGCCTTCGCCGCCCGGTCACCGGCGCGGGCCAGGCTGGCCTGCAGGTCGGCTTCGTAGTCGGCGAAGCCGTCGGCCTCGATCAGCCGCGGGCGCGCGTTGAGTTCGAGGTTGAACTGCCCCAGTTCGGTCTGGAAGGTGGGGTCCGCGAGGTTGGCCAGGATCTCCGCGTTGCGCATCGCCGGCTCCGCGTACGGATCCACCAGGTTCAGCTCGATCTCCAGCCCGGTCGTCGGCCGGTCGGCGTCGAACTTGAAGTCGTCGAGCATCAGCGCGAAAACGTCGAGGCAGCGGCGAACTTTTTGCCGGTAACGTACGCGATCCTCACGACTGAACGACGCGCGTGAACCGACATCCCTGCCCATAATGCCCTCCCCGGCGCGCCCCGAACGACCGCCGCCACGCTCGCTGGCCGAGCGGCGCGGCAGAACCGTTCCGACTGTGTGGTGATGCAACCCTGCTCGACCGCGGCTGTCGCCGGCTCCCCCAGCCGGGACAGGCGTTGATCGCCCCAAAGTGAGCGGACCGAAGCGCTCGGTTTCACCTTTTCACATCCGACGGGCGTCTTCTACTGGGGTTACTACAGACAGCGGCACCCCGGTCACCGACAAGGTGACCGGGGTGCCGCTGTGTCGCGCCGGGTACGGGCGCCGTGGTTCACCCCTGACGGATGGCTTCGCCCTCGATCTCGATCTTGATCTTCTTGCCGACCAGCACGCCGCCGGTCTCCAGGGCGACGTTCCAGGTCAGGCCGAACTCCTCACGGTCGATCTCGGTGCTGGCGGTGAAGCCGAAGATGTCCTGGCCGAACGGGCTGCGGCCGGCACCCTCGAACTCGACGGCGAGCTCCACCGGCCGGGTCACGTCCTTGACCGTCAGGTCGCCGGCGAGCACGAACTCGTTGCCGCTGTGCGAGACGATCCCGGTGCTGCGGAACTCGATGGTGGTGAACTTCTCGACGTCGAGGAAGTCGCCGCCGCGCAGGTGGGCGTCCCGGTCAGCCTGCCCGGTGTTGATGCTGGCCGCCTGCAGCACCGCGGTGACCGACGACTGCAGCGGGTCCTCGGCGACGGTGATGGTGGCGGTGGCGTCGGTGAACTCACCGCGGACCTTGCTGACCATCATGTGGCGGGCGACGAACCCGACCCGCCGGTGGGCCTGGTCGAGCTCGTAGGTGCCGGCGGTGGGGATGGTGATGCCGTTCCACTCGCGGGTGGTCTGGTCGGTGCTCATGGCTGCTGCCTCTCGCGGACATCCGGTTGAAGGGGGAACATGTGCGACAGCAACAATAGACTAGGCAATATTCCTCATGTCAAGTACTGCTACGATGACCTGGTGACCGAGAACCTCGCCGACGATCCCCGGATCACCGCGATCGGCCTCCTCTTCGAAGTCCACACCGGGCTCGCGGCCCGCTTCGCGGCGCAGTTCGAGGAGCACGGCCTGTCGACGGTTGAGTTCGAGGTGCTGATGCGGCTGCGCCGTTCCGCAGGTCACCAACTGCGGATGACCGACCTGGCCGCTCAGGCTGCGCTGTCCACCAGTGGCGCGACCCGGGTGGTCGACCGGATGGTCCGCGACGGGCTGGTCTGCCGGCGCGCCTGCCCGTCCGACCGGCGCAGCTCGTACGCGGTGCTCACCCGGGCCGGTCAGCAACGCCTCGACGACACCCTCCCCGGTCACCTACAGCTGATCGACAAGTGGTTCACCGGTCAGTTCGTGCCTGCGGAGTTGACGACGCTACTCGACACCCTCCGGCGCCTTCGTGACGCGGTGCATCCACAGGCGACCGCCGGCAGTGACGAAGCGACCGCGCCGGTGAGTTGACCGACGCCGGCACCGGCAGAAGGACCGGCAGAAAGCGCCCTCGATCAGCGACATATGGCTTTGAAAGCCGCAAACAGCTCGGATGGGCCGGATAGCGTACTGGCGACCGGGAACGTAACGGGGGGTGCGGCGCGAAGGCCAGGACAGTGGTCCAGGCCGGGGGGCGATTCCGCGCCAACCCGGGGGGCGTGTCGACGTCCGGCGGGTGGCCAGTGATGGCCCCGCCGGACGTCCGCGTCTTGACCTGATTCAGCCCTGACCCACCGCGTCCCGTTCCCGGGGCAGCAGCGTGATGCCGGCACTGTGGCAGGCCGCCGCCAACCGGTCCCGGGCCGCAGCCCGCGACACCGCCGTCTCGGCGTGCACCACCAGCCCCACCATCGCCTCCACCGCGTCCCGCGGCTCCGGGCCGTTGCCCAGCGAACGGGCCGCCACGGCGTACCACTCCATCGCCAGCTCCCGTTCCCCGCGCCGCGCCGCGAGGGTCGCCTCGATCAACGCGCACCGGGGATCGTCGTCCGGCCCGGCGTGGTCGGCCTGGTGGACCGGCCGGTCCACCATCTCCACCGGCATCACCTGACCACGGAGCTCGGTCAGGGCGTCGGCCGCTTCCGCGAGGCGGCCGTCCTGGGCCAGCGCCAGCCCGACGATGCCCAACACCTGCCGCCGATGACTCGGATCACCGACGGCGGTCAACGCCGCCAACACCCGGCGTCCCAGGTCGGCTGCCCGCGCGTACCGGCCCTCCAACCTGGCCACCTCGGCCAGGTTGGCCCGGGCCAGCAGCCGCAACCGGTCCTCGCCGGACCTGGCCGCGAGCCGGTCGACCGCAGCCAGCCGGCGCCGGGCGGCCCGGAGGTCACCCGACCGGATCTCGTGCCGGGCCAACGCGTGCTGGGCGAGCGTCATCTCCCGGATCCGGCCGATCCGGCCGGCCAGGGCGAGCACCGCCTCGGAGTGCGCCCGCGCCTCGTCGAACCGACCGGCGGCCAGGCAGGCGGCGCTGAGCACGGTACGCGCGGCCAGCTCACCCGACGTCTCCCCGAGCTCGATGAAGGTGGCCAGCGCCGACCGGACGGCCGGCAGTTCCTGCGGACCGGCGTCGTGCTCCAGCGCGAGCTGGGCCACGCCGATCTGGGCCCAGGCCCGGATCGCCAGGTCCGCGTCGGCCAACCGTGGGTCGTCGAGCAGCCGGCGCAGCCAGCGCCGGCCGGCCACGTCGCGCCCCCGGAACCGCCACCACCGGGGCAGGGCGGCGGCCAGGCGCAGTGCGGTGTGCGGGTCGTCGTTGGCGGAGTGGGCGAGCGCGGCCCACAGGTCACTGGCCACCTCGTCGAGCCGACTGACGACGGTGACCAGCTTCGGCCCGGCCAGGTCGACCGCCGCCCGCTCGGCGAGCCGCGCGAACAGCACGGCGTGCCGCCGCCGGATCGCCGACAGTTCGCCGTGTGCGGCGGCCCGCTCGGTGGCCAGGTCCCGCACCACGTCGATCAGCCGGAACCGGTACGGACCCGCGCCCCGGGCACCGAGCAGCCCCAACGACATGAGCCGGTCGAGGAACGGCACCGGGTCGACCCGACCGTCCTGATCCGACCGGCCTATGTCGGGCTGGCCGATGTCGAGTTGCCCAACATCCGGCTGGACCGGATCCTCGGCGAGCATCCCCTCGGCCAGCTCGACCGACCACCGGTTGCGGAACACCGAGAGCCGACGTACGCCGCGCCGCTCGGCGGGCGTGAGCAGCGCGTAGCTTGCCGCGACCGCGTCGCGCAGGGTCACCGCCACGGCTTCCCTGCTGGGTGGTGGCACGGCCAGGTCGAGCAGCCGGTCGCCGTACCGGTTGAAGATCTCGTTCAGGTCGAGCGCCCGCCCCCGGGCGGCGGCCAGCTCGATGGCCAGCGGCAGCCCGCCGAGCCGCCGGACGAGCCCGACCAGCGCGCCGACCTCGCCGGGGTGCACCGGTTCCCGGCGTACCTGCCGGAGCCGGGCCAGGAAGAGCCGCGCCGCCGGGTAGCCGGCGACCGTGGCCAGGTCGGTCTCGGTGTCGGCCGGCGGCACCTCCAGCGGCGTGACCGGCCAGACCCGTTCACCGGGGAGCCCGACCGGGTGCCGGCCGGTCGCCACCACCTGCAGCGACGGCGCGGTACGGGTCAGCCAGTGCAGCGCGTCGGCCATCGCCACCGGCGCCCGTTCCACCGCGTCGACCAGCAGCAGTGCCGGGCCGTCGGCGAGCCGGGCCGCCAGATCGTTGACCCGCCCGACGCCGAAGACGGTGGCGGTGGCGGTCAGTACGTCACTGACGGTGGAGCCTTCGGTGACGACGATGCCACCGGTGCCGCCCGGGTACCGGTCGGTCACCTCGGCGGCGACCGCGAGCGCCAGGCTGGTCTTGCCGACTCCGGCCAGTCCGACCAGGCTGATCAGCCCTGCCCCGGCACCGGGTCCCGCAGTCAGCAGGCCGACGAGGTCGGCCACGTCGCAGTCGCGGCCGATCAGCTCGCCGGGCAGCGGGACGCCCCGGCTACGGCCGGGCCCGACCAACGTCTCGATGTCGCCGGCAGCTTCGCTGGGCGGCCCGGCCGGGAACGCCGTGGTGGCGAGTGCGGGGGTCAGCTGGCGCGGGATCGTCGGACGCGGCTCGGCCGGCCGGCCCCGCGCCGCCGCGTGAAACTCGGCCCGGTCCTCTCCGGTCAGGCCGAGCGCGGCGACGAGCAGATCGACCGTGGTCCGCTGCGGGCGGGCGGTACGGGCCCGTTCCAGGTCCCGGACGGTGCGTACGCCGACGCCGGCCACCGCGGCGAGCTCCGCCTGGGTCAGGCCGACGGCCAGCCGTCGGCTGCGGAGTAGTTCGTCGAACCCGACCCTGCTCTGGTCAGGAGCATGATCCGGACTCATGGCAGGAGAGGGTACGCATTGCCGGGTGCCCGGGTCAGCTTTCCGTCAGGCTGACGACCCGAAAGGAACGGATTTCCGACACAACCGGGGAGGTGCGGCGCCGCCCGAGGCACCCTTACAAGATCATCAAGCGTCGGCAAGTCCAAGATCACGAGCGATGATCATTCGCTGGATCTCCGAGGTGCCCTCGCCGATCTCCAGGATCTTCGCGTCGCGCCAGAAACGCGCGACCGGGAACTCGTTCATGAAGCCGTAACCACCGTGGATCTGGGTCGCCTCCCGGGCGTTCTGCACGGCGCACTCGCTGGCGTGCAGCTTCGCCACCGCGGCCTGGCGTTTGAACTGGTCCCCGGCGAGCATCCGGGCGGCCGCGTCGTAGTAGGCCAGCCGAGCGGTGTGCGCCCGTACCTCCATGTCCGCGATCTTGAATTGGATCGCCTGATACCCGCCGATGAGCTGGCCGAATGCGCGGCGCTGACCCGCGTACCGGACGGACTCGTCGACACACCCCTGCGCGAGGCCGACCGCGAGGGCGGCGATCGCGATCCGCCCCTCGTCGAGGATCCGGAGGAATTGCGCGAACCCCCGACCCCGCTCACCCAGCAGATTATCGGCCGGAACCCGACAATCGTCGAACGTCAACTCGTGGGTGTCCGAGGCGCACCAGCCGACCTTCGAGTAGCCGGGCGCGACGGTGAACCCCGGCGTCCCGGCCGGCACGATGATGGTGGACAGTTCCTTCGAACCGTCCGGTCTGGTCCCGGTCACCGCGGTGACCGTGACCAGCGAGGTGATGTCGGTACCCGAGTTGGTGATGAACGCCTTCGAACCGTTGATCACCCAGTGGTCGCCGTCGCGCACCGCCCGGGTCGCGGTGCCGCCGGCGTCGGACCCGAAGCCCGGCTCGGTCAGCCCGAACCCGGCCAGCGCCTCGCCGCTGATCAACTGCGGCAGCCACCGCCCGCGCTGCTCGGGGGTGCCGAACCGGTAGATCGGCATCGCGCCGAGCGAGACCGCCGCCTCCAGGGTGATTGCCACACTGGAATCGACCCGGGCCAGCTCCTCCAGCACCAGACAGAGCGCGAAGTAGTCGCCGCCCATCCCGCCGTACTCCTCCGGGAACGGCAACCCGAACAGCCCCATCTTGCCCATCTGGCGGACGATGTCGTACGGGAAGGCGTGCCGCCGGTAGTAGTCACCGATCACCGGCGCGATCGCCTCGCGGGCGAACTCGCGGACGCTCTCCCGCAGCGCCTCCTGCTCGTCGGTCAGCCTGAAGTCCATGCTCAGATCCTTTCTGGAGGACTCGCAGCCCGATCGGCTGCCACTACACCGGCCGCCGCACCTGCGGTGCCGCTAGACCGGGGTGACGCCGTGCCGGCGGTGGGAGAACTGCCGGTCCCGGCCGGCGGCCGCCGCGTACCGCCGGACCAGTTCGGCGCGCAGCTGTTCGGGCCGGACGATGTCGTCGACGACGAGTTCGCTGGCGAGCCGGGTGAGATCGATGTCGCGCTCGTACTCAGCGCGGCGGGCGGCGACGAAGCCGGCCCGCTCGTCGGGATCGTCGATCGCCGCGATCTTGTTGGCGTAGACCGCGTTGACCGCGGCCTCCGCGCCCATCACCGCGATCTTCGCGGTGGGCAGGGCCAGGGTGGCGTCCGGCTCGAATCCAGGGCCGGCCATCGCGTACAGCCCGGCACCGTACGCCTTGCGGACCACGACGCAGATCTTGGGTACGGTGGCCTCCGAGATCGCGCTGATCATCTTCGCGCCGTGCCGGATGATGCCCTGTTTCTCCACGGCGCTGCCGACCATGAAGCCGGGCACGTCGGCCAGGAACAGCAGCGGTACGTTGAACGCGTCGCAGAGCTGCACGAACCGGGTCGCCTTGTCGGCGGAGTCGACGAACAGCACCCCGCCCTTGAACATCGAGTTGTTGGCGACCACGCCGACCACCTGGCCGGCCAGCCGGCCGAAGCCGACGGTCAGCTCGCGGGCCCACAGCGCCTGGATCTCCAGGAAGCTGCCCTCGTCGAGCAGTCCCTTGGCGAACCGTCGCATGTCGAACGCCTGCCGTTCGCTCGCCGGCACCAGGGCGGCCAGGTCGACCCCGGCCGGCGGGTCGCCGGCCACCGTCGCCGGTGGCGGCTGCCGCCAGTTGGCCGGCAGGTAGGACAGGTAGCGGCGGACCACGTCGAGCGCGTCGTCCTCGGACTTGCAGAGGAAGTGCCCGACGCCGGACTCGGCGCAGTGCACCCGGGCACCGCCCATCGCCTCCAGGGTGGTCTTCTCGCCGGTGACCATCTCGACCATCCGGTCCGAGCCGAGGTACATGCTGGCGTTGCCCTCGACCATCGCCACCACGTCGCAGAACGCCGGAATGTAGGCACCGCCGGCGGCCGACGGCCCGAACAGGGCGCAGACCTGCGGGATCGCCCCGGAGGCCCGCACCTGGTTCCAGAAGATCTTGCCGGCGCCGCGCCGGCCGGGGAACAGGTCGACCTGGTCGGTGATCCGGGCCCCGGCGGAGTCGACCAGGTAGACCATTGGCAGGCCGGCGTCGTACGCCCGCTCGATGATCCTGATGATCTTCTCGACGGTACGGGCGCCCCACGAGCCGGCCTTGACCGTGGAGTCGTTGGCCATCAGGCAGACCTGGCGGCCGTCGATGGTGGCGGTGCCGGTGACCACGCCGTCGGCGGGCAGCCCGTCGGCGAGGGCGTTGGCGTACCGGCCGTCCTCCACGAACGAGCCCGCGTCGACCAGCCGGTCGACCCGTTCCCGGGCGAACAGCTTGCCCCGGGCGGCGTTTGCCGCGTGGTACTTCTCCGCACCGCCGGCCCGGATCCGCTTGTCGAGCCGATCCAGCGCCTCACCGTCCAGTGTCACGCCGCCCCCTCGCCGCAGCCCGTACTAAACGATCGTTAGGCTACCGTACGGCGGTCGCCCTCGCGAGCCCCGACACCGCCCGAGCGTCGCCGCCACCGCCACCGGGCCCACCCGACCGCCGCTGGGAAACCGGCCGCTGCGGGCCGGCCAACCGGTAGACGTCAGGTCAGCCTGCGGAGACCGTCGGTGACGGCAGCGCGCAACTGCTCGCCGTACCCGTCGGTCGGCAGCGCGTCGAGGTGCTCGGCGGCCCGCTCGACAGCAGCGCGCGCGGCGACAGTGTCACCCAGCCGCTCGTTGGCCAGTGCCACACCCAGGTGCAACGACGGATAGAAGGCCGCGACCCGGTCATCGCCGACCGCGTCGGCGTGCCGCAGCGCCTCCTGGTTCCACCGCAGCACCTCCTGAGGGTCGTCGTGACACCGGGCCAGGTAGTGCGCCGCGACGCAAGCGTCGTAGTCGTCCGTACGCATCGCCCATGCCTGCTCGAACGACGCCCGCGCCTCGGCCGGCCGTCCCTGTGCCTCCGCTCGCATGCCGTCCTGGCACAGCTTGAGCACCTGATTGCCCAGATCCATCATCACTCCCTGTGAGACCCGACTGGCTGACGCGACGATCCTGAGGGCTCAACCAGGTCGAGGGTCAAGGCAGGCGGCACCGTGCGGAACCGATGCGCTCCAGCTGACGGGTGTCCGGCGTAGGAACTACGACATGGCCTTGGAAATGACGAATGGAGACGTCCTCCTCCCGCAGGATTCGGGCTTGGTGTCCCAGTGCGTGATGGAGGAGGACGTCATGGGTCAGGGTACTCGCCTGTCCGC
>Ga0207773_100305_pt1 | contig 24414 bp, 22 predicted proteins | sample TtaePargueraPR_2_FD_187281 | JGI IMG/M metagenome (GOLD analysis project Ga0207773, IMG submission 187281) | Aerobic enrichment media microbial communities from Bioluminiscent Bay, La Parguera, Puerto Rico - Tt and M1 (3) (SPAdes) | ecosystem: Environmental > Aquatic > Marine > Unclassified ...
TGCCAAGGCAAGGTTCCCTTCTAAGGAGGAATTGTTTACAGAAGGATACCAAGTAGGACAAACTATCAATACAGGTTGCTGGATTGGCCAATCAGTTTCTTTGAAAACTAGAGACTAAGCACTGTTATTGCTCAAAAATATACTTTGTAAAGGCGGTTAAAACAACCGCCTTTTTTCTTTCGTACTGAGAAAGAATAATATAACAGGATTAATTTGATAAATTTGAGCTATGAAGTGGACAATAATTGCCTTAGTATTTTGCATGATGCTAAGTTCTTGCAGAGAAAATGTCGATCTTCGGCAGCTGGAGAATTATAAAGGCCCCTATCGAATTACAACCGGTATGGAAGTATACCGAAGTGACTCTGCCGTGGTGACTGTAAAGGTGATTGCAGAAAAGCAGTTGGTTTTTGAAAACGGCGATTCTGAATTTCCCGAAGGAATAATGATCTACTTTTATGAAAAGGATGGAAGTTTAAGTTCGACCATCCGGGCGGATCATGGTTACCAAGATGCCAAGGACAATATTTATAGGGGAGAGGGAGATGTTCGTGTCCATAATATCAAAAAAGGCACAAAGTTGAACTCTGAGGAGCTCTTTTGGGATGAGCGCAAGGAGATCATTTTTACAGAGAAATTTGTTACTGTAGAACAGGATGACGGGAACATTGTCAATGCCAATGGAATGAGGTCCGATGAAGCCTTAAATGACATTACATTTTATGAGGTTGTAGATACATATGTTATTCTTGATGAGAATAACCCCGAGGGTGAGCAATAATTGCTAAGAAGAGTACAAAATATGAAACTAAAAGGAATAATCTTATTATCATTGTCTGCGGCATTGGTGATCATCGGTACGCATATTACCATGACCCAAGGGATTACTTTTAGCTATCCCATCTTTATGTTTGCCGTGGCGATGTTATTTTGGTACAAATACATGAAGACAAAGATGGCTGATCAGGAGCAAAATGAGGCTGGTCAGCATCAGAACAAAAAGAAAAAACGCCGTTAATGGAATATCAATATTTGGTGTATGTCCTGATTACCTTGTTGTTTTCAGCTTTATTTTCAGGATTGGAAATTGCTTTTGTATCAGCAAATAAGCTTCAAATAGAGCTTCAAAACAAGCAAGGTGAATTTACTGGGCGTGTACTGGCGCGGTTTGTGAAAAACCCGGGGCAGTTTATAGGGACCACATTGATGGGCAATACGGTTTCCTTGGTGGTTTATGGTATTTTTATGGCTTATTTGTTGGAGCCTTCCATCGAGCATTATCTGCAATTTTTGCCGGAAGGCTTCAAAGGCTTAGATAACCAGGCCACCGTAATGATCATTCAGACAATAGTGTCCACCATTATCGTTTTGATTACGGCTGAATTTATACCCAAAAGCATTTTCATGCTTAATCCAAATAGCCTTTTAAGCTTTTTTGCTGTTCCCTTTCTAGTGATCTACTATTTGATGTTTCCAGTGGTTTGGATGGTAGTGAGCTTATCCAGGGTGTTTATCACCGGAGTATTAAAGTTGGATTACAGCGAGGATAAACCTGTGTTTAAAATCACAGATCTTAACAGCTTTATTCAGGACAATCTGGAGACTGAAGGAGATGAGTCTATGGACATTGATACGAAGATTTTTGATAATGCGGTAGAGTTCAAGAAGGTGAAAGCGAGGGATTGTATGGTACCAAGGACGGATATTGTAGCTGTGGATGTTGAAGACAGTATCCAGGATTTGAAAGAGACCTTTATGGAAAGCGGGCATTCCAAAATCATCGTTTATAAAGAAAACATTGACGATGTAATCGGATATTGTCATCATCTGGAATTGTTTAAAAAGCCTAAAAATATCAGTGATATCCTCACACCTATAATCATTGTGCCCGAAACAGCTTTGGTCAACGAATTATTGATCGATTTCATTTCTGAAAGAAAAAGCTTGGCATTGGTAGTGGATGAATTTGGGGGAACCAGTGGAATTGTCAGTATGGAGGATATTATTGAGGAAATTTTCGGGGAGATCGAAGATGAGTACGACAATGATGATTTGATCGAACAGCAATTATCTGAAAATGAATATTTATTGAGTGCCCGACATGAAATAGATTATTTGAATGAAAAATATGATTGGAATTTACCTGAAGGAGATTATGATACCCTGTCTGGATTCATCCTCTCGCTCACCGAAAATATTCCAAAGAAAGGGGAGTCCGCAGTGTTTGGGCCCTTTACATTTACGGTAGTTTCCAAGCAGGAACACAGAATTGATACAGTAAAACTTAAGATAAATACATAGGAGAATTCAATAAGTAATTTATTGACAGCGATATTATTTTGAATTTATCGCTAGATGTAATTATTTTGCGACACTTCAAAAACTAGAAGAATGGCGTTAATAAAAGAAATTAGACAGAGAACAGGTCTTGCAATCGGTGTTATTGCAGTAGGTTTGATACTTTTCCTGGTGGGGGGAGACTTATTGGGTCCAAATTCCATGCTATTAGGTGGCAGGGATACCGTAGTAGGAGAAATTAATGGAGAAGAAATTTCCTATGAAGAGTATCTTGCTCAAATCGAGCAGTTCAAGCAGAATTATCTTCAAAACACAGGAAGAAATCCTACAGAGAATGAAATGTACGGCATCCGTGAGCAGGCATGGCAGGCCATGATCGTGAAAAGAGTGTTCACCGAACAATACGAAGCTTTGGGCATGACCATTTCCGATAAGGAATTGGTGGATATGGTACAAGGCAAAAACATTGTGGCAGAACTTCGCCAACAGTTGACCAATCCGGAGACCGGGGAATTTGACAATCAACGACTGATAGGTTTTTTGCAGTCACTTGAGTCTGCTTCACCACAGGAAAAAGCCTTTTGGGCACAACAAGAGCAAACTTTTGCTGATTCTAGGTTAAGGATTAAATACGATAACCTCTTGGCTTATTCTTCATATGCCAATAAGGAAGAAGGTGCCATGCAATATAAAATGCAAAACACCATTGCTGACGTGGAACATTTGTTTGTTCCCTATTATGCTGTTTCCGACTCGGCCATCAGTATCACTGATTCCGACCTTAAGGAGTATTTGACCAAGAATATTAACAAATTCAAAGCTTCAAAATCCAGGGATATTTCCTATATCAGGTTTGATCTTTACCCTAGTGGAGAAGATTCAGCAGCCGTAATTCAGGAAATCACCCAGCTGACAGAAGAGCTAAAAGGTACAGAAGACGATTCTCTATTCGTTCTTAGAAACTCCGAAATCAGCAATCCTTTCAAAACTTATCTTCCAGGAGAGGTTTTGCCAGCAACCTTGACCTCCAATACTGAGAATCCTGAAAAAGGAGCAGTGTACGGGCCATATATTACTGACCGATCCACCTATGTGGCCTATAAAGTATCCGATAAGTTTGATGGTACTCCAAGAATGAGGGCGAGCCATATTTTGTTCAGCACACAAGGTATGGATGATGCTGCAAAAGCAGAAGTGAAAGCCCAGGCCGAAAAGGTTTTGGCCGAGGTAAAAGAAACGGATAATTTCTTTGCTGCAGCCCAGCAATATGGACAAGATGGTACAGCCAGAAGGGGCGGAGATTTGGGTTGGTTTGCTAAAAAAGATTTTGTGGAACCATTTGCTGATGCCGTTTTTGCCTCAAAATCAACAGGCTTGCTAAATGACTTGGTAGAGACCGAATATGGTTTCCATATTATCAGCGTTACGGAGTTACCGAAAACAGAAACCATTAAACTAGCTGTTTTGGAACTTGAATTAGGACCAAGTGATGCTACCCGAAATGAAATATTCAGAAATGCGGATTACTTTGCTGCCAATACGGGTAATGCGGATGAATTTAAGACAAATGCTGAAAAAGAAGGCTACAGGGTGTTAAGCGCTGTGGGATTGGCTCCAAATGCAAGATCAATCAATAACCTTTCCGGAGCTAGAGAGGTGGTAAGATGGGCTTATAATGATGCTTCTATAGGCAGCGTTTCTTCCGTTTTTGAATTGGATAATGCTTATGTAGTAGCTAAGCTCGATGGCGCAATTGATGGTGAAGAGGTAACCCTGAATCAAGTAAGGACTGAGGTGACTGCACAGGTTAGAAATGAGAAAAAAGCAAAAGTGATCATTGATAAGCTGTCAGGAAAGGAAAGCTTAGCAGCAATGAAAGAAGTATTCCCTGAATATGCTTCATTGGGAACTGCTGCGGATTTGAAACTTAGCGACAATACCATTCCAGGAATAGGTTATGCGCCTAAAGCCGTTGGGGCAATCTTTGGGATCAAAGAAGGCCAGGTTACCGCTCCGATCAAAGAGGATATAGGCATTATTGTCGGTAAGTTGAATAGCCTTACTCCTGCAGGTGAGGTAGCCGATTATAGCCTGTACCAAAACCAGTTACAGTCAAATGCGCAACAACGTACTACTTATATGATCATGATGGCTGCCGAAGAATTGGCAGAAGTGAAGGATTATAGATACAAATTCTTCTAATAAAAAACGACTTAAAGAAAAAATCCCACTCTCTTTTTCGAGGGTGGGATTTTCTTGTTTAGGGATTTTATTTTTTATCTGTCGTGTTAATAGACTAAATTCGATGATATTATGAATAAGATATTTGATAAGGTGGCTTTCAAAGAAAAGCTGGACGCACAAAACTCTTTTCCGGCATTATATATGTTTAAATTCATCGTTCCCAAAGGCAAGGAGGATGAAGTGGCAGCTTTGATGCCCAATAACGATGTGGTCTTTAAAGAGTCTGCAAAGGGCACCTATGTAAGCGCCACCATTAAAGCAATGATGCAAGACAGTGAGGCAATTCTCCGGATTTATGAAAAGGCGTCCAAGATTGAAGGGATTATTTCACTTTAAACAAGAAAGGTATGTGGAAAGAAGAAGATAACAAACTCAAAAAAACATTCGAATTTTCAGACTTCTCAGAAGCCTTTGCTTTTATGTGCAGAGTAGCTTTTTTGGCTGAAGCACAGGGGCATCATCCCAACTGGAGCAATGTGTACAATAAAGTCTTTATTGAACTGACTACACATGATGCTGGGGATACCGTAACCGATAGGGATAGAAAGCTAGCCAAAGCCATCGATAAAATTCAAAGATGACAGAACAGCAAAAACCCCACCTGTTTTTGGTTCCCACCCCGATCGGTAATCTCGAGGATATAACATTGAGGGCCATCCAAGTGCTTAAGACTGTTGATGTTATTCTAGCTGAGGATACCAGGACCACAGGTAAGTTGCTCAAGCATTTGGATATTAAAAGGCCTTTGCAGAGTTATCATATTTTTAACGAACATAAGACGGTAGAAAAGCTGGTTGAGCGTATGCAAGCTGGTGAGCAGTTTGCCTTGGTCAGTGATGCGGGAACCCCGGCCATTTCTGATCCCGGCTTTTTGTTGGTAAGAGCGGCCAGAGAGGCTGAGCTTACCGTAAATTGTCTCCCAGGAGCAACGGCATTCGTGCCGGCCTTGGTAAACTCTGCCTTGCCGAACGACCGTTTTGTCTTTGAGGGTTTTTTGCCACATAAGAAAGGCAGGAAAACCCGCTTGGAAAATCTTATTGAGGAAAAGAGGACCATGATATTTTACGAATCACCACATCGTTTGTTAAAAACCCTCATCCAGTTTAGGGAGAATTTTGGGGATGACAGGCTGGCCTGTGTATCAAGGGAACTGACTAAAATCTATGAGGAAAATGTCCGGGGGACATTGTCTGAACTTATTGAATATTATCAAGAAAATCCCATCAAGGGAGAAATTGTTATCACTGTAGCAGGAAAATATTAAAAAATGGAAATCAACGCATTATTAGAAAAAACCATCCTAGTCGCAAAAGAGGCTGGAGCTTTTATCCGAAGAGAGAGACAAAATTTTGATTTAAATAATGTAGAGCACAAAGGTTTCAATGACCTGGTTTCCTATGTTGACAAAGAAGCCGAAAAGATTGTAGTCAATGGACTCAAAGCGATTTTGCCAGAAGCAGGATTCATCACCGAAGAAGGTACTGAAAACAAGCAAGGGGAAGAATATAACTGGATCGTTGACCCCTTGGATGGAACAACCAATTTTGTGCATGGAATCCCGGTGTTTTCGGTAAGTATTGCCTTGATGAGGAAGAAAGAAATTATTTTGGGAGTAGTTTATGAGGTAAATAACAATGAGTGTTTTTATGCCACAAAAGGTGGTGGAGCATATTGTAACGATACCAGGATTAGTGTGAGTGATGCTCCTGACCTTGCTTCCAGTTTGGTAGCAACGGGCTTCCCATATTACGATTTTAACCATGTGGATATTTACCTTGCGGTATTGAAAAAGATTATGAGAAACTCACACGGTATTCGTAGGATAGGTAGTGCTGCAGTGGACTTGTGTTATGTGGCATCCGGGAGAGTAGAAGGTTTTTTTGAATATAACCTTAATTCCTATGATGTGGCAGGAGGGGTGATTATTGTGCAGGAAGCAGGTGGAAAAGTGACGGATTTCAAAGGCGGGGATAATTATGTTTTTGGCAAGGAAATTATTGCTTCAAATTCCAAAACCCATGAAGAACTATTGGGAGAGATAAGCAGCATTTGGTGAAAATAACCTAACTTTGTTATTTGAACCATTTTTTTAGGAGTTTGACCAGACAAAAATGTATTGTACTTGTTTTCAGGCATATATACAGTAAAAAATTTGGTGGTATACTGGAAATTTTATAGTTTTCAATTAATTATATAAGCAGAAAAGTTAGCCGACAATAATCACCCAATGAATCTTTTTTGTCACCAGAAAAAGAAATTAGTCCCATTGTCGTTAACCTTATAAAGCTATACTTTGATAATCTATTAATCAGATGACTTTAGGAATTCTAGGAGGAACAAAACTATCAATAAGCCTGGGGAATAAATACCTTTCCAGAGGATTGAGTGTGGTTTTCGGGGTGCGAGAAGAGTTTGAATCGAAGCAGATTGAGTGGAAAATTCTTGAAATGCAAAAAGACAAGGTTTTTGGGTACTGCGATGCCATTGAAAAATCGGATGTCATACTAATTTGTTGTGAAAATGAATATTTGCCGTTAGTGTGTAAATGTCTCCGTCAACTCAAAAATAATGACAAGATTGTAGTGGACTGTACTAATGGGAGTTACGATTCAGATTTTGCATGCAATACCTGCTATATCCAGGAAAATGCTGAATATGAACGTGTATTAAAAGGTTTTAATAATCTGGGATTGGACTATCCGAATTCCGACCCTTTGGAATTGGTAAAAGAGACCTATTTTTGTGGAGACAGTGAAGTGGATAAATACCGGGTAAAAAAACTGATGGAGCTGATTGGCTACAAAGCCATTGACGCTGGAAATTTGAAAAATGCCCCGCTGCTGGAAGCTTTTTATCATTTGAGAAAGCAGATCAGTTACCAAAAAAATGAAAAGATCGACTATCACTTCAAATTGATGTCCGTCTGATTACTTTTTGATTTATTTAAAGGCTTTCATCCGTTTATTTTTCAAGGCATTAAATTTGTTGTAATTTTACTATGTTTTTTATGATTCTTTGATCAATTAAGAAATGTAGGACATATCAAATTTTAATGCGCCATGAAAAAAATCCTGATTATCATTTTAGCCGTTTTTGCTTTCTTGCTGGTAAGCCTGATAGCTCTTCCCTTTATTTTCAAAGATAAGATTGTAGCTCGTATAGATCAGGAAATAGCCAATGCAGTGGATGCCCAAGTATACTATGATATCCATAACTTTAGCATAAGTGCTTTTAAGCGTTTTCCAAATATATCTGCCACGGTAAACCAGATTGGAGTAATTGGCAATGCCCCTTTTGAAAATGACACCCTGGCGCATATCGATAACTTCCAAATAGACTTTAACCTAATGTCCATCATTTTTGGGGATTATCCTGAACTTACTGGCTTGCACTTAGATGGTGGGAATATTTATATTAAAGTGCTAGAGGATGGTACAGCCAATTATGACATTGCCAAGGCTACTGGTGAAGAATTGGATTCAGAGGAGCCCTCCAACTTTAAACTAGGCATCAACCTTATAGAGGTTGAAAATGTGAATTTTATTTATGACGATAGACAATTAAGATACTTTCTGGGTCTGAAGGATTTTAATCTTGAGGGGAAGGGTGACTTTACCACCGAGGTTTATGGAGTGGATGGTAAGGTTCAGGCCAATATTGTCCGGATGGATTATGAGGAGGTGAATTACCTTAGCAACAAGGTTTTTACTGCAGATACTAAAATCCAGGTGGACATGCAGCAAATGAAGTTTACTTTTGGTGAAGGACAATTCGGCATAAATGATTTTTTGTTTGGTGTAGATGGGTTCATAGCCATGCCTGAAGAAAATATCGATTTTGATCTGATTTTTGAGGGAAAAGAAAATACCTTCAAAAGTATCCTTTCCCTGGTTCCAGGAATATACACCGAGTCATTTGACGGCATCAAAACAAGTGGAACCATGGATTTCGGTGGCTTTTTCAAAGGGTCATACAGCGAAACCCAATTCCCTTCGTTTGACATCGCCCTTAAAGTAAAAGACGGCATGTTCCAGTACCCTGACCTGCCTAGGCCGGTAAAAGATATCAATGTGGACATGTCGGTGAAAAATCAGACAAGCCATCTGGATAATACCCAGATAAATATTCCAACCTTTAATCTGACATTTGGCTCCAATCCTGTATCAGGTAGACTGCTTTTGGAGAATTTGGTGACCTATAATGTGGATGGACAGCTTAAAGGAAAGCTGAATTTAGAGGAGCTGACATCAATATTCCCATTAGAAGGGATGGAATTGAAAGGCCTACTGGATGTGGATGCCACTGCTAAGGGACGTTATGATAGTGCTGCAAAAGTCATCCCTGCCATTAATGCTAAAATGGTATTGAGCAATGGTTATGTTAAAAGTGAAGAATATGAGGCCCCCATTGAAGCCCTGAATGTAAATACCATTATTGAAAACAATTCCGGTCAGATAAGCGATTTTCTGATCAACCTTTCCAATTTCGGTTTTAAGCTTGAAGGGGAAGAAATCCACGGAAATTTGAAGATCAATGACCTGGATAAGATGTATTGGGACGGATCCATTCACGGTGCCGTGGATTTAGGAAAAATCAGTAAGATCTTCCCAATGGAGGAAGTAATCATGGATGGAAAAGTCCAAGCCGATATTGATACCAGGGGAAGCTATGAGGATGTGGAAGCAAAAAGGTACAATCGACTGGATACACGCGGCCAGATAGCACTGACTGATTTTTACTATACAGATAAAGACCTCCCCCAGGGTGTGAGAATCCATCAGGCAAAAGGGGATTTCAGTCCACAATCCGTGAATTTGACCCAATTTGATGCCAGATTAGGGGAAAGCCCTGTCAAAGCCAACGGTAGTTTGGCCAATTACATGGCCTACCTTTTCGAGGAGGACGAGGTACTTGTAGGTAAGCTGGACATCCAATCCACTAAATTTAATGTGAACGAATGGATGACTGAAGGAGAAAGCAGTACTACTGATACAGCCAAACTCACTTTGATAGAGTTGCCAAAGAATATTGATTTTACCATGTCCGTTCAGGCAAACGAAGTGCTTTATGATAATCTCGTCTTCAATGATGCAAAAGGCATTTTAAGCCTAAAAGACGGAATTCTGACTTTTAAGGATGCGGGCATGAAGACTTTAGGTGGCCAAGTCACAATGAACGGCGCCTATAACACCCAAAACATCAAGAACCCTAAATTTGATTTAAATTTTAAGGTCTTAGGGGTGAATATTCAGGAAGCCTTTAAATCCTTTAATACCATCAAAGCTTTTGCCCCTGTTGCACAGCATGTCAATGGGGACTTTTCCACCAACTTTTCACTTAGGGGAAACCTTGGGCAAGATATGATGCCTATATTGTCTTCTTTGGATGGTAGCGGTCTGATTGAAGTAGCCCAGGCCATGTTGGAAAACAGCAAAATTGTCAGTGGAATAACTTCTCTCACCAAGCTGAAAGATGGCAACACCATCCAGTTGAAGGACCTTAACCTCAAAGCAGAAATCAAGGAGGGCAGGCTGGAAGTTAAGCCATTTGAGGTAAAGCTTTGGGACTATCAGGCAAAAATACAGGGCAGTACGGGATTTGACGGTAGCATAAATTACCTGATCAACATGCAAATCCCTGCTGGAAAATTGGGTAGTCAAGCTAATAACCTGCTTGCCAATATTGCTGGCACAGAGGCTACCGGAGACACTAAAATTCCAGTAGCCATAAACCTTGGAGGTACTTACCAACAACCAAAGTTAGGTCTCGCCGGAGGTGAAAGCATGGAGGCCATGATCACTAATGCATTTAAGACAAGGGCTACTTCGGAAGGACAAAAAATCCAAGAAAAGGCAGCTGAGCAATTTAAAGCTCAGGAAGACAGTGTCAAAAAACAACTCAAGGTAAAAGCTGAAGCAGCCCAGGACAGTGCCAAAAAGGAACTCAATAAAAAGGTGGAAGAAGCGAAAGGACAGGCTGCTGAAGAAGTGAAAGATTTGGTCAAAGGCCTATTTAGTAAACCAAAGACAAAGGCTGATACTACGAAAAGCAAACCGAATGAATAAACAAAAAATGGTTACCTGCTTTCTTGCGGATACTCATATATTATTTTGAAGAATATGAATATAGAAAGAGCTGGTTACCCGTAAGGAGCCAGCTCTTGTGAATTTTATCAATGTTTCATAAGAAGGCCATTTTTTCGGATCTATGTAAAAAGTGGAATCAAATTTACCTTGTAAGGAAAAATGTGCTGGTCGGGATTTACAGTCCTTAAATCGAAACATAGATTTCCTATTTACAGGTATACCTTTATTTGCCTCCAATTTTTCCACACAGTTCATTTTTCCAGCTAGTGAAGCAGGTTAATCCCAGAGAACAGCATATATACTATACCCCCTATTTGCACCGTTAAAATTGATAGGAAAAGGTCTATTGGATTCTACTCGCTACGATCACCCCGGTTGACCAGTTCATTTTACAAATTGAAAAATCGGGTCTCGATTCCAGATAGGACACCAACTTATCCACATTCTCCTGATGCCCCTCAGGCCAATTGGGCTGCGCTTGCATATCATCGATGACATAAAAGCCACCAGCCTTGACCAAAGACAAGGTTTCCTCCAGCTCACTGTACTTGCCCGGCCAAGCGTCCGCAAAGATCAAGTCAAATGGCTCTCCCTGATAGGATTTGATCCATTCCGAACCCTCCTTGCAAACAATATCCACACGATGGTCTTTCCCGAAATACCCTTGGGCTATTTCGCATAAAGAAAAATCATTATCCACAGTGGTCAGCTTGGCATATTCATCCATCCCATCCACCATCCAAGACAGTGAAAGGCCGATACCAGTGCCGAGCTCCAAAAAATTTCCACCGGGCTTAGAAACCATAAGCGTTTTCAGCAATGTCCCAATGTACTTATCAGAAGGCATGGTAAAGCCGATTTCCTTTGACTTTGCCTCTATGGCTGGATAGATTTCAGGGATGTCCAATATCTGCGAGTCGTTCATGAAATTTGGATTTAAATAAAAATAATCTTCCCTAAGATAGGGAATTCCTTAAAAAGGCGGGTACAGCAAGGAGTTGTTTTCGGGATATTAACGAACCAATCCTATAACTGCCCCAATGCCTAGTCCAACAGTTGATCTTTTTGGGGAGAGCATGGTATTTACCGCAATGGTCAATCCAAAGTATTTTGAAAATGCAAATTCCATCTTTGGTAAGAGCACCAAACCAAGGCTTCCATAGCTTTGGTCTTCATGGTCATAATTGGAGCCATTGACACCTTCACCAAAAGGCACTTTCATCCAGTTTGTTGGGACACGATGGTGATTATAAGCAATTCCAGTAGAAAAGTTAGCCCTGATGCTCCGCTTTTCATTTAAGCTGATTACTTTACCTAATAGTGCCCTGTAGGTAGTAAGTTTCTCCCTTGCTTCTCCAAAACCGAATGTAAGAATGGCAAAAATGGGATTGACACGATAGTCGGATGGTTTAGTAGCAGGAAGGCTATAAATCGAAGCTCCTAATTGGAAAGTATACTTTTTTTCAGAAACATAATGAAGACCAAAATCCAAGCCTATACCAGAGCCCATTAATAGATCCTCAGATTGGTAAAAGTACCTTTCCGGTCCTTTCTGGGCATTGGTACTTCTCCAGCAAAGAGAGAAAAAAATGATCATGAGTACGATCCGCATAATTATAAAGTTCTTATCACTAAGAAGACGTAAAAACAGGTGTTTTTGTCTCAAAGTAAGAAAAATAACAAAAAGAAACGGACTCACTCTCCACAACTATGTTTATGTTAGTAAACCCCAATTCTTGAGAAACAGATAAAAAAAGAAGCTGTCCCATAATGAAATTTCACCTCAACTGACTAAATAATTTTCCGTCTCTGATGAGAAGTCATCTGTGATTCGGGGTTTAATAATTGCAGATCCGTGTCATTTATTCAAAATGGAGGTCCAATTTCGATTATCAAACCACAATTATTCTCCTTTCAGATTTCAGAATGATATTTGGCCAATGAATGGTGAAAACCAGTTTTGAAACAGCCTAATGGTTCGGTAATATCCCGAAGTATTAATTTACAGTGTTTAAAGCAAATGTACTGAAAACCATCATTAAGGCTACGATTATCGTAGACACCCAATATATAATATTATCTTTCTTCACCGTAGCATTTATTAATTCTCAGAAAGTAAAAACTCTTCTTTCGGTGTTCTGACTTTCTTCATATTGACCAACCAATCTTCCGACTCGTCCCTATAACCCAAAGGCAAAATCACGGCACTTTTCAGTCCCAACTCCTTCAAACCCAGCAATTCGTCCAAAGCTGCATTGTCAAAACCTTCCATAGGTGTGGCATCCACCTTTTGCTCGGCAGCCGCCGCAATGGCTAATCCAAAGGCAATGTACGCCTGCTTAGCTGCATGATGCGCATGCCACTCCTCAGGTAATTGGCTGTACATTCCCCAAAGACGCTTTTTATAATCATCCATTCTATCCAATGGCAATCCCCTTTCTTTAAGGGTATTGTGGAAAACTTCCTGAATTTTATCCTCAGTATATTTATCCCAAGCAGCAAATACCAGGATATGTGATGCATCAAGGATCTGGCTTTGGTCCCAAGCAATTGGCTTCATTTTCTCTTTGATTTCTGGGTCGCTTACCACAAGCACCCTATAAGGCTGCAATCCAGAAGAGGAAGGAGCCAAACGGGCAGCTTCTAAAATGTATTCAACCTTTTCCTGTGGTACTACTTTACCGTTCATTTTTTTGGTAGCATATCGCCACTCCAAGTTTTCTATTAAGCTCATAATCTTTTGGTTTCGTTTTTTCTTACGGCAAAAATAGGTAAATTTGCTATACAAAAGTAAGTACTATACTTTAGTATACCAGTATACTAAAGTATAGTAACCCTATTAGAACTATGAAAACAAATGCAACGATACACACACCTCAGTTATGCTCCAGTGAGTTTGTACTCGCTGTCCGTGACACCCTAAATGTGATCAGAGGAAAATGGAAGCTGCCGATTATTGGCTCCCTATGCTATGGAAAAAAGCGCTTTAAGGAACTGGAAAGGGATATTTCCAAAATCACACCCCGCATGCTTTCCAAAGAACTTAAGGAACTGGAGCTGAACAGCATTGTCAAAAGAACCGTCTATGACACCACTCCGGTAACGGTGGAATATGAACTGACACCCTCCGGAAAAAGGATCAAGCAAGTGCTTGATGCTATGGTCAAATGGGGTTTGGAACATCGGGAAGATGTTATGGTGGAGGAATAAGAGTTTTTCTACAATGCAATTTTCCAATTTGATAACTAAAATCACAAATGGGTTTTCATAGCAAAATAATCTTATTTAAAAATCGGTTAAGAATATTGGCCTTTATGCAAGTAAATTTCTTCTCACCCTAGAACCTATTAACCGGGAGATTTTACAGCCTGCCCCGGGGATTGACAGGAGATCGATCACTTGGACTCAGACAGGCTTCCACTGAAATGATTAGGCCCCTTCCATGGATATCAGTGAAATCTGAAAGAGACTATTTAAACAATCAGGGTTCTAATATATATATGCGCACAAAATCAGTTTAATAACTTCACAGAAGGTTTATAGAAAATCTCCTTATCCAACTTAATACGAATTACATTTATCAGGATTAAAGTAATATTTATTACATAAAACATCATTATTAGGAAAAAAGGGCTTCCTATTAAAAGGCTAGCATATGGCAGATCTAACACTTTTAGTACCGTTCCTAGAATAAGCACCAAAATACAAGAACCAGAAAGCAAAAGGAACCATGAAATCTGAAAGTTTAAAATTACTTTTCCATACTTATCCACATTCTTGATCTTATCCTTTTTTATGATCCAGATCACCAAAGGGATGATGATTCCAAGTAAAGGAAAGGCCAAATAACTCAGCTGAGATAGGTTTAGGATAGCCAATATATTTTTGTCCTCCATTACCTGCCAATCCAAAATTTCATCCGGACTTACCTCCAAGGCCTTGGCCAGTCTTTTTAATGAATCCCCCCTTGGTTCTGTTTCACCGTTTTCTATTCGTTGGATAGTACGGTCACTAAGGCCCGAGTTTACCGCCAGTTCCTCTTGAGTCAATCCTTTTCTGCTTCTCAAATTCTTGACTCGTTTGGAAATTTCTTTGTTTTTCATTTCTATTATATTTCTTTGCCTCAAAAGTAAGCTCACACTGGAATAATCCACTCGTCATCAGGACGACATTTTCACGGCATAAGTGTCTAGAGCTTATATGAGCCTATCCTAGTATTTTTAAAATGAATTTATCCATTTAGAGGCCAAGTCCAAACTAGCCTCAGGTTCGCAAAACATATCAGGCGAAATAGGGCCATCAATGATATTTCCGTCCTTATCGCAGTAATAGTCGGTGGCCAGTAAGAGTATGGCATTACTTTTAAATCTGATTTGCCTTAAATGGGAAGTCTATCCTTTTGTGGGCTCGCCGAAAGGCTGCGTTTTATCAACAAATTTAAATGCCAAAGTCAAAAACTCACCAATGCTTACGGTTTTACACCTCTGTAAAATAGCTATTGGCTTATTTCGGTTCTTAAGAACAGTATCCATTTCCAGTTTGCCTAATGGAATGGTATCCCTATAGAAGGTATTATCTTCCAAAGTGTAATTTCTAAAATCCGTATAATTCGTGGACCCGTATTGGAATTCTTAAAACACTATAATTGTGGATTTACATATACATAATAGCCCTGCTATGATCGCTAATATGCGTTCTATGCAAGGAGGGTGATCCCTGTAGAAAAGGAGGCCGGTAGTAGTGTTTTGGACAGAAGCATGCCTGTGTCTTGACTTTTTTCTGTCCCTCATTGATGGATTGCTTCGCTACTTTTCCTCTAAAGCCTGCCCTGATTTTGGATCAGAAGACGATAAAAAACCTAAAGCCGGACTTTCTAGGCAGGCAAAACCAAACTAAAGGTACTTCCTTTGCCATATTCGCTCACTATATCAATACGCCCTCCTTGGTGTTCGGCCAACTTTTGACAAATCATGATCCCGAAACCGGTTCCTTCCTCCCTTTCTGTCCCACGCCTGGAAGTAACTTTTCCTTCTTTGAGAATTTCCTGTACATGATCTACCTTCATGCCCACCCCCTCATCCTTTATCTGTATCCAATACTCATCAGATTTTTGTAATAGGTCAATCTTAATCTGGGAATTTCTAAATGAAAATTTGATCGCATTGGAAAGCAGGTTTCTGATAATGGTACTGGTCATATTGGTATCTGCCTTGATTATACAGTTTGGATCCACCTTATTGATCAATTTAATTTTCTTATTCCTCGCCAGCCCTTCCACAAACTCCATTTCCTCCTGGCTCAAAAAGAAAGGTGAACAATCTTCCATCACTGCTTTTGCTTCTGAAGCTTGTACCTTTGCCCATACCAATAAATCCTGGAGTAAACTGTTGCCTTTTTCAGAGGCCTTCAGCATAAGCGACCGCAATTCCTCAAATGCCTCTTTCTCCATATCGAGGCTTATTTCATTGAGCAAAAGCTCAATATGATTCAGAGGTGTCCTAATGTCATGTCCAATAATCCGAAATAGCTGATCCTTTTGCTTATTGATTTCGATCAGCTCCGCATTATGCTCCAAGGTTTTGTCCTTTGCCTCACTTGCTCTTTTCCGGAGCTTCTCCAAATAAAGGTATAATCTCCATCCTATCAGCCCTGCACCGGTTATCACCAAAAAATAAAAGAAATATTTAATCAAAGGAAACTCGTCAGGCCCCAGAAAAACACACATTAAAATAAATCCTGAATTAATTATCAGGGAATAAATCATATGAATAGGACTGGTAAGCAGTCCGATACTGATCATCAGCAACACAATGACCAGTTCTATTTTTAAAAAATATACCTCAAAATCGTAAAGGTTAGCATCCCCACGCATTATTAAGGAGACAACATTATTCATGTAAATGGTATAAATACTGATTATCGTTACGGTAGAATAATGCACCAGCCTCCTGTAATAAACCGTTAACATGACGATTATAATGGCGAGGTTAACCATGTTCTTAATTACCAAATCCATTTTCCCTTCCACTTGCCAAACCACCAAACTATCTAGGGAAATAGCGAACAAAATTACTGTTACGGCATATAGATTTAATCTACCTAACTCCTCTTCGTTCTTGAATAGTAACATTTATAAAAACACTTGGCTAATTAGTCTATTTTTTCAACTATTGATGGTCGATATAAATTGGCAGATTTCACCTCTTCCCAAACAAAAAATTCGGCATGAGATGTTGATTATTTTAAGAACTTAAATTATTAATATATATGCGTTATTTTGCCAGTAACGAGCATGACCTGATAGGAAGATTGCTTGTTATTGAAACCCAAGCCTACTTCGATCTTCGGTCTTCTGACCCCTATTGTCACCGGGGCAGGCTTTCCGACCCTTAAACAAAGGAAATTAGGTTAGTGGCATCATTGCGTATATTCAGAATTATTAATTACCTGAAATAATCAATTAAAGCTAACTACTAATTTATTATAAATAAAATTCAAAATACATCTTATGTAGATATAAATACAAATTAATTAATATGTATATCCGCAATAGCACCAGTAGCCAAATAAATTAACATTGACAGTTGGTGTCAATTGCTTCAGTTGAGTTATTACTATCTATAAATTAGGTCAAAACAAACGGTTCTGACCATGAATATCATCAACTTCATCAATCGGTTTCCAGAGGAATCTTCCTGTATCGAGTTTATCAGGCGTAAAAGGGCCCAAGCTGGTATCATCTGCAAAAAATGCAAAGGTACCAAGCATTATTGGCTGGAAAACAAGAAGTCCTTTCAATGTTCTTCCTGCAGCTTCCGAACAAGTATCAAAAGCGGTACGGTTATGGAATGCAGCAACCTTCCGATAAGGACTTGGTTGTTGGCCATGGCTTTCATCACAGCCACCAAGAAGGGGTTCAGCGCTTTGGAACTGCAAAGGCAGCTATGCATGAAGCGATATGAACCGGTTTTCAGGATGTACCATAAGCTCCGCAAGGTCATGGGGAAACGCGATGATATCTACAGGCTTGAGGATATGGTTGAGTATGACGAGGCCTTTGTGGGCAAAGCCACCAAAACCTCCAACAAACTTAAACGAGGCAGGGGCAGCCAAAAACGGTCGATTGTGGCCGTAATGGCCGAATCAACGGTTTTGGAAGACCTTGAAACGGGCAAGTCCGACAAAAGCTGTAGATATTTTAAGATGAAGAAGATAAAGAACTTGGAGGCGAAAACAGCCCAGAATTTGGTCAAGGAATTTATTGATCCAAACTCCGTGCTTCAAACAGATATGAGCACCACCTTCTCAGACCTGAGTGATTGTATAGATATACATGTCAAAGAGATCTCAGGAACCGAAAAGGGGCACTTTAACCTCAAATGGGCACATATTGCTATAAGCAACTTAAAGAAACATCTGCAAACATACCATATGATAAGTGAAAGGATGATGCAAAACTATCTTGATGAGTTTTGTTATAAGCTCAACAGAAGATATTTCGGTCAAAATTTATTTGACAGGCTCATCATTGCTGCTATTTATCCTTACTGGCATCATTGCGGATAATCATATTAATTAATTTCAATAACATTTAATAACTGTTCATTCCCAAAAATTTACTATTGGACTAATTTTTGCTATAAAGCATCTCCTTTAGCAAGAAGATATGTCCTAGAGCCCCATGCCAAAGCAAACAATACCAACAAAAGAATCAGGGAAATGGACAATAGCAAATTCATACGCTGAAACATCAATTAAAATCGCTTTTCAATGGCTTATTGAAAAGAAAAGTTCATTGGGTCAAGAATTGTCTTCTTTATCCATGTTTACATTAAAGGAAGGAGCTTTATAATCTTTTGGGAGGTAATCTCCCGGGATAGTACTCATATTACCGTCCCGCTGTGCCCTATAGTGCGGCGATAGTATTTCTATTCCTTTTTCATTGCATACATCCTGGATATTTTGATGGAGCAAACTATATATCAATGCCTGCTTGCTGGCCTCCTTAGTGTATGCATTAAGCTGGTATGCGACATAAAAGTCATCAAGGCTGGTTTGCAACACAAAGGGCTTTGGCTCCTTCTGGATCATCTCTGTCCTTAATGCTGCTTCAATCAATACCTCATACATTTTCTGCCAGGAAATATCATATCCAATGGTTACAGAGGTATGTATAATCAAACCTTCATGTTGACAATAGGAAGTATAGTTGATGGTATTTCCTGTCAAAATTGAAGAATTCGGAATGGTGATCTCCTCATTTTTTATGGTTTTTAGCCTCGTTACCAAAAGTGTCTTTTCAACCACATCCCCTGTAGTATCGCCTATTTTAATCCGGTCACCAATCCTAAACGGCCTCATGTAAGTGATCACCAGACCCGCTATCATATTGGCTATGGCAGATGAAGACCCCAAAGAAAACAGAACCCCGATAAAAACGGAAACTCCTTTGAAAGCAGTAGAATCCGAACCTGGCAAATGGGGAAATATCATCACAAAAGTGAAGGCATAAAGCAAAAACCTAACAATATTATATGTAGGCGTAGCCCAATCAGCATAAAAACCTGCAATTACCAGTTTCTCCTCCCTTATTTCATCAAAAATATATTTGACAAACCTGATCACATACCGCATGACAATAAATATCGCCAAAATGGTAAATAGGTCAGGAAGAAACTCATAAACAGAAACAAAAATGCTTTTGAAGGGGGACCATATCAATTCAAACAACTTAAATGACCATCCCCGAGTAAATGGAAAAATACTGAAAAGCAGGGGAAGGGCAATGTAAAGAATCAAGGCATAAACCACCCACTTGAGGATCCTGGTACTAAAGATGATAATTTTCAGCTCCTGAAAAGCAGAAAGAAAAGTATAATCCTTATAAGACAAGTCCTTCAGCCATTTATCCTTGTTAGCTGCAATAAACTTCAACAAGCCCCTATGCCCTTTGCCTATCAGCCAAATCAGGAACCAGGTACCAGATATGGAAAGAATGACCAGACCTATTCTGATCAAATAGGTAATCAAACTGTTATCTTTTCTTGCTTGGATAATGGCAGTTTTTATGGTCCCGCTATAATTATTCGCCAGTTCCCGTACAGACACTTCGTTCCACATTGCATCCATTTCCGAAATACTCATGATAATGGTATCCCCATAAATAATGTCTGCAATATTATCTGAATATACCACCTTGATAGAATCTATAATAAGGTAGTCATCCTCATATAACTGCATGATCTTATTGGAAATATTATTGGCTCTATCTTTAGGTCTGGAAGCCCCAATTTTGGTATAGATATTAAACAAGGTATCATTCATAATCCCGAAGACGGGATAACCGATGGTATTTTTCTTTAAGGAATCAACTTGTGCCCTTTTTTCCTCCACAAGCTGAAATTCCTTTTCTGCTATGGCTTCCAGTTCTTTCTGTAGCTCTTCTTTCTTAAGATTGTCGGTAGTTTTGAGTGATTTAAGCTCCAGCTCCAAGGCCGCACGTTTCAGAGAATCCTCCAAACGCTGTTGCTCGATGGCTTGAATCCTGGACTCATATGCTTCCATCAAAGAGATATTAATCGAGTCCTGGACCTTGGTTAAACTATCAGTTTGGGCATTAACAGCACAGGCAAAAAACAACGCCAAAATAAGTGATTGGTAAAAGTTCTTCATAGTTCATCAGTTAGCCATCTATTCACTATTAAGTAAACCTCAACAAAAAGAGAAACCTTAATTCATTGGTGGAAATAATTACTGCTAAAAATACATTTTTAATTGGAATAACCCCACCTGGGAAGTCATTCTGAAGGGGCTAAGATCAGGAATCATCAAGCCCTCATCAGGAATATCAACGTTAAAAATAAAAGATTTAAATTAAACCCTCCATCAAACATTTAGCAACCAACTCACCCATGGAGGAATATTTAGTCTTTTTGAGGGTGTTTTTACGGTGGGTTCTTACCGTTAAGGCAGATATGTTTAAACTAACGGCTATTTTATCAACACTGTACCCTTTTGATGACAGATTTATAATCTCCAATTCCCTTTTAGTAAGCATGTTTCCAATTTCCAAGCCATCGAGTTCTCCAAAATCCAACTCTTCCTCGTCAGGATTAACATCATAAAAGGACTTTCCACCTTTGAGATTAATAAAGGATACGCTATCACTTTTTACTACCCCCATAAATGAAATGTCAGTATGGACGCTAAGAATATGCTCAATGGTCCCTTTCTTTGATACAGAAAGCACATTTACCTGCAATAACATGGTTCGGTATTTGCCATCCTTATCCTTCATCCGGTACATGTACATCATTTTATAAAATGGTAGCTCTTCTGGTTTCACTGCCCCTTCCATAAATTTCCGTAATATACCTTCCTTTTTCTGCACAGAGATCATATCCTCCGTATCTATTAAGGTCAGGAGTTTTTCGATTGTGGCATTTCGTGGATCTATATCGATAAAATTTTGGATACTGGGGTGTACATAATCCAATTCAAGGTCATGCATATTCAGGATAAAATAAAAGAATTCACCAGGGCAAAAAAGTGAAGCGATATGCTTCAATTGTTCTGCAGCTTGATAAGGCTTATAATCTTCTATATGATTAGAATACCCTTCTTTCCATAAATCAACCAGATGCGTAATACCACTTTTCATAATCACTTTGTCAGAGGGGAGATTAACTAATACAAAGATACATTTTTTATTAAAATAGGTATTTTATTCAGCATTATTTGACGTTTATATGACCAATATCAGATCTTAAACCACAATTTCTATGAAAACTGACTTCCATAATTTAAGAATTGAAGCCTTTTATGCTCTCAAATGAGGTAAATCCTTCAATAGTCTGAAACAACCTATCTATCTAAAATACAGATCAAGCGAGATTAGTCTATAATAACTTCATACTCAATTAACTTTCTCTTAATAATTATTCATTTTACCATACATAATCTAATTATACTAAATATGCATAAAATTTTCTTTCAAGACCTAATTCATTTAACAACTATTAACTATTCCGTTCATACTGTTACAATACATTTTTTACCAGAAAAACGCAAGTTAATCGCATGATACTTATGGGGCAAAATACAGTTCAGGTGTCATTAAGCACAGAAATAACCTAATTTTAGAAATCAATGTCCCAGGACTATTGCTCTTTTTCCTTTTGTAATTCCAAACTTTGTAGCTTCTGCTTCCAAATCGAATCAAAATAGTTCATCCAACTACCAATTTCGCCAAATCCAGATCCGTTCAAAAAGCAGAATCGCTCTCTGCCCCTATTTTGAATGTGGATAAATCCAGCTGTCTGTAGTATTTTAACATGCTTGGAGACAGCCGGCCGGCTCATTTCAAAATTCTCAGCAATGGAATTAATGGTATGGCTATCTTGGGACAGGATCATCAAAATTGCCCTTCTGTTTGGATCTGAGATGGCCTTAAAGGGATCAATTGGACTTTTCATAATTTCATTTTTCAATTGGTTCACAAATTATCATGAATTGCACATATCAGATTTTCACTTCAACAAATTTATTCAACAAACCATATAAATAGTTGTTTTTCAGTTATTTATTCATACACTATAATATTTTATCCACGGCAAGAACTTTACCAATTTCCCGGACGGAAGGGATTTTTCTTTCCATGAAAACCGATCGGACAATTAGATATATACTTCTGGATAACCTTGTTCTACTGTCAGCTAATAAAGGTGAAATCTTGACCAGGCTAATTTTTAAAATCCATTCCATGCTGAATAGACTAACATTTTACTATCCTATTTCACTAGCGATTATGGATTTCAACATGGCTTTTCCAGTCAACTATTTTTACTCTTTACTATGGTAGCTTATTACGAAATAACTCTGATCAAACCGCAAAATAATTCATTTAATGTAACTATTTAATTACATAAATATAAGTAACTATTTAGTTACATAAAAATCCATGCAACAGAATCATAAAAAATGGTCATAAATAATTATGCGTGGGAAGGTTTCTTTTTTCTATTTAAGGATAAATAGACTGGTTCCTTCATCAAAATTTTCAACTTTGATTTTATTTACCAATTCCCTGGCTTTCCTTTTTTTCAGGATTGTCCCAATACTCCCTCAATCTTAGCTCCAAATTTCCAACATTAATATTTCTCCTAATTATCCCTTTTGAATCTATTCCAAACTTATCTACTTCCTCGTTCCATTCAACTTGATATTATACAGGAAACAGCTTTTGTAGTAAAATCACCCCTGAAACGGAAAACCGGAATTCCTTACCCGCCATGAAGGGCGATGGAATAAAGCTTTGGAAATCCCAATCAAAGGGTAACTACTCCACAAAATGAACTAGGTCAAATAGATAATCCTCCGGTTCTATTAATCCACTATATTCAGTCCAAATTGGAGCATAAATCATTGTTTTGTGGATATTTTTATGGGTTTTACGTGTTATCAGATGTGGATAACGATTTGATATTAATCCAAAAGTGATAAAGGGAATTCTAGAATGACTATTAATAAATTCTAGCAACTGGCAGGCTCCATTTGGAGGATTTATCTCTTTCTGGAAAACCAAAAAACGCGCACATTATTGGGCCATTAAACTGGCTTTTTAAAAAGAATAGGAGAGACAAAATGATTAACATCGGTGGATAGGATGCTAAATTTTTTCCAAACGATAATTCACTTTTAACTTTAATCATTTAAAAACTTCTCAATGGTTATTGCTTGACCCGTAAAGGCCAACCATTAAATAAAAGGATAGCATTCCGTAAGTTGTATCGATTGCGATGTGAAAATATTAATCTTACTTTTTGATGATATGGAGGAGTTGGATTAAGTAAAACTGTTCTGTGCTGATTTTCAATTTCCCACAAAACAAAATGGTATAAACTTCTTTTGTGTGAAGGATAGTCCTATTTGGGTTTTCCCATTGTATGGTTTCATATGGTTATAGTAATCGTACCTTGTTGTTTCCAACCCATCTAATCACAGCCAGGAAAGAACTTTTTCCAAACAGGCTATTGCCTGCAAAAGCAACTTTTCCTTCTTATCCAACATTTCGAAAAATTCAGAACTATGAGAACGGCAGGATAAACCGCATTGATATTCTAGCATTTTGAATTGTTCGTGCATTGCAGCTATTACCTCATATACTTTCTGTTCAAGCAATTGCTCCGCACAACTTCCAAAATCACTTCCATGCCACTGCTGTGCCTACAGAGCTCATGATTACTTTCATTTAGGAGGATGATAAATTCTTACCGTTAAGATGTCCCTACATTGCTGGCGATAGTAGTGACTACGATACTACTGACAATGGCTGCCTGCACTTGCGAAATGGTTTTATCCACATTTGAAGAAACAGGACTTTCCTTTACTAATTGTTTTAAATCCCTTCTAAGAACCTTATACTGGGACTTTTCCTTGGTCAATACCTTATGCATCCTACAAGCCTCCACTAATCCCAATACAACCATATGTGTAGGAGCAATGTCCCGCTTCTGGAAAAATTCATTTTTAAGTTCCTGAATCATCTTGTTCCTTAGCTGACGGTTTACAAGATAGGTTTTCAAATAGGGGATTATCCCCAGAAACTTTTTCATTTCCACTTTGATTAGCCTTTCCTGAGCCATTTGATCATAGTAATAAAGTCGCCATTTGGACGCTTTCTGACCAATTCTGTGAATCCAGTACTTTATTTTCCTTGGACGCCTTGCCTGCTGGATCATTGCTGCTATTTCCCTGATCTTGGGATCAGCATACTGACTCCCTTTTT
>Ga0207773_100306_pt1 | contig 24293 bp, 21 predicted proteins | sample TtaePargueraPR_2_FD_187281 | JGI IMG/M metagenome (GOLD analysis project Ga0207773, IMG submission 187281) | Aerobic enrichment media microbial communities from Bioluminiscent Bay, La Parguera, Puerto Rico - Tt and M1 (3) (SPAdes) | ecosystem: Environmental > Aquatic > Marine > Unclassified ...
GTTTGGGGCGCGATCCAGCCCGTTGGTCTCTCCAGGCGAATACGGCGGTTCGCTTTCACGACGGTGACGTTTGCAGCGAGCTGACCGGGCGCGCTTCCTGTCGGAAGCCATATGGCTAGGTCTCGCTGTCGCCATGATCTCGCACATGTCGCGTTGGCGCCTCATCCAGCAATATCCCAATGCGCCTCGGCCCCCTAAGCATAGACGATTGCTGATGGCGTAGATTCAAGCGGAATGTGGGGAGTTTGCGAAGCTAGCGAGAGAAGCCCAGGGCGCGTGTCTGCCGGTCCCAACAGGCAGGGATCTCAATGTGCTTGGAAAGTTGCTCGGCCGTCAGATCGATCGGCTGGCGTCCTTCCAGGATCGCGGTGACGATATCCGGCGCGATAAAGGCGAGCGGTAGCAGGTTGCTGAAATAGCGACTGCTGACACCGTACCGCTCCGCAATGTCACCGAGCGTCTGGAACTCCCCGGACAGCAGATCGTCGAACCAACAATGCGCCCGAGCGACGGCGTTGATCAGAGCAAGATCCGGCTTGGCGCTCGGCGTCGTCAACGAGGAGGGCACGGAATGCTCGCCAGGCACCGGCGCGGTGGCCTTTGCCCTACCGAGGCAGTGATCCCGTGCCCTATCCCTTCGTGCCACCTGCCTGAGAGGCGCGACCGTCAGGCGTCATATCGGATCTCCTCCAGCACCTCTCCGACCAGGTAAAGCCATTCGCCTACCTGGATCGAGGGCATGGTGCGGATGTCGTTGACGACGCCATCCACCTTGGACGTTACTTCCTCAAGCACCACGCCGGTCAGATCGACGATGGTGGCGAGCACCTGTCCCTTCTTGACCCAATCGCCGAGATGCGTTCGGGGGCGCAGGAAGCCGCTGGCGCTGGCGTTGCCGAAGGAGCCGCCCAGCATGAGCTGATTGTCCGGCAGGCGTTCGTAATTGCCGCCGATCTGGCCTTTCCAACGCAGCAAATTGCGCATGCCAGCCAAGGCATCGCAGACAGGCTCCTCGCTCCAGGTGTTGCCGCCGCCGATCTCGAGGATGGCGATCGGCACACCCTGATCCTCCGCGGCGTCGAGCATCGTCCCGCGCATCGTCGGATTGGTCGAGAAGTCCCAGAGGTGTTCGACGGTCAAGAGCCGCTGCATCTCGGCCTTGATGTCATCGGGTGCCCGCACACAGCCATAGCTGACCACCGCGAGCTGCGTATTGCCGCCATGCAGGTCGATGGCAAGATCGGCCACTGGCAGCAGCTTCTCGGTGACGAACCAAGCTAGGCGCTGTGCCAGGTAGCCCTCCTTGCGGCCGGGGAACTGCCGGTTGAGGTCGAGTCCGTCGATGTCGTTGGTGCGCCAGCCATGCCGGAATGCCGCGACATGGACGCGCGGGATGATCAGGACCGATCCGGTGAGTCGCGCCGGATCGGTTTCCTCGGCCAGGCGCAGCGCCGCCTCCAGCCCGTCATACTCGTCCCCGTGCAGCCCGGCCGTGACCAGGGTGAGGGACCCAGGCGCGGCGCCGCTGATCAGGATCGCCGGCAGCGTCACCTCGCCGAGAACCGGATCTCCGATCCAGCGCCGTTCCAGTGTGCCGGCGGCGGCTTCGAAGCCCAACGCCTTCAGTCTCTCGGTGCTCATGAGGGCAGCTTTCCGCACTTGTAGGTCCAGTCGCCGGGCATCACGGTGGAGATGAACCGGGTGTCCATGATGACGCTATCGAAGGGCGCCGACAGGGTCTCCAGCACGTTGCCAAAGGGGTCGAGCAGGTCGGCGAGCGGCGTGCCCTGGTCGATGATGGCGTGGATCTGCGCCGCGTCGTACGGCCGGATCAGCCCGCCATGGCTGGGGCGTAGCCACGTCGTGGTGTTGCAGATGATCTGTGTGGAGGTGTTGGTCTCGGCGGGTGCGCTGTCGATCAGGCCGAGTCCCTTGAGAATACGCAGGCTGCCGTTGACCGAACGCTCGACCCAGTCCGGCCAGACCGTGCCGGCGCCGCCAATCTCGATGCCGATGGCCGGGATGCCACGCGATCCGGCGGCTTCGCTCAGCGCGCCAGCACGGCCCATGCGGATGGCTGCCTCGCCGATGGTGGCGTCGTCGACAGGCATTCCGTCGCCGAACCAGCGCGCCATCTCCAGTTGCTTGTCGCCGACCTTCTTCTTGGTCTCCGCCGTGCCGCCCAGGATGATGTAGTTGGCAAGGAAGGCGACGCCGCCCTCGTGGTAGTCCAGAACGTAGTTGCTTTGTTCTACACACTGGCTGAACAGGGCGTGGGCGACGCGCTGGGAAGGCAGACCGTTGGCGTCGCCCGGCCAGATGCGGTTTAGGTTGAGGTGCTCGTAGTCCAGCGAGGCGCAGCGCTCACGGGTGTAGTAGGAGAAGGGATTCATCACCGGTACCGCGATCAGCGCGCCCTTGAGCGTAGCCGGGTCCAACGCGTCAAAGATCCGCGGGATAGAAGCCGGTCCGTTGTATTCGTCGCCGTGGATGGCACCGGAAAGCATGACGGTCGGCCCGTCTTGGGCGCCAACATGCACCATCACCGGCACCGTGACCTCGGTGCCGTCATTGAGTTCGCTAACCTTGGCGCGGTAACGGCTCGACTGGCCCGGCTGGGTGGTTTGACCGAACACGGTAAGTGGCTTGGTCATCTGATAGACCCTTGTTCTGATTGTTGTTTGAAAAGGTTGGCGGCCGCCGCCCAGGTGGCGACGGCCGCCAGCATGACGCCTAGTCGGCCCAGCGCAGATTGCGCATGTCCATCCGGAAGGAGACGGGCTCCTCCGAGAACCAGCCCACGAGGTCCGTGCTGTGCGCGAAGGAGTAGGGCCCGCTGTCGAACAGCGGGATGCGCGGCATGTCCTCGAGCAGGATCTGCTGGATCTCGCTGTAGTGCGCTGCCCGCTCCTCTTCGCTCAGCGCCAGATTGGCCATTTCGAAGAGCTCGTCGACGCGTTCGTTGGAATAGCCCATCCGGTTCCAGAAACGGCCGGTGACCGTGTAGTTGGCCCACTCGCTCGGATCGGGCCCCCACCAGTTGCCGTAGACGTAGCTGTCATGCTCCATGTCAGCCAGGCGCTGGCGGAACAGCCCGTCCTCCATCTGGTTGACATTGACGGTGATGCCGAGCGGGCGCAGCTGCTCGCGAATGATCTGCGCGGAGTCGACAGTCGTGGTCCGCGACACCCAGATGTCGAACGCGAACCGCTCGCCGTCGACCAGCGGGTAGCCGGCCTCGTCGAGCAGGCGGGCGGCTTCCTCCAAATCGGTCTCCGGCAGCTGCACCGACTCATCGAACGCCCAGTCGATGGCCGCGACATAGGTGCCCCGCGCCGGCTCGAAGATGCCGAAGGACGCAGTCTCGGCGAGCTGTTCGCGGTCGATGGCGTAGGCCAGCGCGCGACGCAGCGCCGGGTCGTCGAACGGCTCTGTCGTCACGTTCATGGCGAAGTAGTAGGTCATCGGCCCCGGCGGGGCGTCGACCGCCACGTCCGGATCGGCGTCCAGGATCGGCTCGAGATTGATCGGCGGCGGGTTGTTCATGGCGTGGATCTCGCCAGCCAGAAGCTGGGCGGCCTGCACGTTGTCGTCCGGCACCACGCGGAAGACGACGTTCTCGATCTCCGGCGTCTCACCCCAATAATCGTCGTAGCGGGTGAAGGCTATGTACTCGCCGGGCCGATGCTCCGCGAGCCGATAGGGGCCCGTGCCGATCGGGTTCATGTTGTTGGGATGGCCTTCCCACTCCTGCCCTTCATAGAGATGGGCCGGCAGGATAGGCGTGCGCGGATAAGTGGCCAGGTTTGAGAGCAGCGGCGCCGACGGCTCGCTCAGGTGGAAGACCACCGTGAGGTCGTCGGGCGTCTCCACCGACTCGATGACGCGCAGCGGCGCCGCGCCATAGGTCTCGTTCTCGACGATGGCGTTGATCGTGTAGGCGACGTCATGGCTGGTGAACGGCTCGCCATCATGCCACGTGACCCCCTCCTCGAGATGGAAGGTGTAGGTCAGGCCGTCGTCGGAGATCTCCCATTCCCGGGCCAGCAGGGGCCGGATGGCGAAATCCGGTCCGTAGTCCATCGCTACCAGTCGTTCGAAATACAGCGTCGAAGGGAACCAAGAGGCGTCAAAGGCCATGGCGATGTTGAAGTTGCGGATATCGGAGGTGATCGCCACCACGACGGTATTGGTGTCGCGTTGCGCCTGCGCGGGTGCGAGCGTGGAGACGGCGAGGAACAGACCGATCGCGGTGGTTTGGCAAAGCCTCTTCAAAGACATGACGACCTCCTTCGTTCAGGGTGCTCCAAAGCGGAGCGGCGCGATCTCGCCCGAGGCGGGTGAGAGATCGATCTCCCGCGCGCGCCAGCAGGCGGCTTGGGAGGATTGGATTGCTTCCAGGACGGGCGGCTCGGCACGGCAGCGCTCGACCGAATATGCGCAGCGCGGATGGAAGGCGCAGCCGGTCGGTCGCTGCGCCGGGTTCGGCGGTTCCGCGCTCGGCAACAGGCGACGGTTCGAGCGGTCGCTGAAGGGATCGGGTACGGAATCGAGAAGCAGGCGCGTATAAGGGTGGCGTGGTCGGTCGATCACATCGGCGGCCAAGCCCAACTCGACGATTCGACCCAGATACATCACCGCGATTCGGTCGCAGAGATAGCGGGCGATCGAGAGATCGTGGGTGACCACGAGGATAGCCACGCCGTCCCGTTTGAAATCGGCCAGCAACGACATGATGCCGGCCTTCACCGAAGCGTCGAGCATCGAGAGCGGTTCGTCGGCGATCACCACCCGGGGACCGACGATCATTGCCCGGGCGATCGCGACGCGTTGGCGTTGGCCGCCGGAGAGCTGGGCAGGGAAGCGTCGGGCGAAGCTCCGCGCCGGCGTCAGACCGACCCGGTCGAGCATGGCTTCGACGCTGCGCCGGCGCTCGGCCCGATCACCGATGCCGTGGGCGATCAAAGGCTCCTCGAGCGTGTCGGCGACCCGCATCCGCGGGTTGAGCGATTCATAGGGGTCTTGGAAGATCACCTGCACTGAGCGGCGCAACGCTCGCTCTGATCTGCCGCGCGCGGCTGACCAACTCTCGCCGTTGACCTCGATGCGCCCCTCGCTCGTCTCCTCCAGGCCGGTCAGCATCATGCCGAGTGTGGTCTTGCCGCAACCGGACTCGCCGATCAGGCCGACCACCTCGCCGGGGGCGAGGGCGAGGTCGACGCCGTCGACCGCGGTGAGTGTGCGCCGGCCACCGAATAGGTGCAGTCCGCCGAGGTCGAAATGACGCGATACACCGTCCGCCACCAGCACCGGATCGGCCGGGCTGGCCGAAGGCGGGGCAGTGAAGCGGCTGAGCCGTCCGGCAACGTCGCCCGCCTCGACTTGGTCCGCCAGATGGCAGGCGGCAAGGCGCCCATCCACTTCCTTCGTCGGCGGCGCGGTATGGCGGCAGTCGTCGATGGCGAGCGGACAGCGCGCGACGAAGACACAGCCCTTGCGGGTTGCACCGTGTCCGGGCGGCGCACCGGGCAGCGCCACAAGGTCCCGAGTTCCGGCGGCCAGACTGGGCGTCGCGCGGGAAAGGACGGCGGAATATGGATGCCTTGGGCGGCGCAGCACGTCGGCGGTGGCGCCGAACTCCACCAGACGGCCCGCATACATCACACCGACCCGGTCGCAGTTTTCCGCGATCAGGCCAATATCGTGAGAGACCAGCACGATCGAGAGCCCGAACTGGCGCTTCAATTCGGCGAGGCGCAGGAAGATCTGGTCCTGCACGACCACGTCGAGCGCCGTGGTCGGCTCGTCGGCAATCAGCACGGAGGGATTGCAGGCGAGACTCATGGCCATGATCGCCCGCTGGCGCATGCCGCCGGACAATTCATGGGGATAGGCGTTCAGCCTGTCGGCCGGCAGGCCGACGAGGTCGAACAGCTCGCGAGCGCGTTGTCGCGCCTGACCACGCCCATCCACGACACGGTGCAGGACCATTGGCTCGATGATCTGCCGACCGACAGGCACAACCGGGTTGAAGGCGTTCATCGCTGACTGGAAGATCATGGCGATGCGCCGCCAACGCTGACGCAGCAGACTGTCGTATGGCAATGTGGCGAGGTCGCTGCCTTCCAACCGGATGGTGCCGGCGATCACGGCATCGCCGGGCAGCAGGCGCATCAGTGCGTGACCGACGGTGGATTTGCCGCAACCGCTCTCGCCGACGATGCCGATCGACTCGCCCCGTCGCAGCTCGAAGCTCACCTCGTCGACGGCGCGGAACGGCCCGTCGGGCGTCTGATAGTCAACGCAGAGGCGGTCCACCTCGAGGATCGGCGTGGCGCTCACGGGTCGGTCCTGTTCAGTGCCGTATTGATGCCGTCGCCGACCAGCGTTACGGCCACAACCAGCCAGCCGATAGCGAGACCGGGGAAGACCGCGTAGGTCCAGGCGATGGATAGGTAGGGCTGGGCCTCGCGCAGCATCTGACCCCAGCTCGGAAAGTTGGGATCGCCGAGACCAAGGAAACTGAGGCTCGCCTCCAGCAGGATTGCCGCGCCCACTTGCAGGGTCGAGTTAACCACCACAGGTTGGATGCCGTTGGGCAGGATGTGACGAAACAGGATCCTGAGATGCCCTGCACCGCCGGCGCGGGCGGCGCGCACGAAGGCGCGGCGTTTGAGCGACAGCACCTGGGCGCGAACGATCCGGGCGTTGGAGGGCCAGATGGTGATGCCGACGACGAAGGCGGCCACATAAATGTTGGCGCCCAGCAGCGCGCTCATCAGGATCACCAGGAACAGCATCGGGATCATCAGGAAGAACTCGAAGACCCGCGACAGCACGTGGTCCACGACTCCGCCGAAATAGCCGGAGAGGGCACCGAGCAGAGTGCCGACGAGGAAGGAGATCGCCGCCGCGCCGAAGGCGAAGCCGATCGAAACCTGGGTGCCGTAGACGATGCGGGCGAAGATGTCGCGTCCGAGGTGGTCGGTTCCCAGGAGATGGTCCGGACCAGGCGGCCGCAGCGGGGGGCCGCCGAGTTCGAAGGGGGTGTACTGGGTGATCAGCGGAGCGGCCATTGCCACTGCCAGAGCGAAGACCAGCATGACCAGGCCGACCATCCCTCGCCTACCTCGGCGGAACGATCGCCAAGCGGCGAGCCAGCGAGCGCTTCCCGACGGGCCTTCCTGCTGGGTGATCGCCACGTCGCTCATCGTTTCGCGAGTTCCACCCGAGGGTCGAGCCAGCGGTAGACGAGGTCAGTGAGCAGGGTGGCGATGACCACGCAGACCGAGGTGAAGATGAAAATGCCCATCAGCATCGGATAATCGCGCCGGTCGATGCCCTCGAGCATCAGCCGACCGATCCCCGGCCAGGAGAACACGGTCTCGGTGAGCAGGGCGCCGGAGACCGCGGTGCCGAGGGTGAGACCGATCATCGTCACGCTGGGCAGCAACGCATTGCGCAAGGCGTGCCGCCGAAATACTAACCGTTCATTCAGTCCCTTGGCGCGGGCGGTGGTGACGAAGTCGGCGTTCATCACCTCGAGCACGCTGGACCGGGTGATCCGGAAGAAGATCGGCAGGATCCAGGCCAGCATCAATGTGCCGGCGGGAAGGATCAGGTGCGTCAGCACGTCAGCGATCAGCGGCCAGCCCTCGGTCGGGCCCATGATTGAACGCATGCTGGAGGTTGGCAGGAGCCCCCATTCCACGCCGAACAGCAGGATCGCCACGAGACCGAGCCAGAAAACGGGCACCGAGTAGAGCACCGAGGTGGTGGTGACGAGCGCGAAGTCCCCGACGCTGCCGGGTCGACGCGCCGCGAAGACGCCGAGCGCCATGCCGAGGAGGATGCCGAGGATCTGCGCGGTGAGGACCAGGATCAGCGTAGCTGGCAGGCGTTCCAGGATGACGTCAAGGACGGGGCGGTTGTAGTCATATGAGTAGCCGAGGTCGCCACTCAGGACCGATCCCAGATAGGCGAACAGCTGGATCGGGATCGGTTGGTCGAGGCCGTATCGCGCCCGGGTCTGCTCCACCAGTTCCTGGGTGGCGAAATCACCGGCCATGATTTGTGCCGGATCACCCGGGGCGATGCGGATCAGCACGAAATTGAAAACGATGATGAAGAGGATCGTCGGGACGACTTGCAGCAGGCGGATGGCGATGTAGCGCTTCATCGTCCCCGGACCGTCAACTCAGATACGAGTTCAGTGCCGGGAGTGCGGCCGAGGTGAGTTCAACCATGTGGCATGCGCGCAGCAGGGCATCGGCCGCCTGGCGTTCTTTTTCCTGCGTCACCCAGCGGCTGTGGCAGTAGAGGTTGATGCCGGCGATGATGCGGTCCTGTGGACCGCGCAACGGGGCGGTGATGCCGAACAACCCGCGCGCCGTTTCGTCACCTGAGCGCATGTAGCCCCGCTCGACGCTCTTGCGGATGTCCGCCTCGAGTGACGCCCTGTCGGTGATCGTCGTCTCGGTGAAGCTTAGATAGGGCTCATCGCCGATCAGCTCCGTCCACTGCTCTGGCGGGGTGGCCATGAGCAGAAGCTTACCGGAGGTGGACGTGTGGATCGGACTCGCCACCTCCGCGCCGTAGGTTCGGGTGATGCGATCGCGCCCCAGAACGAGATCGAGAGTGATCCGGTGACGGCCGATCAGCACGAAGAGGGTGGCGGTCATGCTGGTCTCCGCCATGAGGTCAACCAGGTAGCCGTGGCAGTCGAGACGCAGCGCGATCAGCGGGTGCTGGAAGCCGAACGGCATGACCAGATTGGGACCGACGATATAGGTCTTCGCCGGATCGATACGCAGCGCGTAGCCACTCTCCACCAGAACCTTGAGCGCGCGCAGCACCGTGGAGGTGTCGAGACCGATGCCATCGGCGATCTCGCCGAGCGGAAGGGGCCGGCTTGCGTTGCGCAGGAAATCGAGAACCAACAGCCCCCGCTGCAACACCCCTGTGGGCGCTTCCGTACCCTGGGAGGTGGCGGAAAGTGCGCCATCAATGTCATTCATTGGCATATCCATTTCATTCATTAAAACAACCATCTCAAAAATGAGTCAAGCGGATCGAATTGGCCGATCTGAACACTTGGCATCGCTGCGGTCCGCTTGACAGTCAATTCATCCAGCAGATCAGAATCCCACCTGACCCGACCTGCTGGGAGGTGCGAGTGCTCGGCCTAATGCCCTATGTGCGAGGTAGAGAACGTTAGCCTCCGGTCCCTCTCCCTCCGTTGGAGGACTGCCGCCGAAATCAACCGCAAACTCTCGCAATAGGCGGATGATCGGTTGGTCTCACAACATTTTTAAATAAATGCGCTGGACACTACCTCCATCGAGTAGAAAAATTCAGTGGCAGGTCACAGCCCATTCATTCGATGTAGAATAACGCCTGGATTGTCCGGCGATCCAATATTGCCGGGTCGTTCACAGTACAATCTCGATCAGCCGCGATAGAGGTCGTTGCCCTTGTCGTCGGTGATGATCACGGCGGGAAAGTCCGCGACATCAATGCGCCACACTGCCTCCATGCCGAGGTCGATGTGGTCGATTGCCTCGATCCGCCGGATGGCGGTGTCGGCGATGCGCGCGGCGATTCCGCCCGGAGCGCCAAGGTAAAATCCACCGTGTTCGCGGCAGCTGTCGATGGTCGCTATGCTGCGGTTGCCCTTGCCGATGGTGATGAGACTTGCCCCCGCTTGCTGGAACCTTGGCATATAGCTGTCCATGCGGGCGGAGGTGGTCGGCCCGAACGAACCCGACGGCCGGCCGGCCGGTGTCTTGGCCGGTCCGGCATAGTAGATCGGGTGATCGCGCAGATAGTCTGGCAGCGGCACGCCTTCCTCCATCCGGTCGCGGAGGCGGGCGTGCACGACGTCGCGCGCAACGATCAGCTGACCCGTCAGGGAGAGACGCGTGCCAACCGGCAAGTCCGTAAGCTGCGCGCGGATGGCCTGCATCGGCCGGTCGAGGTCGACTGGCACGGAGTCGCCCGTCGTCGTCTCAACATCCGGCAGGTAGCGCGCCGGATCGCGCTCCAGCGCTTCCAGGCAAATGCCATCGGCGTCGAGGCGCGCATGGATCTGGCGGTCGGCGGAACAGGAGACGCCGAGACCGATGGGCAGGGATCCGGCGTGGCGGGGTAGGCGGATGACACGGACATCGTGGCAGAAATACTTGCCGCCGAACTGCGCGCCGATGCCGAGATCGCGGGTGATGCCGAGGATCTGGCGCTCCATGTCGTGGTCGCGGAAGGCGCCGCCATGGCCGTCGCCTTCACGGGGCAAGCCGTCAAGCGCCCGGGTGGAGGCCAACTTCAGCGCCTGCAGTGTCTGTTCGGCTGACAGCCCACCGACAACGAGCGCCAGGTGATAAGGCGGGCAGGCCGCAGTGCCCAGGGTGCGCAGCTTTTCATCGATGAAGGGTAGGAATCGGCTGGGCGACAGCAGCGCCTTGGACTCCTGGAACAGGTAGGTCTTGTTCGCCGAGCCGCCGCCCTTGGCGATGAACAGGAGATCAAGCGCGTCTCCTTCGGTGGCGTGGATGTCGATCTGCGCGGGCAGGTTGGTGCCGGTGTTGTGCTCCTCCCACATGCTGGTCGGCGCGAGCTGACTGAACCGTAGATTACGCGCCCCGAAAGTGTCGGCGATGCCGGCGGAGACAGTCTCAGCGATCGATCCGTCGACGCGGAACCGCTCGCCCTTCCAACCCAGCACGATGGCGGTGCCGGTATCCTGACAGGACGGCAGTTCACGCCCCGCAGAGACGACGGCGTTGCGCAGCAGTTCGCCGGCGACATACCGATCGTTCTCCGAGGCTTCAGGGTCGTCGAGGATGGCACGAAGCTGGGCCAGGTGGCTTGGCCTGAACAGGTGCTCGATCTCGTCGAAGGCCAGGCGTGTCAGCTCACGCAGCGTCTCCCCTGAAATCCGAAGCCAGGTCTCGCCGTCGATCTCACGACGCGATGGCGGCGTCAGATCGAGCCGCCGCCACACGAGGTCCGGCCCCGGTCGCGGGTGAAGATCGAGCATCGGATAATGGGACGTGGTCGCTTCGGTTGCAGTCATGGATATCGTTTACATTTAGTGCGACTGATTGCCAATCGTCCGTCGGGCGGCGATGACCGGTCGGACGCCGGTCAGTAAACCACGGAAAAGCCGAGGAATCTAGCAATCATGCGCCATAAGCGTCTGCGCCGATGGCAGCAATCCTAAGGCCGCGGATCAGGATTCAAGTTGACGCATTTTTGAAAACGTTTCATCATCGATAAAATCAATATGGTGACGGGGGTGGGAGGTCACGATGGGCTCAGGGAAGGCGCAGGCGGTCGAGGTGGGCCATAGCGTGCACCGCTTGACCGCATGCGGCGTCGTCCTTCTGGTCATGCCCAAATCGGCGGCCCATCGCGCTGGCTGACCCCGTAATGACGCGGCGGGACGAGCAAATGTCTTCAGGGAGCGACATGACGACGGCGCCGGATGTTATGCGCATCGAGCGGATCGAGACGATACCGCTACGCATGCCGCTGCCACGCATCTTCAAGGGCAGCAACTACTTCATGACCCATCGCTGCACCATCATCACCCGTGTCTACACCGATGCCGGCGTCGTGGGCGAAGCCTATAACGGCGATGAAGACGAGAGTCAGGCGGCCATCCTAGCCATCATCCATGACGAGATCGCGCCGCGCCTCGTCGGCCGCAACGCCTTCAATGTGGAGGATTGCTGGGAGGCCATGCTGCCGGCCACCCGCAACATCCTGCGGCCGCGGCTCTATGGAACTTCGGCGCAGGCCTGTGTCGACAGTGCGATCTGGGACGCCGTCGGCAAGGCGCGCGGCGCGTCGCTATCCCGGCTATGGGGTGGCGGCGCCGATCGCCTGCCGGTGGTCTGCATCGCCGGCTACTACGAAGAGGGCAAGGGGCTCCAGGAGCTCGGCGACGAGATCGCCGCGTTGAAGGATGCCGGTTTCGCCGGCTGCAAGTTCAAGGTCGGTGGCCGCACGCCGGCGGAGGATGCCGAACGGGTGCGCATCGCCCGGGCATCCGTCGGCGACGACTTCCTTTTGACCATCGACGCCAATCAGGGCTACTCGATGCGCGCCGCCCTCGACCTGGTCCGCCGGATCGAGGATTGCGCGATCACCTGGTTCGAGGAACCCATCGAATGGCGTGACGACCGTCGCGGAATGGCGGAACTGCGCGCGATCACCGGGATGCCGGTCGCCGCCGGCCAGAGCGAGGTATCGCTCGCCGCCTGTCGCGACCTGATGGTCGATGGTGCGATCGACTACTGCAATTTCGACGCGAGCTGGGGCGGCGGCGCAACGGAATGGCGCCGGGTTGCCGCCCTGGCCTACGCCTTCTCGGTCAAGATGGCGCACCACGAGGAGCCACAGGTGTCCGCCCAGATGCTGGCGTCCGTGCCGCATGGCAGCTTCCTGGAGGTCTTTCACCGCGATCGCGACCCGCTGTTCTACGAGCTCGTCGAGAACCGCTCGGCGTTTCGCGGCGGCTACTACGAGGTGCCGACCGGACCCGGTTGGGGGCTGGTGCTGGATGACAAGACGATCGCCCGTCACCGCACCGACTGATGTCCGTTTCATACACAGCAGAGTAAGACAAGGGAGGCCAAGAGCATGCGTAACCAATTGATTGCCAGTCTTTCGCTCGTCGCGCTGATGGGTTTCGCGGGACCGGTCGCGGCCCAATCCGTCACGTTGCACATGGCGCACAACACGCAGGTGGATCACCCCATCCACATCGCCGCCGAACACTTCGCCGATCTGGTCGCTGAGCGCACCGACGGCGACATCGAGGTGATCGTCTATCCCAACGAACAGCTCGCCAACCTCCGGGCGGGCGCGGAAGGCGTACAGCTCGGCACCGTCGATATGGCGTGGTCGGACAGCGGCACGCTGGGCAACTGGGCGCCGCAGTTCAGCTTCGTCAGCCTGCCGTTCATCTTCGCCGATTTCGACCATGCCGTGATGGCGATGGACGCGTTGGCGCCGGAGCTGACAGTGGCGATGCGCGAGGCGCTCAACGTCGAACGGCTGGCCTGGTCGCCCGGCGGTTTTCGCGTGATTCTGAGCAACGGCCGTCCGGTCAACGAGGCGGCGGATATCGACGGGCTGAAGATCCGGGTGCCGGAGATCCCCGTTTACGTCGCGGCGTTCAGCGCGCTCAACGCCAACGCCACGCCGCTGCCCTGGGGCGATGTCTACACGGCGCTTCAGACAGGCGTCGTGGAGGGTGTCGAAGGACCGCCGGCGGCGATCCAGACCGCCGGCTTCGCCGAGGTCTCCGAGTACATGGCGCGCACCAACCACATCATGAACGACCTGAACTTGCTGATGAATCTCGACCGCTTCAACAGCCTGTCGCCTGAGTACCAGGAGATCATCCGCGAGGCGGCGCACGAGGCGGTGGACGTGGAGCTGCGCGAGGTCATGCGGGCCAACTACGACGTCGCCTATCAGGCCCTGGCGGAGATGCTGGAAGAGAACGACAACCCGGATGTGGAGAGCTTCCGTGAGGCGATGTTGCCGGTCTGGGAGGATTTCGTCGCCGAGGCCGGTCCGCAGGCCGAAGAATGGATCAACGCAACGCAGAACAACTAGGCGGTACTGAGCGCGAAGACCGGTGGGCCGAGAAGGTGTGCCTTCTCGGCGGCCGGTGAGACGCCAATCGTTGCAATTGGAGGACCGTTAAAGTGAGAGATCAGATCCGTGCCGTCACGTTCGCGGCGGCGATGGGCACCGCGATGGCCGCCTGGGGCGGAGTCGCGTCGGCACAATCAGTGACGCTTCACCTCGGCCATGTGCAGCAGGCCGATCACCCGATGCAGATCGCCTCCGAGCGCTTTGCCGACCTTGTGGCGGAGGCGACGGACGGCGACATCGAGGTGATTTCCTATCCGGCCGAGCAGCTGGCCAATCTGCGCGGCGGTGCTGAAGGCGTGCAGCTCGGGACCGTCGACATCTTCTGGGTCGACAGCGGGACTTTGGGCAACTGGGCGCCGGAATACAGTTTCGTCAGCCTGCCGTTCATGTTCGCCGACTTCGCCAGCGCCATCGAGGCGATGGATGGGCTCGAGGACGAACTGATCGCAGCCATGCGTGATGATCTGAACGTGGAGCGGCTGGCCTGGGCGCCGGCCGGCTTCCGCGTGATCCTGAGCAACGGCCGCCCGGTGAACGAAGCGGCTGACCTCGACGGGCTGAAGATCCGGGTGCCGGAGATTCCGATCTACGTGAATACCTTCGCCGCGCTCAACGCCAATGCCACGCCGTTGCCCTGGGGCGACGTCTACACCGCGCTGCAAACCGGCGTCGTCGAAGGCGTGGAGGGGCCGCCGGCCGCCATCCGCACCGCCGGATTCGCCGAGGTCGCGGACTACATGGCGCGCACCAACCACATCATGACCGACCTCAACATCCTGATGAATCTGGATCGGTTCAACAGCCTTTCCGACTCCCAGCAAGCGGCGATCCGCGAGGCTGCGCACGAGGCTTTCGAGCTTTGGTTCCGCGAAGAGATCCAGACCAGCGAAAACGAAGCCTACGAGGAACTTACCGGGTTGATGGAGGCCAACAACGACCCGGACATGGAGAGCTTCCGCGAGGCGATGGCGCCCGTCTGGGACGATTTCATCGCCGAGGCCGGCCCCCGCGCGGCGGAGTGGATCGAACGCGCGCAGGCGAATTGAGCACACGCCCTGTCCTGGCTGTCAGCAAGGGCCGGGACAGGGCGTCAATGACAGGTGCAAGAGAGTGACGGCATGGCACAATCCGGAAAGTCGGCGCGGGCAAAGACGGACAGCAAGGCGCTGATCGCGCTCTACCGCGAGATGGCGCGCATCCGCGAGTTCGAAGAGCAGGTCCAGAAGAGTTATCTGGAAGGCCTGGTGCACGGCACGACGCATCTCTGCCAGGGCCAGGAAGCGGTGCCCGTCGGAGTTGCCGCCGCTTTGAAGCCGGAAGACCGGCTGACCTATACCTATCGCGGTCACGGGGTTTGCATCGCTCGCGGCATGTCCATGGCCGAGGCGCTCGGGGAGATCTTCGGGCGCACCGGTGGTGTTTCCCGCGGACTCGGCGGATCGATGCATCTGACGGATGCGGAGCGCGGACTGATCGGCAGCTTCGGTATCGTCGGCGCCGGCCTGCCCTGCGCCGTGGGCGCCGGCCTTGCGGCGCAGCTCGATGGCAAGAAGGCGGTCAGCGTCACCTTCTTCGGGGACGGCGCCGCGAATATCGGCGCGGCCCATGAGAGCATGAACATGGCGGCGATCTGGCATCTGCCGGTGATCTTCGTTTTGGAGAACAACCTTTATGGCGAGTTCTCCCGCATCAATCACACCACGCCCCTTGAGGACCTGGCTGATCGAGCCGCCGCCTACGCCATGCCCGGCGTGGTCGTGGACGGCAACAATGTCCTGGCCGTCAAGGAGACGGCACAAGAGGCCGTCGCACGGGCCCGCGCTGGCAAGGGGCCGACCCTGATCGAGGCCAAGACCTACCGCCACCGTGGCCATTCGCGCACCGATCCGGCCAAGTATCGGGACGAGAAAGAAGTGCAGGCGTGGCTGGCCCGCGATCCGCTGGTCCTGTTCGCCCAGCACCTCACCAAGGGCAAGCACGCCCGGAAGGTGGAGCTCGACAAGATTGTCGAGGAAGCGCGGGCGGAGGCCGCTAAGGCGGCGGAAGAGGCGGCCGCCAGCCCCTGGCCGGAACCGCGTGACTTCACTCCCGAAACCTTCGCAGCCCCTTGAGCGAACCTTCCCGCCCGCGAGCTTGAGACCGTCATGGATACCGTTGAACTGACCTACAGACAGGCCCTCTCCCTGGCGGTTACCGAGGAGATGCGCCGTGATCCCTCCGTCCTGGTGATGGGCGAGGACATCGGCGCGTCCGGCGGGCCGCTGAAGACGACCGAGGGCCTGTATGAGGAATTCGGCCCGGCGCGGGTGCGCGACACGCCGATCTCGGAGAATGCCTTCGTCGGCGCCGCGCTGGGGCTGGCGCTCTGCGGCTACCGGCCGATCGTGGAGATCATGTTCGCCGACTTCCTGGGCGTCTGCTACGACCAGATCGTCAATTCCATCGCCAAGCACCGGTTCATGTCCGGTGGGCGCATGGATGTGCCGCTGGTTATCCGCGTGATCGGCGGCGGTGGTCTGCGCTTCGGCGCCCAGCACAGCCAGACCGGTGAGACCTGGCTGCTGCCGATCCCCGGCCTGAAGATCGTCGCCGCGTCGACGCCTGAACAGGCCTACGGCATGCTGAAAAGTGCCATCCGCGACCCCGACCCAGTCGTTTTCATCGAGCACAAGGCGCTTCTGGGCACCAAGGGAAAGGTGCATGTCGGACCCGACAACCTGCTGCCGCTGCGGGGCACGGACCTGGTGTCGGAGGGCGACAGGGCGACGATCGTCGCCAGCCTGGGCATGGTGCCCAAGGCGCGCGAAGCAGCGGAGATTCTCGGTCGGGAAGGCATTGATGTGGACGTCTTCGACCTGCGGGCGCTGCGCCCGATGGAAACCGGCGACATCGTCGAAAGCGTCAAGCGCACGGCCCATTTGCTGACCGTCGAGGAGATCTCCCTGGTTGGCGGCTGGGGCGCGGAGGTCGTGGCGCGGACCGTCGCGGAGGCCTTCGAGTACCTCGACGCCCCGCCCATGCGATTGGGTCTGCCCGAACACCCGCTGCCCTATAGCCCGCCGCTGGAGGATGCCGCGATTCCGGACGCCGAGCGCATCGCCGGCGCCGTCCGCGACATGCTGAAGTGAGGGGCGCGGCAATGGCGATCGAGATCACCGTGCCGAAGCTGAGCGCGACCATGACGGAGGCGACCGTGCTGCGCTGGGCGAAGGCGCCGGGCGAGACGGTCGAGGCTGGAGAGTTGCTGGTCGAGCTGGAGACAGACAAGGCGGCCCTGGAGGTGGAGGCGACCGATTCCGGTGTCCTCACCGAGCGCCGCGCCGAGGAAGGCGAGACCGTCACCGTCGGCGCCATCCTGGCGGTGTTGAACGGCGACGAGGCGGCCGATGGAGACGCGAAACTGGCGGCGGAAACCGCAGCGGCACCGCCGCGCCCGGCGAAGAGTGAACCTCGCAAGGCCCAGCGGCTGGAGGATGCGACGGCTGCCGGCCCGGTCGCGCCACAGTCAGCCGGCGCCCAGTCCGGTGGATCGGCCATGCCGGGCCTGCGCCGGCCGCGTCCGGCGCCGCAGCGCCGCGTGCTGGCAACCCCGCTCGCCCGGCGCATCGCCGCGGCCTCCGGCGTATCCCTGGAAGGGATCGAGGGTAGCGGCCCGCGCGGGCGCATCCGCCGGCACGACGTGGAGAAAGCGACGGCATCCGGCCGGCCCCGGCCCACACCGGCCATGAGGACGGCTGCCGGCGGACGGCTGTCCACCATGCGCCAGCGCATCGCCGCCCAGGTCGCCGAGAGCCGGCGCGTCATTCCATCCTTCTCGCTCGACCGCTGGGTCGAACTCGACCTCGTCGAGGACTCCCGCCGGCTGCTCAACCGTCGTCAGGAAACCGCCGGCGGCGTTCGCCTCACCATCACCGATTTCATCCTGCAGGCGATCGCCGACACGCTGGTCCGCCATCCCCGCCTCGCCAGCGTCTGGCGCGACGGGACGGAGCCCGCTATCGAAACCGTCGAAGGCGGCAATGTCGGCCTGGTGGTCGCGCTCGACGACGGATTGATGATCCCGGTTCTGGCGGGTCTCGCCGGCCAGGGGCTCGCTTCCGTGGCCGAGCGGCGGCAGGCCGCGGTGGCGGCGGCGCGCGGCGGACGGCTGGGTGCCGAGCAGTCTGGGCCCGCATCGATCACCTTCTCAAATATTGGCGGGTACGGTGTCGATCGCTTCGAGGCAATCATCAATCCCGGCGAGACGGCCATCCTGGCTATGGGGCGCATCAGCGAGCGGCCGGTGGCTCGCGGCGGTGCCCTTGCCGTGGCGAGGGGCGCCAGCTTCACGCTGTCGGTCGACCACCGGGTGGTCGATGGCGTCGTCGGCGCCGCCTTCCTTGGCGATCTAGCCGAGCGGCTGGAGAAGGAGACCTGGCGGCTATGACCGACCCGGAGCTCGATCTCGGCCTCAATGATAAGGTCGTGCTGGTGACCGGCGCGGCCAGCGGCATGGGGGCCGCCGTTGCCCATCTTTTGGCGGCCGCCAGCGCGCATGTGCACGGTGTCGACCGCGACGGCGAAGGGTTGGCCGCCGCGCGCGAGGGTTGGGCCGGGACGGGGCATTCCATCGCGACCGCCGATCTCGGCGGCGTAGCGGCCTGCCGATCGGTGGTGGCCGAGGCTGAAAAGGCGCATGGCCGTATCGACGCGATGATCGCCGTGCACGCGCTTCTCGTCCGTTGCGAGATGGAGGACGTCGACGAGGAGACTTTCGACCGGCTGTGGCAGGTCAACGCGCGCAGCCTCTATTTCCTCTGCCAGTCCGTGCTGCCCGGTATGGTGGCGCGGCGCTACGGCCGGATCGTCCTGTTCACCAGCCCCGGTGGCTTCATCGGCGGTACGGTTCGCTCAAGCGCCTATGCCACCACCAAGTCGGCCTCGCTCGGCCTGTCGCGGTCGATCGCCCGGCGGTACGGGCCCGACAACATCACTTGCAACCTGGTGTCGCCCGGCGCCATCGACACGCCGATGGGCAATATCGACCTGTCGCCGGCGGAAGTGACCGCCATCGAACAGTCGATCCCGCTCCGCCGGCGTGGCCGGCCGGAGGAAGTGGCGAAGGCCGCCGTCTACCTCGTCAGCCGGTGGGCGGACTACGTCAACGGTCACGTCCTGGTAGTGGACGGCGGCAGCACGATGCATGCCTGAGGAAGAGATGCCGGACAGCACGAACACACCCGAAACCATCGACGGCAAGCCGGTAATCGTCACCGGCGCGGCGCGCGGGATCGGCTTTGCGATCGCGGAGGCTCTGGGCGCTCTGGGCGCCCGGCTGGCGCTCTTCGACGTGGACCGTGAAGCCCTGGACGAGGCGGTCACGAAGCTCGGCGCCGCCGGTGTGGAGGCGATGCCGGTCACCGTGGATCTGTCGGATGCCAGCGCCATTCCTCCGGCGGTCGACATGGCGCGGCAAGCCCTCGGCCCAATCGCCGGGCTGGTCAACAATGCCGGCATCATCCAGCTGAAGCCGATGGGTGAGCTCACCGTCGCCGATTTCGACCTAACCATGGCGATCAACCTGCGCGCGCCCTTCCTGCTGATCCAGGCCGTAGCGCCGGATCTGCGGCGAGCGGGTTGGGGCCGCGTCGTCTCCATTGCCTCCTCCGCCGGCAAGACCGGCGGGTCGAGCGCGCAGGGCGTCTATGGTGTGTCCAAGGCCGGGGTGATCTGCCTCACCAAGTCCTGGGCCAAGGAATTGGCGCCACACGGCGTCACGGTCAATTCCATCTCCCCGGCGCTGATCGAGACCGACATGATCAAGGGGCTCTCGGAATTCGTGCGCATGGTGCCGCTCGGTCGCCTCGGCCAGCCGGCGGAGGTCGCCGGCACGGTCGCCTTCCTGATGTCGGACCGGGCCGCCTTCATCACTGGCGAGGACATCGACGTCAACGGCGGCTTCCTGATGGATTGATGCCGTGATCGCCGATCGCCACTCCATGTCGGCCCTCGCCGCGCCGTCCCGCATCGCCGTGCTGTCGGGCTACATGACGTATTACGAGGCGCACATGCCGGCCGACTTCAGGGCCGAGCGGACGCGTTGGGCGCAGGGCATCGCCGATCTGCTGTCCGGCGAGGGCGAGACGCGGTTCTTCGGCCTCTTGACGGACGACGAGACCGGCCGGCGCATCGGCGCCGAGCTCGCCGACTGGCGGCCGGATGTCGTGGTTCTGGCCCCCGCCATGCCCGGACCGGCGGGCTTCACCTGGGCCGCTCTCGCCGATCTGCCGCGCGTGCCGGTGGTAATCTGGTCGGCTGGCCATCTCGACGCGCTGCCGCCCAGCTACGACTCCGTCGATCACCTGGCCAATAGCGGGCAGGTCGGCGTCGCCATGATCGGCAACGTGCTGGCCCGGCACGGCAGACGCCCGGCCGTGGTCACCGGCCGCTGGTACGATCGCGAGACCCAGGCGTCCGTCCGCCGGGCGGTCAGAGCGGCGGCATCGGCCGGCCGCACCACCGGCGCCCGTGTCGGGGTGCTGGGCCAGCCGCTCGATGGCTATATCAATGTCACGGTCGAGGCCGAAATCCTTGCCAAGGGGCTGGGTGCCGAACTGGTGGAGATCCCGCTGGCTGAATGGGAGGAGGCCTTCGCCGCCGTCGATGACGGCGCCATCGACGCCATTGCCGGGGCGCTGACGTCGGCCCATTCGGTGACGGAGCCGGCAGGCGAGGACTTTCGGGCCAGCTGCCGTCTCGCCGCCGCTCTGCAGCGGGTGTCGGTCCGCCATCGCCTCGACTGCGGGACTTTCAACAGCCATCTCGACTATGGCCACCGCAACCCGAAAATCGGCCTGGTCGGTGGGCTGGCGACGAGTTGGCTGACCACCATCGGCATCCCCTTCACCGACACCGGCGACACGATCACAGCGCTTGCCATGCTGCTCGGCCGGCGGCTGGCCGGCAGCGCGATCTATACCGAGCTCAACGCCATCGACTACGTGGCCGACGCGATCCTGTGCGCCAATACCGGCGAGGTGGATTTCGCCGCCGCCGCATCACCGGAGGAAGTCTGGATCCTGCCCGCGCGCAGCTTCACGGGGAAGGCGCAGAAGGGTTGCATCGTCGATGCCGCCTTCGCCACCGGCCCGGCCGCCATCATTGGCCTGACGCCGGCCGCCGGTGCCCGGAACGGCTTTCGACTGATCGTTCTGCCCGGCGAGATCACCGGGCGTCCGGAGCTCGACTTGAAGGTGCCGCACAGCCTGTTCCGGCCGCGCCGGGGCGATGCGCCGACGGCCTTCTCGCGCTGGATCGAGGCAGGGGCGACCCACCATGCCGCGCTCTGCCCCGGCGCGGATGTGGATCTCGCCGCCGCCGCCGGCCGGCATCTCGGTATCGACGTGGAGGTGGTCGCATGAACGCCATAACCGTGGCGCCGCCGCGCCTGGTCACCAGCCGTGCGCCGCGCATCGGCGTGGTGACCGGCTACATGCCCTATTTCGAGGAGATCATGCCCGGCGACTTCCGCCAGCAGATGGCAGCGCGGGGCGAGGCCACCGCCGGTCGGCTGGAGGGCCTGGGCGAGGTGCTGTTCACCGGCCTGGTGCACGACCACGAGAGCGGCTTTGCCGCCGGGCGCAAGCTGAAGGCCTTCGATCCGGATGTCGTCGTGCTGGCGCCGACCATGGCGGCGCCCGCCGGCTATCAGTACGCCGCCGTGCGCGACATCGGCCGGGTGCCTATCGTGCTGCTCGACATCCATGGACTCGAGACGATCCCAAGGGACTACACGGCCGAGAGTATCGTGCCCAACAGCAACACCGTCGGCTGCATGATGATCAACAACATCCTGCGGCGCGAGGGGCGCTGGTCGCCGGTGGTCAGCGGCCCGGCGGCGCGGGAGGAAACCTGGGCGGAGGCGAGGCGGGTGATCGCCACGGCGCTGGTCGCCGGACGCCTGGCCAAGGCGCGCTTCGGCGTGCTCGGCCGGCCGCTCGACGGCTACCTCAACGTAGTCTGCGACGCCGGTGCGTTCGCCGCTGCCACCGGCGCCAGCCTCGTCGATCTGACGCCGGCTGAATTCACAGATGCGTGGCGCGGTGTTGCCGCGGCGGAGATCCAGGCGCTGGCCGCCGCCTTCCGCGAGACCTACCGGGTCGATGTTCCCGATGCGGAGACGGAGCAGTTCGAGGCCTCAGTCCGGCTCTGCCTGGCGCTTGAAACCGTGGTGGAGCGCCAGGGCCTGGACGGTGGCACCTTCAACTGCCGCGACGAGTTCTCAGTCGGCAATCCGGAGATCGGCATGATTGGTTGTCTTGCCAACGCCCATCTCACCACCATCGGCCGGCCCTTCACCTGCACTGGAGACATCATCACCGCCGTGGCGATGTTCCTGGGAAAGCAGCTTGGCGGCGACAGCTACTATTGCGAACTCGACACGCCGGACTATGCCCGCGACGCCGTGCTCTGCGCCAATACCGGGGAGGGCGATTTCTGTCAGTCGGCCGATTGCGGCAGCTGCACGATCCGCCTGTCCGGCGGGGAGTCGGGCCGCATCGCGCGCGGCTGCAACGTGAAATATGCCATGCCCGAGCGGCCGGGGACGGCAATCGCCTTTACGCCGCGCGCCGACACGCCGGGCGGCCACGTGATCATCGCCGCCGAGGGCCGGATCATGGGAACGCCGGAAACCGGGCTGAACCTGCCCTCGATGTATTTCGGCTTCGACTCCGGACCCGTGGGACCGGCCATGAGCCGCTGGATCGAGGCGGGAGCCACCCATCACACCGGCATATCGTCGGGCCATCACGGTGACGCGCTGGCACTTGTCGCGCGTCTCGTCGGCATCGGCTTCGAGCGGGTCTGAGACCATGCGAAGCGCCCTTCTCACCCAATATGGCCACCCGTTCGCGGTGGTCGACCGGCCGGTGCCCGTGCCGGCGGCGGGCGAGGTCGTGGTCGAGGTCGGCGCCTGCGGGGTCTGCGGATCGGACAGGTTCCTGCAGAAGGGCGGCTTCGGGGCGCCGCTGCCCATCGTGCCGGGACACGAGGCCGCCGGCCGGGTCGCGGCGCTTGGCGACGGGGTCACCGGCCTCAAGGTCGGCCAGAAGGTGGCGCTCTACTACATCGCCCATTGCGGCCAGTGTCGCTACTGCCTTGCGGGGCGGGAAAACATCTGCGTCTCCGTCCGCCGCATGGGGGTGGATTTCGACGGCGCTATGGCGGAGTTCGTGCGCCTGCCGGCGGAGAACTGCCTGCCTCTGGAAGACGGTTTCGACCTCGCCGCGGCAGCGGTGATCACCGACGCGATCGGCACGCCTACTCACGCACTGCGCCAGGCACGGGTCGGGCAGGGTGACCGGGTGCTGGTCATGGGCGTCGGCGGCATCGGCTCGAACGCTGTCCAGATTGCCCGGGTGCTGGGCTGCTCCGTCATCGCGGCGTCGCGCTCGGACAGCGCACTGGCCAATGCCAGGGCGCTCGGAGCAGAGGCGGCCGTGCATGCCGACGACAACCTGCCCGAAGCCGTGCGCGATCTCACGGACGGCCTGGGCGTCGATGCCGTGATCCAGTGCGCGCCGGCGGCCGCGGCCTACCGGCTGGCGCTCGACTGCCTGGCCAAGGGCGGACGGCTGGTCATCGTCGGCACGTCGGAGGCGCCGGTGCCGATCGCCCTCAACCCCGTCCTCTGGGCCGAGCACGAGATCCTCGGCTCGCGCGGCTTCACCCGGGAGGACATCCGGCGTGGCCTCGACTGGTACCGCACCGGCGCGATCGCCGTCGATCACCTGGTTCGTCACCGCCGCCCGCTCGAACAGATCAATGAAGCCATCGCCGATCTCGACAATCCGGACGTCGTCCGGACGGTGATCGAATTCGCCTGAGGCGCCCTGGAGGAAGCTCATGTCCGTGCTCGAGTATAATGACATCTTCAAGCGGCCGATCCGCACCGGCGGCTGGGCGGACCAACTGGTTCCGACCTATGCCAAGATCGCCGAGGCGATCCGCGAGGGCCGCCGTCAGGATGCCATCGACTATATCGAGTATTTCGATGTCGAGGCCGCGGTCTGCTACGACCTCTACGCCCAGTGGCATGCCGATGCCGAGCGCTTCATCGCCGACCAGGGGATCACGGAAGCCGATCTGCAGGGCGTGCGCGACGAGTTGAACTGGCTGGTCAACCAGTGGGTCGACGACGAGCGGTCCTATGACCGGCACGCCGCGCTGGCCGAATACCGCATGATGAAGGCGCGGCTGATCCGCCATCTCGGCGCCCCCGTCGATGCCGCGCTGAAGGTTCTGGCGGCGTGGAAGGAGCTGTGGCGCTCGATCCACGACCGCGACGTCGACTATGTCGGCGGCCTGTTCAACTTCATCCATGTGCGCTTCGGCGAGGAGGCGGTGGAGCGCATGTATCGCGAATACGTGATCGGCCACCTCTTCGATTTCCGTTATGAGCGGTTCGACGTCTCGAAGAACGATTGGCGGGACGTGTTCAACGCGCTGGTCTACGTCTCGATCGAAGCGATGCGCGGCCACCTCGTCGGGCCGGAGCGCGACGGCACGATGGAACTGGACGAGGACGACGAGAAGGTGGTGATGACCTTCACACCCTGCGGCAGCGGCGGCCGGACGATGCAGGG
>Ga0207773_100307_pt1 | contig 24259 bp, 16 predicted proteins | sample TtaePargueraPR_2_FD_187281 | JGI IMG/M metagenome (GOLD analysis project Ga0207773, IMG submission 187281) | Aerobic enrichment media microbial communities from Bioluminiscent Bay, La Parguera, Puerto Rico - Tt and M1 (3) (SPAdes) | ecosystem: Environmental > Aquatic > Marine > Unclassified ...
ATCTAGACGATGCCGGCCGCCGTCTCCACAAGCGACACGCCCGAGTTGATCACACCCCGGCCGTCACACCGAGTTACATAGACAAAGCCCGGTTCCGAATCGGCGGACCCCTTTCGGGAAGTCCTCCTTGTGTACAAACTCGAAGGATTTCGCCATCGCACCGGCAGAGTTTGTGTTCACCATGACCACCTGACCCGGAAGGCTTGTCGTCAGACCATCGGATGCCAACGAATCGCTTGGCAACTCGACGGTATTCCACGACGAAGCCCGACGGCGAGAGTGGTACGTACAAGCACGACAGTCAGCCGTACCGTCGGCACCGCCGAACCGGGCGGGTCAGCCCGGCGAAGGACCATTGTCGACTAGCCGGAAGTATGTCGTGAGCGTCGCGTCGCCCAGCTCTTCGAGGATCAGGCCCCGGGTGGCGGAGTGCTGCAGGTACGCCGAGGCGCTGCTGATCGCGTACGACGGTTCCCCGCCGGACCGTTCCACGACGCTGATCGAGAAGTGCTGCCGCGGCTCGGATGCCACGCAGTCCGCCGCGACGACGGTCAACGGGTCCGAACCCGACGACCTGACCTGCCAGCACGCGTCGGAGCCGTCCGGGTTCGGTTCGGCGGCGCGGATCCGGAAGGTGCCCGCCCCGGCCGGTTCGATGACGAACAGCCGCCGGCCCTCGGTCCCGTCGACCTCGCCCAGCGGGCCGTCGTCGAGCAGCGACACCGCCGACTCGAACGCGTCCGTACGCACGATCGCGACCTGGCGGTCCCCGGACAGCAGCGGATCGTCCCGGACGCTGGCCGGCGCCCCAGTCGGGGCCCCAGTCGGGGCCCCAGTCGGGGCCCCGGTCGGCGCCCCGGTCGGCGATCCAGTCGGCGATCCGGACGGCACGCTCACCGTCGGGCCGGCCGGCCCGACCGGCAGCTGCGGTGCGGCGGTCACCAGCTGGATCGCAGCGACGCCCGCGCCGACGGCTCCGACCAGCGTCACCGCCAGCGCGGCGGTGGTGGCACGTCGGCGTCGGCGCAGCGTCTCGCCGCGCCGCCGGATGTCCGCCGCCGGGGCGAGCCGGCCGGTCTGCCCGGCCCGCCGGGCCACGTCGCGCAGCGTCTCGTCGAATCGGTCGTCAGACGGCACGGCTCCGCCCTTCGTCGCCGCTGGTGGTCAGGTGTACGGCCAGTGCCTTGCGGCCCCGGGCCAGCCAGGTCTTGATCGTGTTCGGGCTGGTGCCGGTCTCGGCGGCGATCTCGGCGACGCTCAGGCCGACCAGGTGGTGCAGCACGACGGCCCGGCGCTGGTCGACGCCGAGACGGCGCAACGCGTCAACGATCGCGACGTGGTCGGCCGACACCTCGTCGGCCTGGTGGCCGTTGGCGTCGCGGCGGTGGGCACGCAGCCGGTTCACCGCCTTACGCCAGGAGCTCACCGCGATCCGGTACGCGACCGTGCGTACCCAGGCTTCGGGGCTGTCACAGTCGCGCACGGACCGCCACCGGTCCCACGCGCGGGCGTACGCCTCCGCGACCGCGTCCTCGGCGTCGGCCCGGTTGCCGAGCACCACGGACAAGTGTCCGAGCACCCGTTGGGCGGACGCGGCGTAGAAGGCGTCGAACTCGTCGGCGTCACGCATCCGTCGTGCTCCACCCGTCACCTGGTCGTGCTTCACCCGTCACCTGGTCGTTCCTCCGCCGGTCACCTGGTCGGTGCCGGCCCGTTGTCGGTGAACCGGAATCCGTCCGGGGTCGGCGAACCGTCGCCCTGCTCCTCCAGGATCAGCCTGGAGCGGGCCGAGGTGCGCAGGTACGCCGAACTGTTGCTGATCATGAAGGTGTCGTCGGTGCCGGTGTCGGCCGCGACGATCGCGAACCGCTGCCGGGGGTCCCCGGCGTCGCAGGCCGCGCCCTCGACCGACAGCGATCCCCCGTCTCCCGGGTTGTGCACCCGCCAGCAGACCGGGTCACCGGCACCGGGGCCGCCGCCGGTCCCCTGGTACGACTCGATCAGGAACAGCCGCCCCTGCAACGGGACCGCCACGAACAACTGCCGGCCCTCGTCTCCGTCGACCTCGGCCAACCGTCCGTCGTCGGTGATCGACAGCCCGGACTCGAACGCCTCGGCCCGCACGATGGTGACCTGCCGGGTGCCGGACAGCACCTGCGGCAGACCGCCCGCGGGTGCCGTCGGCTCCGGCGGCGGTGCCAGGCTGGTGGTCGGGGTCCCGGTCACCGTCGTCGGGTCCGGGTCGGACGTCGGCGTCGTGTCACCGGCCGGTGCGGTCGTGCCGCACGCCGCCACCGCGCCGGCCAGCACGGCGATTCCCAGACCCGTGATCCATCGGCTCGTCACCACGTTCTCACCCTCATCCGACTGTCGGTGACCCGGCGGCGACGGCTACCCGCCCACTGCCGCCGGGGTCCCGGTCGATGTTCCCGATTCGACCGACATCCCCCAGACGTGTGGCGGAGGCGCGCGGTTTCAGCGGTGCCGGGGAACTTCCCGGCAGGCGCGGTCGGCCAGGCGGGTCGTCTCCGGCAGCCGGTAGTGCGGCGTCAGGCGCAGGGTGATCCCGGTCGCCTGGGCGATGTCGATGAGATGCCCGGCCGACACGTACACCGGTTTGACGCCGGTGCGGGTGCGCAGCGCCCGGCCGACCACCTCACCGCCGTCGACCAGGTCGGCCCAGCCGCCGCGCTCGGGCGGCACCTCGCCGTGGGTGCTGACGAACGCCGTCTTGGCCACGCCGAACGCCGGGATGCCGGTGACCACGCCCAGGTGGCTGGCCAGGCCGCAGCGACGCGGATGCGCGACGCCGTACCCGTCGCAGACCAGCAGGTCCGGGCGGACGGTGAGCTGGTCGAGGACGGTGAGCAGGACCGGTACCTCGCGGAAAGCGAGCAGGCCGGGAACGTACGGGAAGTCGCAGACGCCGGTCGCGGTCGCGCTGGCCACGACGGACAGGTTGTCCGCCAGGTCGAGCACGACGACGGCACCGGCGAGTCGGCCCGCCGCCGACGAGTCCGATTCGTACGCGACGTCGACGCCCGCGACGAACCTCGGCGGGTCGGCCATCGGCTGGTCGACCCGTACCCGGCGGGCCAGCTCGCGCTGGATCTCGACGGCCTCCCGCTCGGTACACGGTGTCGCCGCCGTCATCGCGGCCGCAGCCCACTGCCGTCCTGGTGGGTGCCGCGTCCCCACTCGTCGCGGGCGTCGAGCCATGACGCGTACAGCTCGATGGTGGGTGCGATCAGCTCAGGCACGTCGGCAGACTACGCGGCATGGCAATCCGTATCCGTCCCGTCGATCGGCACGACACGGCCCGGCTCGTCGTCCTGCTGGATCAGCTCGGCTACCCCACCGATGACGCCGATGTCCACGAACGTCTGACCTACTGGCTGCACGACCAGGCCAGCGTGCTGCTCGGCGCCGATGACGCCGGCGAGCTGATCGGAGTCGCCGCCCTGCATGTGTGTCCGATCCTGGAGAGGACCGGCAGGTTCGGCCGGGTCGTCGCCATGGTCGTCAACGACCGATACCGGGGGCAGGGCGTCGGGCATTCGCTGCTGACCGAGATCGAGCGCCGGGCCCGGGCCGCCGGTTGCATCATGATGGAGGTGACCAGCAGCGTTCACCGGGACGCGGCGCACCGGTTCTACGCGGGTCTTGGGTACGAGGACACGGTGGACAGGTCTCGACGATTCATCAAGCCCTTACCACCCGCCTGGCAGAGCCCGCGCAGGTAGCCCGTCCGGCGACCCGGAAACAGGTCCAGGCCGAAGGCGCCGAGCAGCAGGTACGCGGTCGTCGGCTCGCCCACCGCCTCTCCTGCCTTGTCGTTGTGCCACCCGACCAGCTTGACCGCAGGGCTCAGACGCTCGGCGGTGGCGGGGTGGTGGTCAGCTCGCCGCACTTGGGGCACCAGCGGCTCTTGACCCGGAACGAGAACAGCCCGGCCAGGTAGCCGAGCACCGCAGCGCTGGTCAACGCGCAGACGTCCATAACCTGTTCCTTCTCTCCAGGGCGGGCAAGACATGACTTCGTCTCGGCGGCGACGGCTCGGCTCACCCGGCCGGGGGCGGCGTCGGGCCGGCAGCCCGTCGCCGACGGTCGATCCAGGAGGCACGCAGCGACAGCCAGCTCGACGGGCCTCGGGCGTACACCTCGGTCAGCAGGGATGCGAAGACCTCGCGCCGCCGGTCGGCCGGCAGGCGCGGCCGGGCCAGTTGTGGTTGCCGGGCGGCGGCCCGGTCCCACATCAGGGTTTCGGCGTGCAGGGCGTCGATCTCGTTGCGGCACGCACCGGTGCACCGGTAGACGCGGGTGGCGGCACGGACGGCCGGGGTCATCGGGGTCCGGCAGTCCGCGCAGTGGATCAGTGCGGCCAGTGGGTATCCGGCCGGGTCGGGGTAGTCGACCATCATCAGCCGCCGCCCGGTCAGCCACGATGGGCGGCGACGGTGCGGCCGAGTGCCGCGCGGGTCTGCCGGGCCAGGTCGACGATCGGCGGCCAGCCGTGGTCGACGAGGGTGCGCAGGTCGTCGTAGGCGTGCGGCGGCGCACCGTTGAGGATGTGCCGGTCGAGGCCACAGGCCCAGGTCAACGCCGCCAGACCCTGATCGGTGACGTGGAGACGGCGGCGGGCGCGCAGCGCGGTGGCCAGCCGGACGGCGGGCCAGCCGGCGGTGTTCATGTCGGTGGGCACCCACCGTTCGCCGCGCCCGACGAGGCGGCGGCGGGTCACTTCCCGGCGTACGTGGCCGGCGCGGGCCAGTCGGGTGGCGACCTGCCGGACCGCGGTCTCGCTGAGCAGACCGACCCAGGTCTTCACCGGTTGCGGGGTCGGTGCGGCGCTGATCTGGGCGAGGATGCCGTGCACCAGGTCGTCGGGCGGGGCGACGGTCGCGCCGACGACGACCAGGCCGCGGCGCACGGCGATCCGCTGCGGGTAGAGCAGTTCGGCCAGCAGCGCGGCGGCCAGGCCGTGGCTGAGCGCGCGGGGGTGCAGCAACGGTCGGCCGTGCAGCCGGTGGTGGGCCATCCGGAACAGGTCGTCGGCCAGCGGGTACGTGGACATTCGGCAGACTCCTCGGCAAAGTGCTCAGAACAAGGGGCGTGGAACGCCGCCCGCCGCCACGCCCACCTCGGCAGCGACGACGGGCGGCGGCTCAGGTGCGCCAGACGATCAGCAGGTCGTCGGCGTCGGCACCGACGTACACCTGATCGATGGCCTCGCCGATCACTTCGGCGTCGGTGCGCGGCGGCGACACAGCGGCCAGGTCGGGGCGGCGGCGGGCGATGGACAGGCCGACGAGCCGCTCGATCCGGCCAGCGTCGACCGGGCCCAGCCGGCACCCACACGGCCCCCGGTACGCCCGACCGCCGTCAGCGGTCCGCAACGGCTGCATCCGCCGCCCACACGCCGCGCACACCAGGACCCCACATAGCGGCCACTGGTCGGACGTGTCGCCGCGCGCGGGTTCCCCGACCGGTTGGCCGTCTTCGGGCAGGTCAGAGCGCAGCGAAGGCATCGAAGGACTCCTACGGGTGCACGAGGTTGGCCGACGACGGAACGGGTGCCACCGGCACAGAGGACTGAAGATCACAGATCGTCGCGATCCAGTAACTCGCTTGGATCGACAGTGGCACACCGAATCTGGTCCGTCAATTCTTCCATGGAAGAATCTTGAGACCATCTCGATCGGTCGGCCTTAATGATCAAGGTGGATCACGCTAGCCTGGTTGCGCTGACAGGCATGGATGGTCCAAGATGGCGGAATCCACCTCACCCACTGTGGAGGCAGACGTGCCCAAGGTCGTCGGTCCAACCATCCCGCGCTGGCAGCTCGGCGAGGAGCTCACCCGCCTACGCCGCGCCGCCAACCTCACCGAGGCAGACGTCGCCGACAAACTCGGCTGCTCGGAGTCGAAGATCAAGAAGGTCGAGGCGGGCTACGTCGGCACCAACCGCGCCGAGCTCATGGTCATGCTCGACATGTACGGCGTCACCGACGAGGCCGCCCGCAACGACATGATCGAGCTGCAGAAACGCGGCAAGGAGCGCGGCTGGTGGTCCAAGTTCGGCATGGTGCCCCAGCAGTTCGCGACCTTCCTCAGCCTGGAGTCCTCGGCGACCAGCATCCGCGTCTTCGAACCGCTGATGGTCCACGGACTCCTGCAGACCGAGGACTACACCCGCGCGATCGTCTCGACGCATACGCCTGGACTCACGCCGGATGAGATCGAACGGCAGGTGCAGATCCGCCGCGCCCGCCAGGAACGGATCTTCGCCGACCCGCCGCAGACCTGGATCATCCTCGACGAGGCGGTCCTGCACCGCAGGGTCGGCGGCACCGACGCCATGCGCGCCCAGCTCACCCACATCCTCGACACCGTCAAGGCCAACCGATGGCTCACCCTCCAGGTCGTCCCGTACAGCCACGGCAGCTACCCCGGTGAGCTCGGCGCGTTCACGATCTTCGACTTCGAGGAGGACATCCACTCCCCCGTCGTCTACGTGGAAGGCCAGGCCGGCGGCCTCTATCTCGAACGTGACGCGGACCTGCGTCGGTGTAACCTGGCGTACAACCACATCACAGCCGCCGCACTCAGCCCGCCCGAGAGCGCCAAGCTGATCACCGCCCTGACCCGCGCCACGGGTTGACCGACGAGGAGCAGCACGTGACCCCCGACCTCGACCTCAGCACTGCCGTCTGGCGCAAGAGCAGGAAGTCATCCACGAACGGTGGCTGCGTCGAGGTCGCCAACCTGGGTCAGGCGTACGCGCTCCGCGACTCCAAGAACCCGGACGGTCCCGTCCTCATCTTCACCCCCGAGGAGTGGGACTGCTTCCTGGACGGCGCAGAAAAGGGCGAGTTCCGCCAACTCTGACCCACTTCCGTAGGCCCCAGGGACACCGAGGTCATCACCGGTTCTGGCGGATGGACACTCAGAGAAACATATCGATGTAGCTTGCCTCGCTACAACAAGCCCTCATCGATTTGAACGCAGTCCGACACTAGTTCTTGCAGCTCAAATGCGACAGCCATGATTCGCTCCCCAACTTCCCCAGCATATGAATTCGAGTTCGATTCGGTTGCCGGAAATATGTCGACTAGTATGTTGACACCCAGTCGTGGGATAGCATCAAGATTCGCCCAAGCCGAGGCACATGCCCCAAGAGCGGACTTGAGCGACTCCAACGCCGACTCATCTAGCCCACGGTTCATTCGAAGCGAAAGATCGAACTCCTTCCAGGAGTCAGCCAGAAATTGCAATTCCTGCGAGACAATGATCACGATGGACCTCCAACGACCCAAGAGATTGCATCGGCGGGCACCCGACCCGTCAGTAGCACCTCTCCGGAAGATTTAGCTCTATTGATTGCAGTAAAACCTTTGATGCCATGCTGCGCCCGCCCCGCTTCAGTGGATAGATCGAAAACGCCACCTGAAACCTTGTCAAGATCAATCCTAATACTCCAGCCGGGGATGTTGACCTTGCTTGAGCTGCGGTGCGGTGCGGTGCGGGAACGGGTGCAGCCACCGTCGATCATGGGCGGTTGTGGACTGACCATGACGCGGCGGTGGCTGCGGGATACAGGGTAGACGCCCGCCTGTGGCAGGTGTTGTTCGACGACCTGATGGTGACGATCGGGCGTCGTTTCCGCAGGCCGGAGCCTCGCCGTCGGGTGCGTGACTTCGTCCGGGGCCTGCTGGCGCCGTTACCGTCGAAGAACTGTTGGACGATCGCTGAGCATGCCGGGGACACCAGCCCGGACGGGATGCAGGATCTGCTGACCCGGGTGCGCTGGGACGACTCCGTCGTTCGGGCGGATGTCCGCGAGTTCGTCGGTGAGCACTTCGGTGACACCGAGGCGGTGCTGGTCATCGACGAGACGGGGGACCTGAAGAAGGGCCGGCACACCGTTGGTGTCCAGCGGCAGTACTCAGGCACGGCCGGGAAGATCGAGAACTGTCAGCTCGCCGTGCACCTCGTCTGCGCCACCGACACCGCTCACGCGTTACTCGACACCGCGCTCTACCTGCCGAAGTCCTGGTGCGACGACCCCGAACGCCGGACGCGGGCTGGCGTCCCCGAGCAGGTCCGGTTCGCCACGAAGCCGCAACTGGCGTCCCGGACGATCACCACCGCGGTCACCGCCGGACTGCTGTGTCGCTGGGTGGCCGGCGACGAGGCCTACGGCAGCGATCCGCGCCTGGCCACCCAGCTCCGTGGGCTGCGACTGGGCTACGTCCTGGCCGTGGCCTGCTCCCACCAGGTGACCACCGGTCTCGGTGCCCACCGCGTCGACGCCCTCGCCGCCGGCCTTCCCACCACCGCCTGGCACCGACTCTTCGCCGGCAAGGGCGCGAAAGGCCACCGCTGGTACGACTGGGCATTCGTCACCCTGCCCCACGCCGCCGACGCCCACGGCGGGCACCACTGGCTGCTGATCCGCCGCAACCGCAGTACCGGCAAGCTGGCCTTCTACCGCTGCTGGGCACCCGACACCGTCCCGCTCCGCCGCCTCGTCGCAGTCGCCGGCCGCCGCTGGAAGATCGAAGAGTCGTTCCAGGCCGCGAAGACCGGACTCGGCCTGGACCAGCACCAACACCGCCGCTGGACATCCTGGCACCGCTGGACGACCCTGGCGATCCTCGCCCACGCCTTCCTCGCCGCCGCGACCACGCACCGCAGCCGTCCCGACCCGGCCGGGTTGATCGCGCTGACCGTCAACGAACTACGTCACCTGTTCAACGTCCTGATCGTCGAACCCACCCGCCGCCACCACGACCCGCTGCTCTGGTCCATACGCCGACGCCGCCACCAGGCCAGAGCCAAAACCAGCCACTACGCCCGACAAGCCCTCACCGAACCGTGATCACGATCCCCGGCTGGAGTACTATTCTGAACGGCATTTGAACCTGGTTTCCGGATCCGGGAATGCACCTCTCCCGTAAGCGGGCTCGCAGCAAGCGGCACACACCTGCCTTGCGCACTGGCGCCACCACGCGAACGGACCTTGGCGGAGTCCAGAGATTTAGCAGCCAAGGCGAGCAGTAATGATCCAGATGCCGTCTTCCTCGGTGGTCACGCCACAAAGAACCCTCTCATTCAGGGCCATGGCTACAAACTCAGGCTCCTCTGGTTCCGGACCAAGATTACTGGCCATTTCAAACGTTTCATAGATTCGCACCTTCCGCCACTTCCGCTGGAGTGCACCGACACCAGCGACGTGAACCCAGAACGAACGTCCCTCACTGAAAAGCCCCTCTCGTTCAGAAGTCTGAAACCAGGCCTGGTCGACCTTCAACAGACAATCAGGACTACCATACTCAACAACAATTGTGGGAATAGCTGCCACACTGACAACTTTACTCCAGGCATCCAGAGGTGAGATCACCGGCAAAGGTGATCCATCCCGAACAATAGTTAGACCGCTCCGGACAAGAGCTTCATCTCGCATGCCGTCACCCTTCTCTCGGATAGTCCAAATGGTGCTTTCCGCCAACCTGCGCGCAACGCTCTGGCTCCCTCGTCAAATCCCACCCGAAGTTAACTGCATCACGAGGACTGTCCACCTTTGGCTGCCCCGCACGGAGATGCGGTCCTCGATTTCGTCCGTCCATCTGGCGTGCGATCCGTTTGGTCTTGGTGCTGACGCCCTTCGGCAGGGCCGTTGCTGTACGGAAGCGTGAGCGCGGCGTTCACGGCGTCGCGGTCGCTTTCCATACCTCGGATGAAGGCGTGCAGATGCGGCAGGTCGACGGTACGGACCTGGTCTATCCAGCGTGAGAGCCGGGTCGGTGTTTCCGGCGTAGGGGGTCAGGAGCGCGGCGAAGCGTCCGATGGGGGCGGCGTGAAACTCCACCCGGATGGCTGAGCCGACTTTGCCTATACCTGTCAAGGCATCCTTGTTTGAACCTGCCGAGATGATGTGGGGACGTGGGGACAACTTCAAGTCACGCGCTACACAGAACCCTAGTCGATGAGCCTGGAATCGCTCCTGTCAGCAGATACGGCCGGCGCCCGTCATGGCAACCGGCCCATAACCGCAGGTACGATGATGCTGACCCTTGTGGCCTCCTCCACTACGTCAACCGACACGACCACTTCGACCACGCCTGACGGAACTTGGAACCGGTACGCAAAATCGTCGCCGACCAGATCCCCGACCTCAAGCACGCCGTCCGGAACCGACAACGCTCCAGCGAAAGTGATGGTCTGGTCAGCGGGTGGACCTTCAGTCGCAACCGTAATTTCCACTTCCACTTCGGCGGGCGCAACCGCCAGCGTAATGCATCCTTCATTGTGGGCCATAAAAGATTCAGAAAAATCGATCTCTGGAATATCTTTCGACGCACCTAGCCCTTCGACTCGAAGCGTACTCCAAGGCACGCCATGTCGATAGGTGGAAGAAAACCCAGATTGACCCGACATGAAGCCACCTCACAAGTCTTCATAGGGATTGAACCCGTCGCACTTCATCTGAGCAGCCGCCCGGCCCTGCGCACTACTGCAAGCTCGGCATTGCGGAAGAAGGATCTGCGGGACAATCAACTGCGGCCGCGCAGGAACAATGAAGGCCGAAACCGGCTGATGGTCCTTGACCCACGTACCACTAGGGAAACCCGACGAGGTCGCCGAACATGAGTGACACCCACGTTTGTTACCGATTGCGTTGACGTCTCTGATCTCCTGGGCGGTGAAATCACGCTCCGGACCGCGTGCTGAGATCGATTCATGCGCATTGGGTCCGGGGACAAAGAGCTTGCAAGCATCTCCATACCCGCCCTTCCTTCCGCCGATGTTGTGGACGAGGACGGGGTGGTCGCCCGCGATCACATGGTACGTGTGGGTGTCGGCGACTGTCAGGTCGCGCATCTCCCGCTCGTCGCGGCGTGTCTGGACCGACACGACGGTGGCCTCGCCGTGGCCGGCCACCCGCAGTCGGGTGCCGGGTGTGAGGTCGCTGGCGTCAACCCATGCCTGCCGGCCCTCGTCCCAGAACGGGTGGTTCGGCGTGGTTTCGACCACGACCGACGCGCCGTCGCTGTCACTACCGTCACGGCTGTCGTTGTCATTGGTGCGGACCCTGACGTCGGTCAACTCGCGGTCGGTGTTGCGGTGCAACTGTGTGACCGGCTTCGGTGAGGACGTCCCGGCAACCGGATCCGTCGCTACCACCTGGTCGCCGACGTTTACGTCGGCGATCGGCCGTGTCGTGCCGTCGGCCATCAACACCCGGGTCCCGGGGTCGAAGCTGTGCGTACGCTCCGCCGTACGGCATCCCGGACCTGACCCGCCGCCACCAGGAGAGCCGGCAGTGGCGGTGCCACCGCGTCCCGGTGGGGCGCGGGCGGGCCCGGCGCTGCCGCCCTTGCGGCCGATCAGGTTGAGTCCGGGGACCATGCCGAGCGCGGCGGCCTTCACATCGACGCGCCCGGTGGTGGCGGCCTGGGAGATGATGTCGGAGACGCCGTTCTCGACGGCGTCGCCGGCGAGGGGGGCGGTGATGCCGGAGCCGGCCTTCGCGGCGACGGCGGTGCCGATCTTCGCCGCGATCATCCCGCCCGCGCCGCCGGCCAGTCCCATGGCCGCACCCGTGCCGAGGGAGCCGAGCGCGTCACCGACGGAGTGGATGTCGCCCTGCGCGACATCCGTCGCCAGGTTGATCAACGCTCCGGCGCCGACCATGCAGGCCACCCCACCCACACCAGCGGTCACCGCCGTACACGCCAACCCCGCCACCACCGCATCGGCGATCGCCGCCAACCTTGACAATCGCGGCCGCGTGCTCCACAACCCACTTACTCGTCGCGTACATCACGCAATGGTTCCACCATCACGGAATCCGGCCCTGTTTCCCGCCACAAGGGAAATCCCCAGGGGTACACGCACGCTCCCACCTCGCCGCTGCCACTATTCACCGAGTCACCAAATCGGCTTTGGCGCATCAATCGTCCAACACGTCTCAAACTTGCAGTTTAGAACTCATGCCAGAAGTAGATCTTTACCCTTGACGGACGCGGCAGCTCATCAACAAGTATTTGGAGTCGCGAGTCACCCGGATGATCGGTCCGGACAACCAAGCGAATATCGTCGATCGGATCATGAAGTATGAACGTGCCAAATTGTGAATTAATGCTTCCATCTAGTGCTGTAATGTCATTACATGGCCTACCTGCTGGACCACCTTCGAACACATCCACGACAACCGGGCCATCTACCGGATGCTGAACACAAAGATAGACCGAACTGGCTTCAACATGAATGTCTTCATCCTGCCAACCACTATGAACCGCCGTTGAATCGCTGTCACGAATAATCAGAAGGCCATTCCCCACGAAGCCCTTGAACGAACCAGCAAATATCTCCTGTTCCGACTCTGGATCAACTCCCATAGACTCCATGGTTTTACACTCCTAGTTTGGAAACTATTTTGGCGGGAAGTCGTAGTTGCCCTGCGAGAGCTGACTCATAATGCCACCTTGGCGCGGCTGACAAGCAGTTCTCCCACACTGCGGATAGCCAGTTCCGTGATACGGCTTCGGGCCCGCAGATACTGGTGGCTGATGGTCGAACACCCACGTTCCAGATTTCGTTTCCGGCGTCATCGCGCCACATGTATGACAGCCATAGGAATTCCCATTCTCTTGATTAATTCGGTACTCAGGATCCCGCTGACTAACTTTTGTCTTGGTTGTTGCGACGCCAGCCTTAGCAAACGGTCCCGCCCCCAGGGTAAGTCGACAAATATCCTCCTCATTCACGTTGTGGACGAGGACGGGGTGGTCGTCTGCGAGTACATGGTACGTGTGGGTGTGGGCGACTGTCAGGTCGCGCATCTCCCGCTCGTCCCGGCGTGTCTGGACCGACACCACCGTGGCCTCGCCGCGGCCGGCTACCCGCAGCTTGGCACCCGCCTTGAGGTCGCCGGCGTCGACCCATGCCTGCCGGCCTTCGTCCCAGAAGGGGTGGTTCGGTGTCGTCTCCACCACGGTGGAGGTGCCGTCGCTGGTGCGGACCCGGACGTCGGTCAGCTCGCGGTCGGTGTTGCGGTGCAGTTGGGTGACGGGTTTCGGCGACGACGTGCCGGACACCGGGTCGGTGGCCACCACCTGGTCACCGACATTCACATCAGCGATCGGACGGGTGGTGCCGTCGGCCATCAACACCCGCGTCGCGGGATCGAAGCTGTGCGTACGGCCCGCCGTGCGGCATCCCGGGCCTGACCCGCCGCCGCCGGATGGGCCGGCGGTGCTGCCGCCGCGTCCCGGTGGAGCCCGCGCGGGGCCTGCTCCGCCGCCCTTGCGTCCGATGAGGTTGAGTCCCGGCACCGTCCCGAGGGCTGCGGCTTTGAGGTCGACGCGTCCGGTGGTGGCGGCCTGGGAGATGACATCGGAGATGCCGTTCTCGACGGCGTCGCTTGCCAGTCGGGCGGTCACCCCGGAGCCGGCCTTCGCGGCGATCGCCGTGCCGACCTTCGCCGCGATCGCCCCACCGGCACCGCCGGCCAGGCCCATGATCGCCCCGGTGCCGAGTGAGCCGAGGGCGTCACCGACGGAGTGGATGTCGCCCTGCGCGACGTCCTTCGCCAGGTTGATCAACGCACCCGCGCCGACCATGCAGGCGACCGCGCCCGCGCCGGCGGTGACCGCCGTGCAGGCCAGTCCGGCGACGACCGCGCCGGCGATCGCGGCGACCTCCAGGATGGTGTCCTTGTGTTCCACCACCCACTTCTTGGTGGCGTTCGCCGCGTCCTTCACCACGGTGACGGTCTTCTTCACCACCCGGGTCGCTTTCGCGGCGACCTTCTTCGCCGCCTGTTTGACCTGGGCGACTTTCTGTTTCACCTTCTGTTTCGCCTTGGCGACCTTCTTCGCCACGTACTTCTTGGCCTGGTTGACCTTCTTCTTGACCTTCTTCTTCGCCTTGGCGTAGGTCTTCTTGACCTTGTTCTTGACCTTGGCGGCCTTGGCTTTGACCTGGTTGACCTTCTTCTTCGCGGCGGTGGTGACCTTCCTCGCCGCGGTCTTGGTGACCTTCTTCGCCTTCTGGTAGGCGGCGCTGCCGTAACTCGACACGCTGGACACCGCCCGGCGGGTGACGCTGGACACCTTCGACGTCGCCTTCGACGCCAGCTTCGCCGCCGCCTTCAACGGGTTGCCCCAGTGCCCGGTCGGGTCGATCGTCGTCAACGGCGTGCCGTCGCCGTACTGGTAGCGGTTCGCCGCGATCGAGTCCGGCACCGGGCTGTTCGCGGCCGAGTCGCGGGTGTCGAACTGCCCGGTGTCGGTGTTGTACCAGCGGGCGTGCATGTTCACCCGCGACGTCACCGCGTCGGTCCACTCCGACTGGTAACCCAGACTCCCCACGATTCCGGTGCTCGCGAGGACCTTGCCCAACGGGTCGTACGTCGTCGCCCCGGCCAGGGTGGTGCCGGTCGTCGTGAACTGACCCACCACGTCGGTGTGCAGATCCGTCCACACCAGCCGCTGCGTCCCACCCGCCGTACCGGCCACCACCTCACCCGACGGCCCCCGCACATACGTCGCCGTGTCATCGGCCGCCAGGTCGTTACCGACCCCGGTGTACGCGAACCCCGGCCGCACCGCCCGACCCAACCCGTCATAGTCGTAGGTGCGGGCCGGCCCACCACCGCTCACCTGCTGGCTGTGCACCTGACCGAACGCGTCGGCGGTCGTGGCGACCGTGCCGGCGGCGGCGAGGGTGCCACGGGCGGTGTACGTGTACGCCGTCCCGTCGGCGGTCAACAGCCGGTTCCGCTGGTCGTAGGTGAACAGCTTGGCGCCGTTCTGCACCCGGTTACCGGCCTTGTCGTACGCGTACACCACCGTCGCCGAACCGTTGTTCCACGACGTCAACCGGTCGGCCAGGTCGTAACTGTAAGTGTTGGTGACAGCGGCACCACCGAACCCGGTGGTCGTCTTCGAGACCAGGTTGTCGTTGGCGTCCCAGCCGTAGCCGATCGCCGCGATCTGCGTACCACCGGAGGTTTCCAACCTGTCCTCGGTGAGCCGGTGCAGGTCGTCGAAGGTGAACTCCCGGCGGTTGCCGGTGCCGCCGTAGGTGATCTGCGAAACCTGGGACAGGTTGTTGTACGCGTACCCCATGGTCACGCCGGCGGTCGGGTTGGTCAGGCTGGCCAGCCGCCCGGCGGTGTCGTAGCCGTAGCTGGTGGTGCCGGCCGCGTCCTGCCGGCTGGCCAGCTGCCCGCTGCCGTTGTAGGTGAACGTCGAGTTGCCGACCGGGCCGCTGATCGACAGCGGCAGGTCCCGGTCGTCGTAGCTGATCGTGTTGGTGCCACCGCCGCCGGAGAACTCGGTCATCCGGCCGCCGAGGTCGTAGTCGAAGACCCGGTCGACGGTGGTCGCCTCCGCGCCGGAGCCTTCCTGGCGCAGCAGCTGGCCCATCTCGTCGTACTCGCTGCTGATGGTGACCCCGCCGGGCAGGAACTGGGTCACCGGTCGGCCGGCGGCGTCGTAGGCGACGCTGAACGTCCGGTCGGCCGCCGCCGGGTGCGCGGTGGTCGACGGCTCGATCTGCTTCTCCGGCAGATGCCACGGGTTGTACCCGGTCCAGAAGGCGTTGCCGCGCCCGTCGGTGAACCGGGTCCGGTTGCCGGACAGGTCGTAGCCGAACGTGGTGACGATCTCGTCGGAGCCGGAGATCGGCTGGGTGTGCTTCGTGAGCGCACCGGTGGCGTCGTACTCGAAGGTGGCGGTGGTGCCGCGCCCGTCGGTCGCGGCGATCACGTTGCCGGCCCGGTCGTAGCTGGTGGTCTCCCGCACCAGCTGCACGCCGGCCGCGTCGTACATGGCGGTGGCCAGGACCCGGCCGGTCAGATCGTGCTCGACGTCGCTGTAGCTGTCGTCGGGCAGCGTGGTCCGGGTCATCCGGCCGGCACCGTCGTAGGTGTACTCGGTGGTGTTGCCGGCCCCGTCGGTGACGGTCAGCGGCTGCCCGACCGCGTTGTACGTCGCGGCGGTGGTCACCCCGGTCGGGTCGGTCACCTGGGCGAGCCGGCCCCCCGGGCCGTAGCTGTACGTGGTGGTGTGGTTGGTGCCGGTCTGCCGGACCACGTCCGTGCTGGTCTCCTGCCGGCCCAGGTAGTCGTAGGTGGAGCTGGCCACCGCGCCGGTCGGGTCGGTGGTGGTCAGCAGGTCCCCGGCCAGGTTGTACGCGTACCGGGTGGTGCCGTCGTTCGGGGTGACCACCTTGGTCAACCGGCCCAGCTGGTCGTAGGTGTACTCGGTGGTCTCGTCGAACGGGTCGGTGACCGAGGCCACCTGCCCCGACGCGTCGTAGGCGTAGGTGATCTCCGGGGTGATCGGGGTGGCCGACCCCGGCGGGGTGTACGCCGGCAACTGCTCACCGACCACCCGGCCGTCGGCGTCGTAGCTGGTCACCGACCAGTTGCCGGACGGGTCGAGGGTGTCGGTGACCTCGTCGAACGTGTTGTAGCCGACCCAGGAGGCGGCGTTGGCCAGCACCGGCGACGGGCTGTCGACCGACTGGGCGTACGCCGCCGGGGCGGTGGTCTTGACCGCGTTGCCGCCCTCGTCGTACGTGATGTACGTGGTGTCGCCGTTGGCGTCGGTGGCCGCGACGACCTCGCCGTTGTCGTCGACCTGGTAGCTCTCCCGCACCACGTGGGCGTCGTCTGCGGGTGCGGTGCCGCCGTGCACGGCGGCGACCTCGGTCGGGCTGAGCGCCTTCTGGTACGCCTGCACGTCGCTGATCTCACCGGGCCAGAAGTTGCCCCGGGATCCGTTCCACATGCCGGCGCCGACGACGAACGTGCCGCGGGCGGTGAACGGCTTCGCGCCGCCCTGGCTGCCTTCCAGGGCGCCATCGACGTAGATGCTGATGGTGCCGGTGGCCGCGTCGTACGTCCCGGCCAGGTGGGTCCAGGTGTTCAGCGCCGGGGTGCTGGTGGACACGACGGTGACCGGTTGCGTCACGTCCGGCGCGTCGAGGGTGCTGGTCCGCAGCCGCCAACGGTCGGCGGCCTTGTCGTAGGCCAGGTCGAACGGGGTCTGCTGCTCACCGTTGGCGGCCACCGCCTTGCGCAGGTCACCCTTGTCGGTCAGGTACACCCAGGCGGCCACGGTGAAGCTGCGTCCGGTGTCGATGACCGGGCCGTCGCTTTCGATGACCGAGCTGATGCCGTTGAATCCGGCGGCTCCGCCGTTGCCGGTGGTCCACCACATGCCGGGGACGGCCGTGCCGGGGCTGTTGCCGGTGGAGTCGGCGGCGGCGACCCCGGCGGTCTCGTCGAGCCGCCAGCGCAGCACCGGGGTGGGGTCGGCGATCGACGGGTACTCGGTTTCGGCGAGCACCTCGCCGGCCGGGTCGTACAGGGTTTCGCTGAAGCCGACCGTGGCGCCGCCGGCGTCGGTCTGTCGTTCGGTGACCACGTTGTCGTCGGCGTCGTAGCCGTAGTGGGTGGTGCGCTTCAGCCCGTCCGGGTCGACGGTGGTCGATGTCTGCCGGCCGGCGGCGTCGTAGGCGTAGGTGACGACGGTCGCGCCGTCGTCGGTGACCTCGCGGACCAGGTTGCCGGCCGCGTCGTACTCGTTCGACTCGACGACGAACGACGAGCTGCCGTTGGTGCGGGTGACGTCGGCGATCAGCCCGTTGTCGGTGTACGTGTACTCGGTGATCCAGCCCATCGGATCGGTCTCGGCGGCCAGCCGCCCGGCCGGGTCGTACGACTTCGCCGAGATCAGCACGTCGGTGGCGGGCTGCGGGTCGTCCGGGTCGCCGGTGAAGCCGAGCACCTTCGTGGTCAGCAGGTTGCCTTCGTCGTCGTACGTGTTGGTGGTGACGCCGCCGTCGTGGTCGGTCTCGGTGACCACCCGGCCGTACGCGTCGTAGCCGAGGGTGGTGACCGTGCCGCCCGGGGTGGTGGAGGTCTCCTGCTGGCCGTACTGGTTGTAGGTGTGCTGCTCGGTGCGCGGCGCGTCGCCGCCGGTCAGGTCGGCGACGGTTTCGGTGAGCACGTTGCCGTCGTCGTCGTAGGTGTAGGTGGTGCGGGCGGTGTGCACCGCGCCGGTGACCCGGTTGGTGACCGCCGGCCCGGTCTCGGTCGCCACCCGCCCGGCCGCGTCGTACGTGTAGGTGGTGGTCAGCCCGGCCGGGAAGGTGTCGCTGAGCTCCGTCTCGGTCAGGGTGCGACCCAACCCGTCGTACGTGAACCGGTCGATCTTGCCGCTCGGGTCGGTGACCTGGGCGACGTCGCCGTTGGCGTAGTACTCGACGGTCTGCACCGCGCCGCCCGGGGTGGTGACCCGGGTCGGCAGGCCTGCCGGGGCGATCCCACCGCCGTACGCGGCGGTGCTGGTGCCGTCGGTGTAGCCGGTGGTGGTGACCCGGCCCAGCGGGTCGGTGATGGTGGTCTGGTTGCCGCTGCTGTCGTAGCCGTACGACGTACGGTAGGTGTCGTCGGTCTCCGAAGTCGACCGTCCGTCGCGGACGGTGAGCAGCAGGTCGTTGCGGGCGTCCGGGGTCAGCGTCGTGGTCGTCGCGTCCGGGTAGTAGGTGTAGTAGACCGACGAGCACTTGTCGGCGGACTGGTCCTGGCAGCTGACGCTCTGCTTGGTGTTGCCGCGCACGTCCTGGAACGTCTGCGTCCACACCCCGCGCGGGTCGTAGACCAGGCTGCTGTAGCCGCCGACGTCGTAGCCGAACTTGGTGACGTTGCCGAGCGCGTCGGTCTGCGCCACCGGCCGGCCGCCGTTGACCAGGTCGTAGCTGTAGGAGACGGTCTCGCCGGTGGGGCCGGTGACGGCGACCTGGGACACCGGCATCGGGATCGCGGTGGCCACCCCGGAGATCATCGTGACGGCGACCGGCGCGGTCTGCTGCGACGCGGCGTAGTGGGCGGTGACCTGCGTCTGGCTGAGTTCGCTGGTGAAGAACGCCGCTTCGGCGATCTGCCCCGGGAAGTAGCTGATGTCCCCGGAGGTCGACGGCCAGGTGCTCGGGGTGAAACCGGTACCGAGGTACGCGTAGGCGGCCGGGGTGCTCTGGCCTCCGTAGTTGAGCGTGCCGACGAGGTTCCCGTCGAGGTAGAGCCGCTGGGTGCTGGCGGACAGGGTCATCGCGACGTGGTGCCAGTTGCCGTCACGGACACTGCCGGTGGTGGTGATCGGCGGATGGGTGTTGCCGCACCAGCACCACTTGCCGCGCAGTTTGCCGTCGGCGCCGACGTACAGCGCGGGAATCCGCTCGTTGGCGACGAGACCGCTGGTGATCGAGTTGGTCTGGAAGCTGTAGAGAACACCGCTGGAGGTGCCGCCGGTGGGCATCCTGAACCACATCGACACCGACGCCGGATCGGTGCCGCCGATGCGTTCCGGTGGCAACTCGACGTACGAGTTGGTGCCGTTGAAGGAGGCGGCGGTGGCACCGGCGAACGGGCCGTCCGCGCCGAGGGTCACCTGGTTGTAGGTGGCGACACCACCGTCGACCTGGTTGACCGCCTCGGTCACCGCCACCTCGCCGAGACGCCAGTAGTCGGCCGGCTTCGCGCCGAGCACCGACGCGGCGTACACGTCGGCGCTGCCGGCGACGGTCGGGGTGCCCATCGTCCAGACGCCGCCGTTCTCGTCGGTGACGGTGGCGACCCGGCCGGTGGTGCCCTGGTAGGTGACCTGCGCGGTGACGCCGCCGGTCGGCCGGGTCACCGTCGACAGCACCGGATGGGTACGGGTGCCGGCGGCGTGCAGGGCGGCGACGGTGGCCGCCGGCAACGCCTGGTTGTGGAACGCCACGTCGGAGATGGACCCGGAGAAGTAGCTGGCCGCCGCCGGGCTGACCCCGCTGTTCTGGTGGCCGGGCCAGTTGCCGCCGATGAAGCCGGCGCCGACGTGGATGTTGTCGGCGTTGTCGGGCAGCTGCATGATGATGCCGCCGAGGCTGCCCTGGGCGACACCGTCGAGGTAGAGGGTCTGGGTGCTGCCGGCCCCGGCGAGCGCCACGTGGTGCCAGTCGCCGTCGTTGACCGGCGCGGCGGTGGTGATCGCGGCGGCGGCGTTGCCCTGCCAGAACTGGCCGCGTAGCTTGCCGTCGCTGCCGACGTACAGGGCCGGCACGTAGGTGGTGGGTGTGGTGCCGGCGGTGACCGGTGCGGCGCTGTAGCCGAACAGCACGCCGTTGACGGCGGTGGTGCGGAACCACATGCTGACCGTCTGGTACTGGCCGTCGGCGACCAGGTCACCCGGCAGCTGCAGGTACGACGAGGCACCGTCGAAGGCGGCGACGGTGGCGGTCGAGCCGGGGCGGGCCGCCGGCTGGCCGAGGGTCACTGCGGCGTACCGGGCGTTGTCGATGCCGGCGTTGGTGAGCACCGCGCTGCGGGCCACCGTCGCCCCGGCCGGCTCCGACAGCGGCCAGTACGAGTACGGCCCGGTGTCCAGCACCGTGTTGGCGTACGGGGAGATGCTGGTGTGGCTGTACCCGTGGCAGGCGCTCGGGCCGGTCGGCGGGCAGACCTGCGTCAGGGTGTCGTCCGGGCCGTACGCGTACTGCCAGGTCTCGGCGCTGGCCGGGGTGCCCGGATCGGCCGGGTCGGTGGCGACGGTGGTGACGTGCGGGTGCGCCGAACCGGTCGGGGTGTCCCAGGTCAGCCACAGCGACCGGCCGGATGCGCTGGTGATCCGGCTGGCCAGCCCGCCCGTGTAGTCGACGGTCAGCGTGCGGCCGTTGGCGTCGGTGACCGCGGTCAGCCGGAACACGCCGCCGCCGGCGGACTGCCCGAACGTGTAGACGGAGGCGTCCTTGTCGGTCAGCGTGTAGCCGGTCAGGGTGGTGCCGCTGCGGGTCTCGGTGAAGGTGGCGAACCGGCCGGACGGTGCGGTGAACGTACCGTCGGCGTTGCGGCCGAACGCGATGTCCTGCCCGGTCGGATACGTGACCAGCACCGACTGGACGCTGCCGGTGGCGTCCGGCACGGCGGTGGCCCGCACGTCGAGCAGGCTCGACCAGCCGGTGCCGAACGCCGACGTACGCCGGGTGTCCAGGCTGTTGTAGCTGCGGGTGATGCTCAGTGACGGGCCGACGGTGGCGACCGTCGCGTCGGTCGCCGAGGTGGTGTAGTTGCCGATGCCCGGGTCGTAGCCCTTGCCGGCGTTCTGGCTGAGGTTGCCGGCCAGGGTGGGTTGCGGCACGCCGGTGGTGAACGCGTACGCCGGGTAGACAGCGCTGTAGCTCACCTGGTCGTGCACCCGGACCGTGTAGAGGTAGGTCTTGTTCCAGGCCAGGGTGCCGGTCGGCACCCGCCACGACGGGCTGGTCACCCAGCCGGAGTTGGCCACCACGGTGGTGCCGGTGCTGTCGTAGACGACGTACTGGTGGCGCAGCCCCTGGTTGGGCCAGGCGTCCGGGTCCTTGGACCGGACCAGCAGTTCCGGGGTCAGCGTCGGAGTCACCGCGTTGTTCGCCGGGTAGCGGACGTTGACCTGCGGCGCGACGTTGTCGGTGTAGGTCAGCTCGACGTACGGCTTGTAGGCGCCGCCGCCGTAGTTGGCCGAGGTGAACCGCTTCCAGCCGTTGGAGTCGGTCTCCGAGGCGGTCAGCGCCAGGCCGTGGTTGGTCCCGCCGGTGGACCAGTCGTTGAAGGTGGCGACGTTCAGCGGCACGGTCACCCATTTGCCGACACTGCGGTCGCCGGAGGTGTTCTGGCAGGACGGATAGTTGTCGGTGACGGTCAGCGAGCCGATCGAGCTGGAGATCGCCGGGCCGGGATGGCTGGCGGTGGACAGGTTCGCCACCGTCCACGCCTGGTTGACCCGGTGCACGGAGAAGGCCCGATGCTCGGAGCAGCTGTAGGCCCAGGTCAGGTAGAGCTTCAGTTTGGCGGCGGTGATCCGCTTGCCGATGAACCCGTCGTCGTCGAACTCGTCGAAGTGGATGAACGAGCGGGCCTTGACGCCGCCGCCGTCGTAGGTGCCGACCGGCAGGTTGTCACCGTTGTGGTTGGTGGTCAGGGTGTCACTGTCGACGTACACGTCGCCGGTGGTGCCGGTGGTGGCGGTCGGGTCCACCCGGACCGGGTAGACCCGGGCCGGGTCGTCCAGCCAGGCCCGGTCGGCGGTGACCTTCAGCGCCTGGCCGCCGCCGGGCTGGTCGACCAGCTCGAAGTCGACGTCGGGCGACTGGGCCGGTGCGCCGGAGTGCGGGTCGACGTTGCTGTCCTCCATGAACCCGCGCGGGAACCAGACCCGGGCGACGCCGTCGGCGTCGACCAGCTCCACCCAGCCTTCGGCGGTGAGCCGGGGCGTCAGCCCGGTCAGGTCGAGCGGGAACATCCAGGTCGACGGGGCCTGCGGCGAGTGCAGGATCAACGTCTCCTTGAGCCCGGCGTCGAAAGTGATCAACTCCAGGTCGGTGTCCGGCAGGATGTCCCGGTAGGTGGCGGTGTTGCCGTCGGTCTCGGCGGCGACGTCGGCGGCACCGTCCAGCTCGTAGGCGACCCGCTTGCCGTCGGGCAGTGCCAGCACCCCGAGGTCGGTGTCGCCGGTGCTGCCGGCGACGCTCACCTGCAGGCTGTTGGCCCGCATGTGCAGCCGCCCGTCGCGGCGCTCGACCAGGTCGGTGTCGATGGGGCGCCAGCTGCCGTCGGCGGCCCGGTAGTTGACCGGCCGGCTGTAGGTGCGCACCGTCGTGGAACCGTCGGCGTTGTCGTAGACGTCGGTCCGGGCGGTGGCCTCGTCGGCGTCCCGGCGGCTGGTCGCCGCGTCGAATCCGGGCTCGGCGACACCGGTCGGGGTGGTCGGCACCGTCGGGTCGTGCGGCTGGTACGGCGGCAGCGTGTCGGCTGCCTGGCTGACCCGGCGGCCCGCGCCGCCGGCCGCGGTGGTCTCCCCGGCCGGCACGTGGTGCTCGCCGGTGAACGGTGCCGGACCGGCCATCACCGGCGCGCCGAGGGCGGCTGCCGCTGCCGACCACAACGGACGGTTGACCGCCCACGACCACAGCCACGACGTCGGCCAGGAGTCGGCCGGTACGGCACCGGCCGGCACCACCACGGTCAGTCCGAAGAGCAGCAGCGTCAGGGTCGCGATCCGGCGGGACGCACGACTGATGGCACGGCGCATGGCCGCCCTCCCCCGTGTACTAAGACTGTCCGACGTTGATCACGCCGACATCGGACAGTCTCCGACGGCACTAGCGGAGTGCACAAGCATCCGTACGGAGGGTTGACTTAGATCAACCCTCGGCGATTTAATCCCGGGCTCAGTCGTCGGCCGGGTCACCGACCGCTGCGGCGACCAGGTCGCGTACCCGCTGCTGGACAGCGGCCGGATCGGCGTCTGACACCACGGTCACGTTGCCGGCGTCGCCCGCCGACTGGCCCTCGGCGACGAGCACGAAGTCGACCTGCGGGTAACGGGTGGCGTCCCTAGCCGTCGCGGCGGTCGGCGCCTCGCCGACGGCCAGGACCAGCTGACACTGGCTGCCCGCCAGGCTGGCGAGGTATCCGGCGGCGTTGTCGGCGGTCTGCGGCCCGTTGACTTCGAGGAACTGCACCCTGGCGCGGGTCTGCAGCGAGGCGTCCTGCATGCCGGCCCAGACCGGTGCGGCGGCCGGGTCGGTCACCCCGGCGGATCCGGTGAGCAGGCAGGCGGTGACGTCACGGTACTCGCGGGCGCGGGGCTCCTCGGGATCGTCCGGCCACAGCACCACCGTCAGCAGCACCGCCACGACGACGACCAGCCCGGCACCGCCGGCCAGCAGGGCGATCCGCTTGCGCCGCTGTCCATCCTGGTGGTCCTGCGTCCGCTGCCCGTCCCGACCGCCTTTGCGCTTCGTCACGCTCGCACCCTACCCGCCGCCGGCACGGTCGCCACGACCGCCGACGCGTTCGGCCAGGTGCACAGCCAGCAGGTGAGCGGTGGTGGGCCGGCCCGCACCTACGACTACGACGGGTTGGGTCGGGCGGTACGGCCGGGGTTCGCGTACACCGGGGTCGGTAACGACCTGGCGGCCGATGACACGGCGACGTACGTGCGGGGGCCGTCGGGTGAGGTGGTGGCCGGCACGGCGGGTGGGACGCAGCGGCTGGTGTGGACGGATCTGCACACCGACGTGGTGGGCCAGTTCACGACGACCGGCACCACCCTGGCCGGGGCGACGACGTACGACCCGTTGGGCAAGGTCCTCGCGAGCACCGGAATCGTGGGGAGTCTGGGTTACCAGTCGGAGTGGACCGACGCGGCCACGTCGCGGG
>Ga0207773_100308_pt1 | contig 24182 bp, 19 predicted proteins | sample TtaePargueraPR_2_FD_187281 | JGI IMG/M metagenome (GOLD analysis project Ga0207773, IMG submission 187281) | Aerobic enrichment media microbial communities from Bioluminiscent Bay, La Parguera, Puerto Rico - Tt and M1 (3) (SPAdes) | ecosystem: Environmental > Aquatic > Marine > Unclassified ...
ATGGACCTGCCGGCGATGGGCATCATCCTGGTGATGATGGTGATCTTCCTGATCATGGGCATGTTCATGGATTGGGTCGGCATCGTACTGCTGATCATGCCGGTGTTCCTGCCGATCGTGCTCAAGCTGCCGCCCGACGAGATCGGCGTATTCGGCCATGTCACGCCCAACCAGGTCGCGATCTGGTTCGGCGTCACCTTCTGCATGAACATGCAGGTCAGCTTCCTGTCGCCACCCTTCGGCCCCGCCGCGTTCTATCTGAAGTCCGTCGCACCGGACAACATCACGCTCACCGCCATCTTCGCCGGCTTCCTGCCCTTCATCGTCATCCAGTTGATCGCCCTGACGGTGATGCTGTGCTGGCCGCCGATCGTGGCGGTCTTCCTGTAGGGACGCCGCGGTGGCCGAACGATTCCCACGCCTATTGCCGTCCCGAGATCCTGCGCTGCAGGGCTTCGAGAAGCACCGCCGCTAGAATGATCGTCCCGGTGGCAAAGCCCTGCCAGAATACCTCGATCCGCGCCAAGTTGAGGAAGTTACGGGTCAGCGCAATGATGATCACTCCGATGATCGAGCGCAGAATCCGGCCCTGCCCGCCGGAAAGGCTGGTACCGCCGATCACCACGGCCGCGATCACCTCGAACTCGAGGCCCTCGCCAGTATTGGGCGACACCGCGCCGAGCCGGGAGACGCTGACGACGCCGGCGAGAGAGGCGGTGAAACCAACGATCATAAAACAATAGATCTTGATGCGGTCGGCACGTATCCCCGACAGCATTGCCACCGTGCGGTTGGAGCCGACGGCATAGACCCGCTTGCCGAACGTCGTTCGCTCGAGCAGGAACCAGCCAATCGCATAGACCACGACCGCTACCCAGACGATGTTCTGGATCGGCAGCCACATGAAGAGGTCGGCGAGGGCCCCGGATTCGGTGAAGCCGGAAAAGTCGAACGGCAGCGGCAGGTTCACCCAGCGCCCCTGGCCGAACGCCCGGATAGGCTCCGGAATGTCGGGGATAGGCTGGCCTTGCGTCACCACCAGGGTGAGGCTCCGCGCCATCATCAGCGTGCCGAGGGTGACGATGAACGAGGGTATGTGCGCCTTGGTCACCACCAGCCCGGCGAAGATGCCGATGGCGGGACCAACCAGGAGCGGCACCAGCACCCCTACCAGGATGACCCAGGTCTGCTGATCGGCGGCGGTCGCCACCGGCATCCAGCGCACCAGCAGCCACCCGGCCACGGCCGCCGACAAGCCGACCACCGCGCCGACCGCGACGTCGAACTCGCCGGAGATCATGATCACCGTCATCCCGGCGGCGACGATCAGCATCACCGTCATCTGTCCGAGCAGATTGGAAATATTGATCGGCGAGAGGAAGCGCTCGTTGGCGACCTGCATCAGGATGATCAGGAGCACGAGCACGCCGAGCGCCTGGATGAGGCTGTAGGAGCGCTTGAGTGCGCCGAGCAGGCGGTGGTCGCTGCCCTGCGTCTCGGTCGAGGATGTCGTCTGGGTCATGCCGGCACCGCCTTGCTCTCCACACCTCCGGCGGAGGCATGCAGGATCGCCTCACGTTCGATCGCCTCACCGGTAAGCTCGGCGACGATCGCCCCGCGAAACATCACCAGGACCCTGTCGCAGAGAGACACCAGTTCCTCCAGTTCGGTCGTCACCAGCACGATCCCCACTCCCGCTGCCGCGATCTCGTCGATGATGTCGCGAATCTCGGCCTTGGAGCCGACGTCGATTCCGATCGTCGGCTCGTCCATGACGAAGACCCTTGGCTCGGTTTCGAGCCATTTGGCGAAAAGCACCTTCTGCTGGTTGCCGCCCGAGAGCTGCCGCGCCAAGGCGTACGGCCCCGGCGTCCGGACGTTGAGGCGTATGATGTTTCGCTCGCTTGTCTCGACCATCGCCTTCCGGTCGAGGACGCCGAGGCGATTGGCGAAACGCGGCAGCACCGGCAGGCAGATGTTGTCGACCAGCGTGAAAGCCGGAAGAATGCCCTCGCGGAGACGATCGCTGGTTAGGAGCGCGATCCCCGCAGCGAGCGAAGCCGGGGGATTGCCCGGCGGTATCGGCGTCCCGTCGACCGTCACCCGACCGCTGGTCTTGCTGCTGCCCGAGGCGCCGAACACTGCCCGAGCCAGTTCGTCGAGGCCCGAGCCGGCCAACCCGGTCACCCCCAGCACCTCGCCGGGCCATAGCGAGAAGCTGATCGCCTTCAGCCGTCCGGCCACCGAAAGGTTCTGGACAGTCATAAGCGGCGGTCGGTCGTCCTCGGCGCTCCGGGACTTGTCACGGCGCGTCGTCACGACGTCACGCCCGACCATCGCGCTGACCACCGCAGGGAGAGTGGTCTCGGCAATCGGGCCGTCGGCCACGACCTGGCCGTCCCGCATCACCGTCAGGTCGTCGCAGACTTCGAAGATCTCGTTGAGATAGTGCGAGATGAGAACGATGCCAACGCCGCTCTCGGCCAGGCTCCGGATCAGCCTGAGCGCGACGCGAACCTCGGCCTCGGTCAGGGATGATGTCGGCTCATCGAGCAGCAGTACCCGGGGCTGAAGCGAGACCGCCTTGGCGATCTGCACCATCTTCTTGAGATCGTTGGGCAGCTCGCTGACGACCGCATCCGGGCTGACATCGATCTCGTATTGCCCGAGCAATCGCTCGGCCGACTCGTGCATCTGGCGGCGCCGAATAATGCCGAAGCCGCGCGTCGGCTCGTTGTTGAGGAACAGGTTCTCGGCAACCGTCATGGTCTGGACGAGGTTGATGTCCTGGTGAACGGTGACGATGCCTTTGTCGAGCGCGTCGTCGGCACCACCGAAACGGACTGGCGTGCCGCCTAGTCTGATCGTCCCCGCATCAGGCGGATAGAGCCCGGCGATAATCTTGGTGAGCGTCGACTTGCCGGCGCCGTTCTCACCGACCAGTCCGCGAACCCGTCCCGCGGTGACGGCGAAATCCACGCCGCGGAGCGCCCGCACCGCAGCGAAGCTCTTCACGATTCCGGTGCAATCAAGGAGAACGCTGGAAGGCTGCATGTCGCCTCCTTCTCAAACGGGAGTCCCAGCAGGCGGGGCCGGCCGGGCTCCCGTCCCCTTCAGGGCGACCCGGCTACTCGCCGGTGACCTGCGGATCTTCGGCGAAGTCGGCGATGTTGTCCTTGGTCAGGAGCGTCGTGCCGAGGCCAATGAAGTCCTCGATCTCGCCGCCGGTGAGATAGGTGAGGACGGTGTTCATGCCGTCATAACCCATCCGGTAGGGATCCTGGACGACCAGGGCGTCGATCTTGCCGTCGGCCACCATCTTGTAGGAGACCGGGTCGAGGTCGAAGCCGACCAGCGCGACGTCGTCGGTCTTGCCCTGCTGCTCGAGGGCCTGGTAGGCGCCCTGGATGACGAGCTGGTTGAACGAGAACACGCCCTTGATGTCGGGCTCGGAGACGAGCAGGTCCTCCATCGCCTGACGCCCGGCGTCGAGCGAGAGCGCCGGCAGCGGCTGCTCGGGCAGGACCGTCAGCCCCAGTTCCTTGGCCCGGTCCTCGAAGCCCTTCTGGCGGGTCTGCCCGTTGTCGTTGGTCGGCGCGAAGTCGAAGGTGATGACCTTGCCGCCCTCCGGCACCAGCGTCGCCATGTAGTCGGCGGCCTGGGCCCCGCCCTTGAGGTTGTCGGTGATGATCAGGCTGATGTACGCGCCGGAGCGGATGCCGATGTCGGTGATGACGACCGGAATCTCCTCGGCGTTGTAGATGTTCTTGATCGGCTCGGCGACCATCACGCTGTCGCCCGGGAAAATCAGCACGCCGTCGACGCCCTGGGCGTAGAGGTCCTCAAGGTCGGCGACCTGCTTGGCCTTGTCGTTGTCACCGCCATTGGTGACGATCATGTCGACGTTGACGCCCTTCTCCTTCCATTCCTCGACCGATTTCTTGGCGCCGTTGACCATGGTCACCAGGAACGGGTTGGTCCCCCAGAACACCGAGTAGCCGATCTTGTAGTCCTCGGCCATCGCGGGCGCCGCGCCGACGGCAGCGGCGGCGAAGGCCGAAAGGACAAGACGATTCCAGACACGCATCATATTCCTCCCGATAGCTGCCGGCGTGGTTCTTGATTGGGCTACGCCTTGCGGCGGAGCGCGCCGGCACCACCCCGCAGCTTCAGTATTGAAACGTTTCCAGAAAAACGCAAGCCGGTTGCGGCCGAGTAGAGCGGAGAGCGTGGGTTGCCGCATGCCCGCCCGGGGATCAGACGGCATCGGACACCCGAGGATCAACCGAGGTCGAGCAGCGAACGCGCCGTGGTCTCATTGGTGATGAGACCGTTGATGATCCGGCCACGCAAGGCGGCATGGATCGGGAGAACCTTGCCGGTGCCCTGCGCCACACCAACCACAAGACGCGGCGGTGGCACCGTCCGCCGAACGCTGGTGAGCCGCTCGTTGGTGCCGGTCTCGATGACGTGTCCAGCTGCGTCGAAGGCCCAGCCGGTGACCTCGCCAACCGCGCCGAGCCGCCGCATTTCGGAGAGCTCGGCGGCCGAGATGAAGCCATCGAGATGAAGCGGCGCGCTCTCGTCCATGCGCCCGACACCCACCAGGGTGACGTCCGCCGCCAGGCCAAGGTCGACGACGCGCGTCACCGGTTCGAGCTGCATCAGTTGGTCGCGCTGGTCCTTGGTAGGCACCACGACCGGCAGTGGCATCGGATAGTGTGGCGCTTCGGTTAGATCCGAGAGGCGGGCAAGGACATCGTAGAAGCTCGCCGAGCCCTGCATCGAGATATGGCCGACCAGCGATACCAGGCGATGCTGGTGACACTTCATCCGCGGCACGCATTCGACCGCGGCGCGAAGCGTCCGCCCGGTGCCGATGGCGACAACGATGGGTTCGGGTTCGCGGAGACGATGCTCGAGAAACGCCGCCGCGCTCTCGGCGACGCCGAGGGTCGGGCTATCGGATGCCGGGTCGGCCGGCGTGACTTCGCAGAACCCGAGATCGAATTGGGCCGAAAGCGCCGCCGCAAGCTCCATGCAAGCCGCGATCGGATGGTCGAGCCGGAAGGTGATCAACCGCTCGGACAGCGCGAGTGAGACCAGCCGCTGGGCGGTCGGTCGCGACACCTTGAGCTTCCGCGCGATCTCGTCCTGGGTGTTGCCGGCAACAAAATAGAGCCAGCCGGCCCTGGCGGCATCGTCCAGCCGTGACCTTTCGCTTCGCGGCGCGTCCATCTCCCTGTGCCGTCCTGCCTCAGCCCTCGAAGAACGCCGACATGCGATCGAACACTCGATCGGCGCCGGCCCCTTCCAGGTTTCGCTCGACATTCCGACCAACGCAATGGCTGCCGCCGACAAAACCCCAGACCGTCATCCTCGCGGCCTTCCCTGCCTCGACCCCCGGAACGCTATCCTCTATCACCAAGCAGCGGCCAGGATCGACCCCCATCCGCGCGGCCGCAAAAAGGAAGAGATCAGGCGCCGGCTTGCCGCGCCGGACCTGGCTCGCGCTGTAGACGCGTGTCCCGAAGGGCTCGGCGAGGCCGAGCGCCTGCAGTGTCAGGGCAATCCGCCAGGGCTCGCTCGATGAGGCAAGACAGAACGGCACTTCGAGCCTCCTCAGCACCGCAGCTATGCCGGGAACCGGCTCGAGCGAGGATCGGTACAGATCGGCGATGCGGGCGGCCAGGGCCTCGCGCAACGCCGCCGGCAGCGGCTCCCCCTTCGTTTCGCGATAGTAGGACTCCACGGCCGAAAACCCGCGGCCGAGAAAAGCATCGAAGACTCCGGTGAGACCGAGCGGCAGGCCGTGGTCGGCAAGAACGTCGGCGAGAGCCTGGCACGCCAGCACCTCGCTGTCGGCAATCACGCCGTCGCAATCGAAGATGACGAGGTCCAGGCCCTTCATCGTCGTCCCGCCTCGCGCATGCGGATGCATCCCCCGACAACGATCACCTGCTCGCCCTTGGAGCAAGTACTCCGCAGAAAGCGAAGGCACGGCTGCCCACGGGCATCGCCATCGCTCGCCCATCCTGCCTAAAAAGCAGCCATTGCTGATAGTATAAGCCGATATGCGCGCAGCGCCAGCCCTCGTCCGACAGACCGAGATTGACTCTGGCGGCACTTGTGTGATCATATGCTCTATAAGAGAGCAAAAAATCAGAGGCAGTCCGCCTCCTCATACGAGAATTTCCACCGGTTGAACCGGTGGTGCGTCGAGGAAACGCGTTCCCATACCGGGACCAAAGGGAGGAATCCGAATGTCACTCAAGTACGTTGCTGCCCTGTCCGCACTCATGATCGGCGTCAGCGGCGCTGCGATGGCCGAGACGTTGACGATCGCAACCGTCAACAACGGCGACATGATCCGCATGCAGGGCCTGACCGACGACTTCACGGCCAAGAACCCCGGCATCGATGTCGAGTGGGTGACGCTCGAGGAGAACGTCCTGCGCCAGAAAGTGACGACCGACATCGCCACCAAGGGTGGCCAGTTCGATATCCTCACCATCGGCACGTACGAAGTTCCGATCTGGGCGAAGCAGGGCTGGCTGGTACCGCTCGAGAATCTCGGCGCCGAGTACGACGTCGACGACCTCCTGCCCGCCATCCGCTCGGGCCTTTCGGTCGACGGCAAGCTCTACGCCGCGCCGTTCTACGGCGAATCTTCGATGGTGATGTATCGCAAGGACCTGTTCGAGAAGGCCGGCCTGACCATGCCGGATTCACCGAGTTGGGACTTCATCGCCGATGCCGCCCGCAAGATCACCGACAAGGGCAACGAGGTCTACGGCATCTGCCTCCGCGGCAAGGCCGGCTGGGGCGAGAACATGGCCTTCCTGACGGCCATGTCCAACTCGTTCGGCGCCCGCTGGTTCGATGAGGACTGGAAGCCACAGTTCGACCAGCCCGAATGGAAGGACACGCTGAGCTTCTACGTCGACCTCCTCAACGACGCCGGCCCTCCGGGCGCCTCGTCGAACGGCTTCAACGAGAATCTTGCGCTGTTCAACTCGGGCAAGTGCGGAATGTGGATCGACGCCACCGTCGCCGCTTCCTTCGTCACCAACCCGAAGGACTCCAGCGTTGCCGACAAGGTCGGCTTCGCGCTGGCCCCGAACAAGGGCCTGGGCAAGAACGCCAACTGGCTGTGGGCGTGGTCGCTCGCCATTCCCGCCGGCTCCAACAAGGCCGAGGCCGCGGAGAAGTTCATCGCCTGGGCGACGTCCAAGGGTTATCTCGACCTCGTCGCCGCCAAGGAAGGCTGGGCGAACGTCCCCCCCGGCACCCGCACCTCGCTCTACGAGAACCCCGAGTATCAGGCCGCGGCGCCCTTCGCCAAGATGACGCTCGAGTCGATCAACTCGGCCGATCCCACCAATCCCAGCGTCAAGCCGGTGCCGTATGTCGGCGTCCAGTTCGTCGCCATCCCCGAGTTCCAGGGGCTCGGCACCACCGTCGGCCAACTGTTCTCCGGAGCCCTCGCCGGCCAGACGACCGTCGACGAGGCGCTTTCCCAGGCGCAGTCGACCGCCACCCGCGAAATGACCGAAGCGGGCTACATCCAATAGTGACGACCGCGAGAGACGGGCGGAGCGTTTCCGCCTGATCTCCCAAGACTGGGCCACCCGGCTCTCCCTGCCGGGTGGCGCCTCTACCAGGGCGGCGCAGGCCGCGGGGCGCGGAGGGAAAGTCATGGCCACTCGCCAGATGACGACGGTCGGGCGCATCGCCACGGCACCGTCAATCATCGTCCTCTTGATCTGGATGATCGTCCCGCTGGCGATGACCATCTGGTTCTCGCTGCAGCGATACAACCTCCTCTACCCTGACCGGCGCGGCTTCGTCGGCTTCAACAACTACGTCTACTTCCTGACCGATCCCGCTTTCGGATCGGCGCTCGCCAATACGCTGATCCTAGTCGGCGCCGTTCTCGCCATCACCATCGTCGGCGGCATCCTCATCGCTGTCCTGCTCGACCAGCCGATCTTCGGCCGCGGCATCGTCCGGCTGATGGTGATCGCCCCGTTCTTCGTCATGCCGACGGTGTCGGCGCTGATCTGGAAGAACCTGATGATGCACCCGGTGTCGGGCATCTTCGCCTGGCTCGCCAAGCTGGTCGGCCTCCAGCCGTTCGACTGGTTCGCCAACGCGCCGCTCCTCTCCGTGATCCTGATCGTCGCCTGGCAGTGGCTTCCGTTTGCGACGCTGATCCTCTTCACCGCCCTACAGTCGCTCGACCCCGAGCAGCGCGAGGCGGCCGAGATGGACGGTGCGCCCGCCCTCTCCTTCTTCTTCCACATCACGCTGCCGCATCTCGCCCGCGCGATCACTGTCGTCATCCTGATCGAGACGATCTTCCTGCTCAGCGTCTTCGCCGAGATCTTCGTCACCGGCACCGGCGGCTCTGCCGGCAACATCGCCTTCCTGGTCTATGCCAAGGCGCTGCTCGACTTCAATGTCGGCGCCGCTTCCGCCGGCGGTATCGTCGCCGTCATCCTCGCCAACATCGTCGCGATCTTCCTGGTCCGGATGATCGGCAAGAACCTGGAGGCGTGAGATGGCCCGCCGTATCTCGCCGACCTACAAGATCAGCATGACGGTGATTGCCTGGGCGGTCGCCTTCGTGATCTTCTTCCCGATCCTGTGGATGATCCTCACCAGCTTCAAGACCGAGCTCGAGGCGTTCTCGACGCCGCCCAAGTTCCTCTTCTTCGAATGGACCACCGAGAACTACACGCTGGTCCAGGAGCGCAGCGACTACGTCCGCTACGCCATGAACTCGGTGATCCTCGCTGGCGGAGCGACGCTGCTCGGGCTGATCATCGCCATCCCCGCCGCGTGGGCGATGGCATTCTTCCCGACCAAGCGCACCAAGGATGTGCTGCTCTGGATGCTGTCGACCAAGATGATGCCGGCGGTCGGCGTGCTGGTACCGATCTACCTCCTGTTCCGAACGCTCGGCCTTCTGGACACCCATATCGGCCTGATCGTGGTGCTCGGCCTCGCCAACCTGCCGATCGTCATCTGGATGCTCTTCACCTACTTCAAGGAGATCCCCAAGGACATCCTCGAGGCGGCGCGAATGGACGGCGCGAGCTCCTGGAAGGAAGTCGTCTTCGTCCTCGCCCCGATGGCGGTTCCGGGCATCGCCTCCACTATCCTGCTCAACGTCATCCTGGCGTGGAACGAGGCGTTCTGGACGCTCAACCTCACCACCATCAACTCGGCTCCACTAACCGCCTTCATTGCCTCCTACTCGAGTCCGGAGGGTCTGTTCTGGGCGAAGCTGTCAGCCGCCTCGACCCTCGCCATCGCGCCCATCCTCGTGCTCGGCTGGTTCAGCCAGCGTCAGCTGGTGCGCGGTCTCACCTTCGGCGCTGTGAAATAGGGAACGACGGTTATGGGAAAGATCGAGCTCCAGGGCGTCGAGAAGAGCTTCGGCAAGGTCGACGTCATTCAGGACGTCAACCTCACCATCGCGGATGGATCCTTCGTGGTGTTTGTCGGGCCGTCCGGCTGCGGAAAGTCGACGCTGCTGCGTCTCATTGCCGGGCTGGAGGATACCACCGGCGGCAAGATCCTGATCGACGGTACCGATGTCGTCGACACGCCGCCCGCCAAGCGCGGCCTGTCGATGGTGTTCCAGTCCTACGCGCTCTATCCGCACATGAGCGTGCGCAAGAACATCGGCTTTGGTCTGCGCATGGCGGGGGCACCAAAGGCCGAGATCGACCGCAAGGTCGAAGCCGCCGCCAGTATCCTCAACCTTACCCAGTATCTCGACCGGCGCCCTGGGCAGCTCTCCGGTGGCCAGCGTCAGCGCGTCGCCATCGGTCGTGCCATCGTTCGTGAGCCGAAAGCCTTCCTGTTCGACGAGCCGCTCTCCAACCTCGACGCGGCGCTTCGGGTCCAGATGCGGCTCGAGATCGCCAAGCTTCAGGATTCGCTCGGCACCACCGCCATCTACGTCACCCACGATCAGGTCGAGGCGATGACCATGGCCGACAGCATCGTCGTGCTCAATGCCGGCCGGATCGAGCAGGTCGGCAGTCCGCTCGAGCTCTATAACCACCCAGCCAACCTCTTCGTCGCCGGGTTCATCGGCTCGCCGAAGATGAACCTGATCGGCGGCGCGCCCGCCGCCGCATTCGGCGCCGCGACCATCGGCATCCGGCCGGAGCATCTCCACGTTGCCGGCGACGGCGGCACCTGGCGTGGCAAGGTCACCGTCGCCGAGCATGTCGGCAGCGACACCTTCCTCTACGTCCACGTCGAGGGCGCCGGCGAGATCACCGTGCGGGCCCCGGGCGAGGTCGGCCTCGAGCCGGACGACATGGTCGGGCTGACGCCCGAGGAAGGGCGCATCCACCGCTTCGACAGCGAGGGAAAGGCGCTCGCGTCCTGACACGCACGCGCCATGCCGAGGCCTCCGGCGGCGACGCCCTGCCGGGCGAGAGATTGACCCCGTCAACCGGACAAGGAACAGGAGAGTAGCATGTACATGGAAATGTTCCGGCTCGACGGAAGGGTCGCGCTGGTGACGGGCGGCGCTCAGGCCATCGGCCTGGCCTGTGTCGACGCCCTCTCGGAGGCGGGCGCGCGGGTGGTGATTGCCGACTACAACGCGGCACAGGCCGAAGAGAGCCGCGATGCGCTCAAGGCCAAGGGCCGCGACGTCGAGATGGCCGTCCTCGACGTGACCGATTCCGCCCGCGTCGACGCCGTCGCCGACGACATCGTCAAGCGCCACGGCCACATCGACATCCTGGTCAACAACGCCGGCATCGCCCGTAGCGAGACACCGGCCGAGACCGTCACCGACGAGCACTGGCTCAACGTCATCGACGTCAATCTCAACGGCACCTTCTGGTGCTGCCGCGCGTTCGGCCGCCACATGCTTGCAGCCAAGTCCGGATCCATCGTCAACATCGGGTCGATGTCGGGCTTCATCGTCAACAAGCCGCAGGAGCAGGCCTTCTACAATGCCTCGAAGGCAGCGGTGCACCACCTCACCAAGTCACTCGCGGCCGAGTGGGGCGCACGCGGCGTCCGGGTCAATGCCGTTGCGCCGACCTACATCAACACGCCGCTCAACGCCTTCGTTTTTGACAAGGAAGAGATGTACAGCGCCTGGATCGGCGGCACGCCGATGGGGCGCATGGGTGAGGTCTCCGAGATCGCGTCCGTCGTGCTCTTCCTCGCCGGCGACGGCGCCAGCCTGATGACCGGCAGTGTCGTTCTGGTCGACGGCGGCTATACCTGCTGGTGACGGGAGGCCACTCCCCGATTGGTCGATTGCGCCTCCCGCCGCGGCGCGCCCGGATGACCGACTGCCTCAGACCCCCCGCCTGAGACGCCGCGCTTTCATCGCCTCGTGGGCCTCCGGCGTGCCGTCGTGGAACGAGCCGAACCAGCGGTCGAGCGGCACCATGCCGTCGGAATAGTTCACCTCGAAATACTTATGGTGGAGGTAGTGGGCATAGTACGAGGTGTCCATGCTCTTCTCCTCGCCCATCACCACCCGGTCGAAGCCGGTGTGGCCCTGCGCCGGCGCGAGCCCCAGGCGCGAGGCGAGGTTGATCATGTGGATGGGATGAGCCGGGATGACGAAGAACAGAAGGATCGTCGAGAAATAGACGACATGCTCGATGGGATGCATCGACAGGCCCGACCACGGGCCGGGATTGATGTTGCGGTGGTGGAGGGCATGCGCCACGCGATAGAGCGGCGGCCAGTGCATGAACCGGTGAGCGAAGTAGAACCCGACCTCGTGGATGAACGGCACCACGAAGAACATCGCCACGAACCACACCGGGTGCTCGGCGAAGGTGATCAGCGGCGCGATGCCATTGGCATAGGCCCACAGCAGCAGCACCTCGTATGCGGTCCAGATCGGCACGCCACTCGCCAGCGTGTAGAACATGTTGTCCCAGGTCTGGTGGCCGAAGGCGAAGGTCGACGACGACTTCTTCGGCCATTGGCGGTTGTATTTGAAGGCCGTGCCCTGCTTCCGCCAGACATAGAGCCACAGGTGCCAGGCGCCGTAGACGCAGATGGCGAGCACGATGTTGCGGAGGAGAATCAGCCCGACCCACCATAGTGAGAACGTGGCCATCGCCTCGAGCGAGGGCGTCAGGAACGCCCAGATCAGGATGGCGGCGAGCGCGTAAAGCGTGTTCCAGGGCAGCAGGTATCCGGGGAATCCAAAGAACCACTTGAGCAGCGCACTCGGATTCGGCGGCCAGTCGAAGGCCGGTCCATAGCTGACCGGCTTGTTCGGCGCCCAGTTGCCCCGGGCGTCTTCCTTCCCGTAAGCCGTATCGTCGATCGCCATCGCCCTTTCCTCCCCGACCGTCGCGGCGACCGCCCCCCGCCAGTATCGCCGACCGCTACACTAGCACCTGGTGCGGCGATTGGGAGTTCAGAAGCACCGTCGCATATGGTATCCGCCGGTTTCACCTCGCGGCCGTCTCGACGTAAGACACCGCACTCGTCCGCGTCTCCGACGCGGGGGTTGTGATGGCGCCCGAAACACATGATCCCACGGAACCGTCCCTTGGCTGCACCGCCGCTCCTCTTCCTCCGCGACATCGCCCTTACCTTCGGCGGGGCGCCGCTCCTCCGGCACGCCGATCTCAGCGTTGGTCCGGGCGAGCGGCTCTGCATCGTCGGCCGGAACGGCTCGGGCAAGTCGACCCTTCTCCGCATTGCCGCCGGCCTCGCACCTTTCGACAGTGGCGAACGGTTCTGCCAGCCTTCGGTGACCGTCCGCTACCTGCCGCAGGAACCAGACTTCGCCGGCTTCGACAGCCTGCTCGGCTATGCCGAGGCCGACCTCTCACCCGGCGACGATCCGCACCGGGCGCGATTCATGCTGGAGCAACTCGGTCTGACCGGCGAGGAAGACCTGCACCGGCTCTCGGGCGGCGAGGCGCGGCGAGCGGCGCTTGCGCGCGCGCTCGCCCCGGAGCCGGACATTCTGCTCCTCGACGAGCCGACCAACCACCTCGACCTCATCGCCATCGAGCAGCTCGAGACGACCCTGAAGGGCCTTCGCTCCGCGATCGTCATGATCAGCCATGATCGCCGCTTCCTCGAGACGCTGTCGGAGGCAACGGTCTGGCTCGACCGCGGCGTCACCCGTCGCCTCGACAAGGGCTTCGCGCACTTCGAGGCCTGGCGCGACGCCGCGCTCGAGGAAGAGGAACTCGAACGCCACAAGCTCGACCGCAAGATCGCCGACGAGGAGCACTGGCTGCGCTACGGCGTCACCGCACGACGGAAACGCAACCAGGGCCGGCTCCGCGCGCTGCAGGCGTTTCGACTCAACCGGAACGAGGCCCGCGCCAACCGCCCGACCGGCCTCGCGACGCTGACGCCGGCGGAAGCGCGGACTTCCGGCAAGCTGGTGATCGAGGCGGAGGGCATCTCCAAGAGCTTCGGCGACCGACCGATCGTGCGCGATCTCACGCTACGCATCGAGCGCGGCGATCGCATTGCTCTCGTCGGTCCCAACGGCATCGGCAAGACGACCCTGATCAACCTTCTCACCGGCGCGCTCCCGCCCGATGCCGGCACCGTCAAGCTCGGCGCCAATCTCGAAATCGCCACGCTCGACCAGCGCCGTGAGAGCCTCGACCTCGAGGAGACGCTTGCCGCCACCCTCACCGGCGGGCGCGGCGACAACGTGATCGTCGGCGGCCAGCCCCGGCATGTCGTCGGCTACATGAAGGACTTCCTGTTCCGGCCGGAGCAGGCGCGCACGCCGGTCAAGGTGCTCTCCGGTGGCGAGAAAGCCCGCCTGATGCTGGCGCGGTCGCTGGCCCGGCCCTCCAACCTGCTGGTGCTGGACGAGCCCACCAACGACCTCGACCTCGAGACCCTCGACCTGCTCCAGGAGATGCTGGGCGACTATCCCGGCACGGTGCTGATGGCCAGCCACGACCGTGATTTCATCGACCGCATCGCCACCGCGACGCTGGTCGCCGACGGCACGGACGGACGATGGACGGAATATGCCGGAGGCTATTCGGACATGGTCGCCCAGCGCGGCAGCGGCCTCGCCGGCAGACCGGCCGGCAGGACCAAGGCGCCGCGGCGTGTGGCGGAGACGTCGACGACGCCGGTGCCGCAACAGCGCAGGCGGCTCTCCTACAAGGACGAGTACGCGTTGAAGATGCTGCCCGACCGGATCGCCGCCCGTACTGCCGAATCGGAGCGGCTGGAAGCGCTGCTTGCCGATCCCGAACTCTACCGCCGCGACCCCGAAGGCTTCGCCCGGACCGGCGAGGAGCTCGCCAGGGCACGCGCCGAGTTGGCAGAGCTGGAAGACGAATGGTTGCGGCTGGAGATGCTCCGGGAGGAGATCGGATAACCCCGGAGGGAACTACGCACCCCGACCGGACAGAGGCGGAGGAGAATGCTCCTCCGCCTCCATGGCGTTTGCCGGGCCGGATCAGGAGCCGGACGAGATGCCCTTGACCCGGATGATGCCGTCGGGCACCGCGACGAAGCCTTCGAGATCGGAGTCGAGCCCGAAGAAGCGCTTGTGGTGATACATGTAGATCACCGGCAGGTCCTGCATCCACTGGTCGGCAGCCTGCGAGTAGAGCTCGGTGCGCTTGGCGACGTCGCTGACCTTGGACGCCTCCGAGAGCGCCGCTTCGGTCGCGTCGTTGCAGTACTTGCCGAAGTTCTGCGCGCCCTTGCAGCCGAGATAGGTATAGGCGTTGGCGTCGGGATCGGCGCGCCCGCTCCAGGTCGACAGCGCCGCCTGGAACTCGTCCGACTGCATGATGCCGAGCGCAGTCGGACCCTCGACCGGCTGGAGGTTCACCGTGATGCCGACATCGGCCAGCATCGACTGGACGACCTGGCCGGCCCGCACGAACGCCGGCTCGTTGTTGACGATCATCGTGAACTCGGGTGAGTCGAGCCCGGACTCGGCCAGCAGCGCCTTGGCCTTTTCCGGGTCGCCCGCCACGATCGGATGGCTCTTGGCATAGAACGGCGAGGTCGGCGCGACCGGCTGGTTGCCGGCGACGAAGTTGCCGCCATAGACCACCTGGTTGATGACGTTGCGGTCGATCGCCGCGTCGATCGCCTGGCGGAGCTTCTGGTTCGCCACCACCTCGTTCGGCCCTTCGACGTTGAACTGGATGTGGACGTGGCCGAGGCCGGTGATGTCGACGACCTGGACCGCGTCGTTGCCCTTCAACCCGTCGAGGTCGCTGGTCGCCACGCCCTCGATGATGTCGAGCTCGCCCGAGAGAAGGTTGTTGAGCCGCACCGTCGAATCCGGCATCGGCCGGTAGACGATCTCGTCGAAGTGGACGTTGTCCTTGTCCCAGTAGTCCTCGAACTTCTCGACCGTGACATGGTCCTGCACCACCCGTTCCTTGAACTTGAACGGTCCTGAGCAGACCGGGGCATTGGCGAAGGTGTTGGTGTCGACGGCCTTGATCGCGGTCGGCGACATCATCATGCCGGCGCGGTCGGCGAGCTGTGCGAGCAGCGGCGCGAACGGCTCGCTGAGGATCAGCTTCGCCGTCAGCGGATCGACGACCTCGACGCTCGCGATGGCGCGGATATCTCCCTTGCGGGCCGACTCCTCCAGCGTCAGCGAACGCTCGATGTTGAACTTCACCGCCTCGGCATCGAACGGCGTGCCGTCGTGGAACTTGACCTCCGGCCGGAGCTTGAGGGTGATCTCGAGCCCGTCGTCCGACACCGTCCAGTCGGTGACGAGCTGGCCGACGATGCCGCCGCTCGGATCGAGGTCGAACAGCTTATCGCAAAGCGCTGCGAACATCTGACGCCCGCCAAACGTGCGGCCCTGATCGGGATCGAGGGTGTCGGTGTCTTCGCTCTGGCCAATGTTCAGCGTCGCCGAAAGTGCCGGCACGGTGCCGGCAAAGGCGGCTACCGCCGAGACGGCGAGCAGCGCTGCGAGGTGTCGCTTGATCATGTCATTTCCCCTTCTTGCCTGGGCCGGGTCCCGGCCCTCCCTACGGAGCTGTTGACCGGCTCATCGCCGCTCCAGCGACTGCCGGAGACCGTCGCCGAGCAGGCTGAAGCCGATGGTGACCAGGAAGATGCAGAGCCCCGGCCAGATCGACAGCCAGGGCGCTGAGCCGATGTAGTCCTTGCCGACGGTGAGCATCGAGCCCCATGACGGCGCCGGTGGCGGCCGGCCGAGGCCGAGGAACGAGAGGCTGGCCTCGGCGATGACCGCGACAGCCATTGCCAGCGTCGCCTGGACGATCAGCGGCGGCACGAGGTTCGGGAAGACATGGACGAAGAGCAGCCGAACGGTGCGGACGCCGACCGAGCGCGCCGCCTCGACATAGGGCTCGGCCATGACCTGGATGGTTCGCGCTCGGGCCAGCCGGATGAAGGCCGGCACCGCGGCCACGGCGATGGCGAGCGTGGCGTTGAGAAGGCTCCCGCCGAGGAACAGCGCCAGCGCGATCGCGAGCATGATGCCGGGGACGGCGAGCAGCGTGTCGGTAAGGCGCGAGATCACCGCGTCGGTCACTCCGCCGGCATAGCCCGCCACCAATCCCAGCGGCACGCCGATGGCGAGCGCCAGCGCGACCGAGCCGAAGGCCGCCACGATCGGCGACTGGGCGCCCCACAGGAGACGCGATAGTACGTCGCGGCCGAGTTCGTCGGTGCCGAGGAGATGGGCCGCCGAGGGCGGCTGGAGCACGGCGTTCCAGTCGCTGGCGAGCGGCGCGTAGGGGGCAACAAGCGGTGCCGTCGCCGCCATGAGAATGAAGAAGACGACGAGGATCGCGCCGCTGCGTCCGGCGAAGTTCCGCCACAACAGCGCGAGCAGGCCGTCATGGGCCGCGATGGTCTCGGCCTTTGTGCTCACGCCGACCTCCCGCGCCTTATGCGCGGATCGAGCACGACATAGGCGATGTCGGCGAGGAGGTTGAGGACGATGTAGATCGCCCCCGAACAGAGCACGACCGCCTGGACCACAGGGTAGTCGCGGTTGAAGACGGAATCGACGAGAAGCTTGCCGATCCCCGGCACCGAGAAGACGTACTCGGTCAGCACCGAGCCGCCGAGCAGCTGGCCGAACTCGAGCGCCCCCAGCGTGACCACCGGCACCAGGGCATTGCGGAGCGCATGCCTGAGGATGATGCGCCGCCGCGGCATGCCCTTGGCGTAGGCGGTGCGGACATAGTCGGTGTTGAGCGCCTCTATCATCGCGCTGCGGGTATGCCGCATCAGGATCGCCGCGAGCTGGCTGCCGAGCACGAAGGCCGGCATCAGCATCGTGCGGAAGCTCTCCCACGGGTCGACCAGGGGCGAGACGTAGCCCGAGGCGGGCAACAGCCCCCACTGCACCGACACCACCATGATGAGCAGGATGCCGAGCCAGAAATTGGGGATGGAGAAGCCGAAAACCGAGAGCACCGTCAGCGTCTGGTCAACGGCCGTGCCGGCATAGACCGCCGCGACGATCCCCGACGTGACGCCGATCAGAATGGCGATGACGAGCGCCATGGTGGCGAGCTGGAAGGTGACCGGCAGCTTGCTGAGGACGAGGCTGACGACGGGCTGGTTGAAACGCATCGACATGCCGAGGTCGCCCTGAACCGCATTGCCGAGCCAGCGCACGTACTGGATGGGCAGCGGCTGATCGAGACCGAAGCGCTCGCGGATCGAGGCGATGGTCTCGGGCGAGCGGTCCTCGCCGGCCAGAATCGTGGCGGGATCGCCGGGCAGCAGAAGCTGCAGGCAGAACACGATGACGCTGAGCAGGAACAGCGTCGCCAAGATGCTGCCGAGGCGGCCGAGGAGGATCATCACGCCGCCCTCCCGGCGAGAAAGCGGTCCTGCAGCCTGCGCAGCCGCTCGCGCGACGCCGGCGGAATCATACCCTCGCCGAGGCTGAAGACAGGGACGTCGCCGGCCCGAATGCAGGCGCTGGTTCGCCCCGGCCCGACCGGCACCAGATCCGGCTCCCGCTCGCGACACCCGGGCTCGACGAGCGGGCAGCGGGCGGCGAAGCTGCAGCCGCGACCGGCCGCTGCCTCGTCGCCGGGCGCCGGCGCCGTGCTCGGCCGGCGCCCACCAGGACGGGCGACAGGCATCGCCTTAAGCAGTTCACGCGTATAGGGATGCCGCGGCGCCTCGAACACCGCCTTGACCGGCCCCATCTCGACGATCCGCCCGCGATACATCACCGCCACCCGGTCGACGACGTGCCAGACCACGCCCAGATCGTGCGAGATGAACACCATCGACAGCTTCTGCTCACGCCGGATGTCGGCGAGAAGATTGAGGATCTGGGCGCGAACCGAGACGTCGAGTGCCGAGACGGCCTCGTCGGCGACGATGAGGTCGGGTTCGATCGCCAGCGCCCGGGCGATGGCGATGCGCTGGCGCTGGCCGCCGCTGAACTGGTGCGGATAGGAACGGGCGTGGGCAGGATTGAGCCCGACGCGCTCGAGCAGGCCCGCGACCCGCACCCGCGCCTCGGCACGGGAGGCGAGGCCGTGCACGACAAGCGGCTCGGCAAGCTGGTAGCCGACCGAGAGCCGCGGGTTGAGCGAGGCGAAGGGGTCCTGGAAGATCATCTGCATGCCGCCGCGCCTTGCGCGGAGCGCACCGGCCGACAGCGCAGCCAGGTCCTGGCCGTTGAGGAGAACCTCCCCCGAGGTCGGGTCTATCAGGCGCAGCAGAAGCCGGGCGGTGGTCGACTTGCCGGATCCGGATTCCCCGACGAGCCCAAGAGTCTCGCCCGCTTCCACTTGGAAGGAAACGCCGCGCACCGCCTCGACCCGGCTGACGCGCCGGAAGCCGGGAAGGCCGCTCCGCCGGACGAAGGTCTTGCCGAGATCGCGGACGACGAGGAGAGGCATGGCGGCGCTCATTGCAGCGCCTCCGGGGAGAGCGGCGCCCGCCAGCAGGCGGCCTCCTGCGCACCATCGATTACCGCCAATGGCGGCGCCTCCGCCTCGCAGCGCGCGATCCGGAACGGGCAGCGCGGGGCGAAGCGGCAGCCGGCCATGATTTCGGCGGGCAGCGGCACCCGCCCTTCGATCGGGGTCAAGCGGTGCGACCGGCTATCCCATTCCGGCGACGCGCCGAGCAGCCCGACGGTGTAGGGATGCTGCGGCGCGACGAACAGCGCGGCGGTGGGCGAGTGCTCGACGATGCGGCCGGCATACATGACCGCGACCTCGTCGGCCATCTCGGCGACGACGCCGAGGTCATGGGTGATGAGAAGGAGCGCGGTGCCGGTCTCGCGCTGGAGCTCGCGCAGCAGCGCGAAGATCTCGGCCTGGACGGTGACGTCGAGCGCCGTGGTCGGCTCGTCGGCGATCAGCAGTGCCGGCGAGCAGGCGAGCGCCAGCGCGATCATCACCCTTTGCCGCATGCCGCCGGAGAACGCGAAGGGGTAGTCGTCCACCCGCTCTGCGGCCCGCGGGATGCGAACCCGGTCGAGGAGTGCGATTGTCCCGGCGCGTGCCGCCCGGCGGTCGAGCCCGAGATGGTAGCGGAGCACCTCGGCGATCTGCTCGCCCACCGTCATGGTTGGGTTGAGGGAGGTCATCGGCTCCTGGAAGATCATGCCGATCCGCTTGCCGCGCACGGCGCGGAGATTGCGACCGTCGCGCTCGAGCAGATCGAGCCCCTCGAAACGCACCGCGCGGGCGGTGATCCGCCATTGCCGGCGCGGCAACAAGCCGAGCACCGCCATCACCGAGACGCTCTTGCCGCAGCCCGACTCCCCGACCAGCGACAGGGTTTCGCCGGCACGGATCGCGAACGAGACGTCGGAGACGATCGTGGCCGGCCCGCGATGGGACAGGAACTCGACGGTCAAGCCGTCGGCACGGAGCACGTCCGGCCGCCCCGCCACTGCGGCGCCGTCCCGCCCCGCTACGGAACTCGTGGGTGATCGCGTGACCGTCATCGCATTCAGATCGCCATCGCCGAACCGTCCTTCCGCGCGTCCGATCCGCCGGTGAGGACGTCGGCCTGCCAGTCTATGGTGATGCCGTGGGCGCCGCCTATCGCCTGATCTGCCGATACGACGTCGTGACCGGCGGCGACCAGCGCCTCGGCAAGCCCGATCAGCGCCGGCTCGAGCTGCAGCTTGCCGTCGCGGTGAAAGCTCCGCGGTTCGTCGATCGCCGCCTGGATGTCGAGGCCGCGGTCGACCAGGGCGCTGACAATGCGGCTCTGGCCGATCGGCTGGTACGGCCCGCCGGTGACGCCGAAGGCAGCGATGACGCGGCCCTCGCGCGACAGCATGCCGGGGATGATGGTGTGGAGCGGCCGCTTGTCGGGCGCCAACGCATTGGGGTGGCCGGCCTCCAGGGTGAACCCCATGCCGCGGCAGTGGAAGACCACGCCGGTGGCGGGGTCGACAATGCCGCTGCCGAAGTTCTCGAACAGCGAGCTGATCAGCGACACCGCGTTGCGCTCGCGATCGACGACCGCGACAAAGGCGGTGTCGCCGGCCGACAGCGGCGTGGTGATCGGCGGCGCCGGCGCCATCGCCGCGGCCGACCCCGCGAGCGCGCGGGCGTTCGCCTTGTCGAGGAAGGGCGCGAGATCGACCGGCGCGCGCCGGGGGTCGGCGATCACCTGATTCCGCACGGCGAAAGCCAGGCGGCTCGCTTCGGCGAGCAGGTGATGATGGCGCGCGCCGGTCGGCTCCTCGTCCCCGAAGCCGAGCGCTTCGAGGATCGAGAGCATGAGGAGCGTGGTGACGCCCTGGCCGTTGGGCGGAATCTGCCAGACGTCGCAATCCCGGTAGCGAACGCTGACCGGCGCGACGTACTCGCCGCGATGACCGGCGAAGTCGCTCGTTGCGTGAAAGCCGCCATGCCCCTTCAGGCAGGCGACCATGGCCTCGGCCACCGGCCCCTCGTAGAAGCCTGCCGGCCCCTCGGCGGCGATCGTGCGCAGTGTCGCGGCGAGCGCCGGGTGCCGGACGACCTCGCCCGGCCCCGGCGGCCGGCGGCCGGGGAGGTAGGCGTCGCCGGCGGCAGCCGTCGCGGCGAGCTTGGCCTCGACCCCCGCCCATTCGGCGGCGACCTTCTGGTGGACCGGGAAGCCATCTTCGGCATAGCGGATTGCCGGCGCCAGCGCAGCCGCGAGACTGATCGTGCCGTGATCGGCAAGCAGCCGCGCCAGCGCCTCGACCAGCCCCGGCACGGTAACGGCATGGACACTGGTCTCGGCGAGCCGTCCGAGGGCCGGATCGCCCAGGCCATCCGGCCGCAGCCCTGCCGGCGAGCGACCGCTGCCGTTGTAGCCGATCGGCGGCACCTCGCCCGCGCGGCTGACCAGGGCGAAGGCGTCGCCGCCGATCCCCGTCGATTGCGGCTCGACCACGCACAGGACCGCCGTCGCCGTCACCGCGGCATCAATCGCATTGCCGCCCCGGACGAGGGTTGCAAGGGCAGCGGACGTCGCAAGCGGATGGGACGATGCCGCGGCACAATCGCGGCCGGAAACGGGAGACCGTCCGGGATGGAAGAAATCCCTCATCGCGGCAGCCGCTCGAAAGCCGGGGAAACGGCCAAAAGCGAAGGCTCGCGATGCAGCGGGACCGGATGGCTCATCGCTCCGGCAATGGACCACGGGCCGGCGCGACGACGAGGGCGCGCCTATCTGCAATGCGATCCGCTGGCAGCAAGAGTCCTGACAAACCCCGACCTGTCATCGCCATCTCATGTCCCGCGGGATGGCTTTGACCCGGATTGTCGCGGAAATGGCCCTATCGAACAGGGCCACTGCTGGCAAATCCGATGGGGCCAATTTTTGGCCCCATTCGTGGGACACCGGAAGCGGGTCGGTATCGCCGATGTCGGCATGGCAGGTTAACGGATGCCGAAAATACGCATCGTTAACCGAAATTGAACCGTGATTCGTGCTACCCTTCGGTCAGCTCAGAACATGGATCCGGCTCAACGAAAGGATCCGATATGCGGCTCATTCTCCTGGTCTTGCTGCCCCTGCTTGCACTCGCCGGGCTCGGTCTCGCCTCGGTCGAACCGCGGACGGCGCCGCCCGCACCGCAGCCGACAGTCCAACGCGCCCCTACCGACGCCAAGCCCTATACCGAGGTGTCCCAGGCGAGCTCCAAGTGCTCGACCTCAGCGGGGATCTGCTTCGTTCCGCCCCGCCCCGTCGGCAGTCCGTGCAGCTGCGGCGACTTCTCCGGCGTCATCATCCCCTGAGGCAGGGCAATCGGCCCGGCCGCGGCTCGGCGGGGTGATGCTGAAGGTCGCGGCGGCCGTGTCGACGCCCTCGCTGGTCCATACCCTCAGCTTCACGTTCTCGCTGGCGCGGGGAACGTTCTCGGCGAACAGATCGTCGAAGCGGGCGATGATGCCACGCATGTTGGGGAGCACGGTGATGCGGGTGGCCGCCTGGCTGCCGAGCGTGACGACGGTGCTGCGCCACAGCCGGAAGCCGGGGATGATGATCGAGACGTCGTCGCAGGCCTCGAGCACCTGCCACTTCGCCAGGAGATCGTTGCTGATCCGCGGCTCGTGACGGACGCGGCTGCCGCCGACAAAGGCGTCGAAGGCCTCGTAGTCGGGCGGGATCGGCACGGTGAAGTCGTACGAGTCGGTCACGGCGAGGGCGCCGCTCGAGCGCACCCAGCCGGTATCGACATGCACCGACAACTCGTTCGTCCAGGCCGGTACCGAGACCAGTGCCAGACCGGACTTCTGCGTCGACTGCATGCGGCCTTGGCCGCCGATCACCCAGCCGAACTGGACCGCGCCGGTCTCCGTCGCCTCGCTGAAGCCGACCGTGCGCGGCGCCGCCTGGAAGCCCCGCTCCGAACTCAGGCTGGAGACCGTACCGCCGCCCCTGCCGGTCTCGCCGGCGGCCGCCGACAGCGCTGCGTTGATATCGGAGGACTGCTCGGCAAGGACACCGAAGACCTCGGTCTTGGGGAACAGTGCATAGGTGTAGGAATCGGTGCGAATGACGCTCTCGATGAAATTGAAGAAGCCCGAGGGGACGACGACGATCGGTGCCGCACGGCCGGTCCCGGGCAGCACGTTGGCGATCATCGCAACGCCCTCGGTCTGGTTCTTGACGTAGTCGGCGAGCGCCGCGATCCGTTTATAGCGGGGCAGCAGTTCCTGATAGATGCCGGGATCGCGAGCCAGTTCTTCCTGGCTGTAGCCCTTGGTGGAGGCATAGGCGGCAGTGGTTTCGTCGACATTGTCGACGAAGATGAAGCCGTCGCCCGGCGGATCACCCTCGACCAGGTAGATCGGGTCCCAGATCGGTTCGGTGCTGAAGACCGGAATCGAGCGGCAGTCGCCGTCCCGGAATTCGCTGACCAGAACCCGGATGTGGTTGCGCCAGGGGATCGGCAGCTTGATCGCCCGCAACCCCTGCAAGGAGGGGCCGAAGGCGGAGCTGTTGATGCCGAGCACATCGTTGATCGCCTGGAGCACGCGGCGCTCCCACTCGACCCGCGCCCCCTGGCCGCACGAGCCGACCGCCACACCGTCGCTGGTGATGTCGATCGTGTCGTAGATCTGGCCGACATAGGTATTGAGGCGCGCCCCGACATCGGCGAGCCAGAGATTGTAGAGCGTGTAGCTGGTGTGGAGCGGGTTGCGCTCCTGCTCCTCGATGTTGGTGATGGTGCCGGCAAAGTACTGCCTGACGTGCCGCGGCGCCTCCGTCTGATCGGTATCGGAGTCCCGGGCCGGCCCGCTGCCACCGCCGGTCCCGCTTCCCGGACCTTCTTCGGAGAAGAGTTGCCGGGCCTTGATCGAGGCCTTGATGAAGGCCGAGGCGTAGGTGCGATCGCCGGCGATGACGGTGACATCGAACTTGAGGCCATAGACGGAATTGCCGGTGAGATCGTGGCGGTCGTCGAGCAGGTTCTCGAGAATGAGCTGGCGGATCGCATCGCGAACGCTGGCGCGGATCAGGAACTCCTGGTCGAAGGGCATCTCGACAGTGACCTCGCCGCCCGTATCCCCACCACCAGCGCCCGCGCCTGCACCGCCGGCCCCGGCACCTTCGCCGCCGCCGATATCGACATTGACGCCGACATTGATCTTGTCGCGGACGACTGAGGTCAGCAGGGCAGTGGACTCATCGAGCCGCTTGAGCTGGTTGTGAAGCCAGAAGTCCTGGTCGTAGCGGTCGTTGACCAGCCG
>Ga0207773_100309_pt1 | contig 24134 bp, 22 predicted proteins | sample TtaePargueraPR_2_FD_187281 | JGI IMG/M metagenome (GOLD analysis project Ga0207773, IMG submission 187281) | Aerobic enrichment media microbial communities from Bioluminiscent Bay, La Parguera, Puerto Rico - Tt and M1 (3) (SPAdes) | ecosystem: Environmental > Aquatic > Marine > Unclassified ...
GGGTGATGAAGCTGACCGGCGCGCCGAGCCGTCCCGCGGCCACCGACTGGTTGGACCCTTTGCCGCCGGGGCCCAGAGCGAATCCCTTGCCGAGCAGGGTTTCGCCGAGGCGCGGCTGGCGGCTCGCTCGATAGGCGGTGTCGGCGACGAAGACGCCAAGGATCACGATCGGTCTGTCTGCTTCTTGCTGCGCCATTGATTCTCCCCGTGCGCCCTCGCAGGTGAGGGATCGCCTGTCGGCGACACCAGAAACCAGCCGAATCCCGGTGTCAATCGCCGGATGCCGGTGGGCTCAGGCGGCAGGCTTGAAGTAGTCGGGATGGTCGCGGCGCATCTCCTCGATGCGCTTCACGGTGCCGGCGAGGTGGTCCCGCATCGCCTCCTGTGCGGCAAGGGAATTGCCGTCCTCGATGGCCTCAAGCACGGCCCAGTGCGCCTTCATGATGGAGCGCATCTTGCCGGCCTTCGGCAGGTCGAGCCGGCGCACCCGCGACAGGTGTCCCGCCTTCGCCTTCAGCATGGCATGGAGATTGAGTTGGCCGACGCCAGCGAAGAGGGTCTGGTGGAATGCCTCGTCGAGTTCGTTGAACAGCGCCATTTCGTCGAGGTTGCCGACCAGGGTCTCCTGCATGGTGAGAATGGCCCGCGCTTTCTTCGTGATCGTGGAGTCGGATGATTCGGCAAGGCGCCGCGCCACCTCGCATTCGACTGCCACGCGCAGGAAGTGCACCTCGTAGAGTTGGGCGACGTCAATCTTCGTTACCACCGTCTTGGACTGCGGGTAGATGCGGATCAGGCCATCCTGTTCAAGCCGCTGCATCGCCTCGCGGATGGGCGTCAGGCTGACATCGTAGCGCCGGGCGAGGTCGGTGCGCGAAAGAGTGCTGCCGGGCGGCAGCTCCAGGCTGATGATGCGCTCGCGCAGGTCGTCGTAGATGCGCTGGGACGCCGGCGCAGCGTCAGGGCGGCCTGCCAGTTTGCCTGCGAGATCAAATCGATCTTCCGAGGTCGAGAGGGCCATGCGTGCATTTATCCGCTGCTGGGACGCCGGGAAGTGGCTGCATTCTCATACCGCAAGATTCCCGTTGCTTCAACTAGCCAACTAATATACTAGTTCCTTCCTTCATAAGCGGACTGCCGCGCGCAGCTCCTCAAGCAAACAATGCTGTCCCGGGGAGGGAACCATGGAATTCAAAGCAGTGAGGGCATTCTCGAAGCTCGTGGCTCTGGCGGCGGTCGTCGGAGTCGGCTTCGGTACTGCCGCCGAGGCGCGGACTTTGAAGGTGCAGACCAGCGCCACGGCCAGCCACTTCACGCTCGCGTTCCTGAACGAGCACTGGGCGCCGAAGCTGAAGGAGATGACCGGGGGCTCGCTCGAAATCGAGCTGCTGCCGATCACTGCGGTGGTGCCGCACCGCGAGACGCCTGAGGCGGTGTCGATGGGGATCCTCGACGGCGATTTGACGTCCATCAACTACTTTGCCGGCCGAGATCCCGCCTTCGCGCTGATGGGTGACCTCATCGCCGGCTACGACAGCGCCGACCAGATTCAGGCCTACTGTGCCAACGGCGGCGGCAAGGAGATGCTGCAGAAGCTGTACGACAAGTTCCAGCCGGGTGTGCACGTCGTCGGCTGTGGCGCCTACGCGCGCGAAGCTTTCGTCTCCAAGGTGCCAATTCACGGGGTTGCCGACTTCGAGGGCGTGAAGGTGCGCTCCCCCGAGGGGCTCGCCGCCGAAATCTTCAAGCGTGCCGGCGCATCGCCGGTCTCTCTGCCGGGCTCGGAAGTCTATACTGCCCTGGAGAAAGGCGTGATCGACGCGGCCGACAACTCGGCTTATGCCAACAACGACGCCAACGGGCTGCACAAAGTCGCCAAGTTCCCGATCTTTCCTGGCATCCACTCTACGCCGATCCTGCAGTTTACAGTCTCTCAGGGCGTGTGGGACAAGCTGACGCCGGCTGAGAAAAGCGCGCTGGAGACGTGGTATGTCGCCGCCTACAACGACATGCGGCGTGTGGTCGACATGGAAGACCGTGCCCTGGTAGCACGCGACAAGGCGGCGGGCGAACTCACTGTGATCGACTGGCCGCAGGAGGAGCGCGACAAGTTCCGTGAGATCGCGGTGGGGGCCTGGAAGGACTTCGCGGCCTCCTCGGAAATGGCGCAGGAAGTCTACGACTCGCACATCACCTTCATGAAGAAGATGGGCCTCTTGAAGCAGGACTTCTAAGCTGCGAGGGCGCAGCCGCTCCCGCCGCCAGCCGCGGCGGGAGCGGCTCGCCTGAGCCAATCCGGCGTCGGCGGCACACGGACGCCTTGCCGAAGCAGCGCCAGGTATGGCATCGGGCACGACCCCGAGGTCCACTCGAGGCATCGCCATGGGCACCGCATGATCAACTCCAGCCAGGCCATCGAAGAAACCGATATCGAGATCGGTGCCGACGACCCCCTGCATGAGGAGGACGCGGTTCCACGCGACCGCTATGGCGTCATCGAGCATGTCAGCCACTTCTCCGGTATCGCCGTCTCGGTGCTGTACCTCATCGCTGCCGGTGCCACCCTCTGGGAGGTCGTAGCACGCTACGTCTTCAACGCGCCGACCCAGTGGGCTTTCGAGGTCGTCATGGTGCTCTGCGCCGCATCCTGGATGATCTCCTCCGGCTACGTGACCCTCAAGCAGCGCCACATTGGCATTACCGTCTTTCACGTCCTCGCTTCCGAGCGGACGCGCTGGCGGCTCGACCTGTTTGCGAACATCGTGGGCGTTATCGCGCTCTTCCTTCTGCTAAGCGACGCCACCATCCGTGCGTACACGGCAATCGACAACGTGGAGCGTACCGGAAGCGCCTTCAACTCGCCCATGCCGATGGTGCTGAAGTCGCTGCTGGTGGCGGGCGGTTTCCTCTATCTCGCGCAGCTGACGGCGAACTTGCACCGTCAGTTCGCCTCGCCGTCCTGGCGTCTGGTCGTCAAGCTGCTGGGCGGCCTGATGGCCGTCTACTTCATCGTCGGCCTGCTTGGTCACTACGCGGGACCGGACAGCGTATTCGGTACGATCCAAGCCTTCTTCGCGGGCATCGGCGAGGCCCTCGATCCGAGTGAGGCGCTTGACGCACGGTCGTACGATCTCGGCACGATTTCACTGATCATGGTGGCGCTTCTGGTCATCTTGATGATGACCGGCATGCCGCTCGGCATCGTGACCCTCATCGTGTCGGTCCTGATGGCCGTCGCCTTCTTCGGGCCGCGCGGTCTCTACCTGGTCTCGACCAACGCCGCCGGGCTGCTCGATCACTACACACTGGTGGCGATCCCCTTCTTCGTGCTGATGGCCTCGATCCTGGAGCGGGCCGGCATCGCCGAGGACCTCTTTGACGCTATGTCGATCTTTGCCGGCAACCTGCGCGGCGGCGTGGCTGTCCAAACCGTGGTGGTGGCCGTCATCCTCGCCGCAATGTCGGGCGTCATGGGCGGCGAGATCGTCATGCTGGGCCTGGTCGCGCTGCCGCAGATGTTCCGGCTCGGCTACGACCGCAGGCTGACCATCGGTTTGATCTGCGCATCGGGCGCGCTCGCGACCCTGATCCCGCCGTCGATCATCATGATCGTCTACGGTCTGTCGGCGGAGGTCGGCATCGGCGATCTCTTCATGGCCGGAGCGGTGCCCGGCATCATGCTTGCCGCCTTCTATGCACTCTACGTCCTGTTGCGCGTCAACCTGAACCCGAAGCTCGCCCCGACCGCCAAGGAGGTCGAGGCCATGACCGGGAAGTCCAACAAGCTGTCGCGGGCGCGGATGAACGCCGTGCTGCTCTGTATCGTTCTCATCGGGGCGGTCATGGGCTCGATCTACGGCGGCGTCGCTTCGGTCACCGAGGCGGCCGCCGTAGGATGCATCGGCGCCATGGTGGTGGCTGCCGTACGCCATCAGATGAAGTGGCCGGTCCTGCAGGCGGCGCTGCTCGGCTCGATGGCCACCGTCGGCACGATCATCTGGCTGATCCTCGGCGCGATCTCCTTTGTCGGCATCTTCAACCTGGTCGGCGGCGGCGACTTCATGCGCTCGCTGTTCCTCGATCTCGGCCTGCCCGCCATGGGCGTCATCCTGGTGATGATGGCAATCCTTGTCGTGCTCGGGACCTTCATGGAGTGGATCGCCATCGTGTTCATCACCGTGCCGGTCTTCGCGCCGGTCGTGATGACGCTGGCCCCCGAACTGGGGTTGACGGAAGATCAGGCGAAGATCTGGTTCGGCGTGCTCTTCGTGATGAACATCCAGATCTACTTCCTGTCGCCGCCCTTCGGGCCCGCCTGCTTCTGGCTGAAATCGGTAACGCCCAAGGACGTGACCCTGCAGGAAATATTCATCTCGGTCATTCCCTTCATCGGGCTGCAGGTGATCGGGCTGATTCTGGTGATGTTGTTCCCCCAGATCGCCCTCTGGCTGCCTGAAGCCCTCAATTAGAAAGACGCCAGTATGATCGGACGCGACAGCAAGGCTGATATGAACGCCTACGGCCTCTGGCCCTGGATCGGCGGCGTCCTGCTGGCGGCTGCCCTGATCGGTCTTATGTTCGCCCTGGCCAGGGGATTTGCGTGATCTAGCGATGAGACGGAAGACGTGAAGACATCAAGAAAGCAATACGCAGAACTGCGCAGCGCGCGCTGGATGGCGCCTGACGACCTGCGCTCCTTCGGCCATCGTTCGCGCACGATGCAGATGGGCTATGGGCCGGAGGATTGGGAGGGCAAGCCCATCATCGCCATCCTGAACACCTGGTCGGACGCCCAGCCGTGCCACCTGCATTTCAGGGACCGTGTGCAAGATATCAAGCGCGGCGTGTTCCAGGCCGGTGGCTTCCCCGTCGAGTTGCCGGCGCTTTCGCTGTCGGAGAACTTCGTGAAGCCGACGACGATGCTCTATCGCAACATGCTGGCGATGGAGACCGAGGAATTGCTGCGCTCCCACCCGATCGACGGCGCCGTTCTGATGGGCGGCTGCGACAAGACCACGCCGGGGCTGGTGATGGGAGCGCTCTCCATGGGCATTCCCTTCATCTACGTGACCGCCGGGCCGATGCTGCGCGGTAACTACAAGGGGCAGGTGCTCGGGTCCGGCACGGACGGCTTCAAGTTCTGGGATGAACGCCGGGCCGGCACTATCACGAAGGAGGAGTGGGTCGGTGTCGAGGCGGGCATCGCACGTTCCTACGGCCATTGCATGACCATGGGCACGGCCTCCACCATGACCGCGATCGCTGAGGCCCTTGGGCTCACGCTCCCCGGCGCCAGCTCCATCCCGGCGGCCGACGCGAATCACCAGCGCATGTGCGCGGCGGCCGGCCGGCGGATTGTCGACATGGTGTGGGAGGATCTGACGCCGGACCGCATCGTGACCGAGGCTGCGGTCAGAAACGCCGTCACCGTGGCCATGTCCATGGGCTGCTCGACCAACGCGATCATCCACCTGATCGCCATGGCCCGGCGCGCTGGCGTGCCGCTGGAGCTCGACGACCTCGACCGCATCGGCCGGGTGACACCGGTCATCGCCAACGTGCGGCCGGCGGGGAAGGGGTATCTGATGGAGGACTTCTTCTACGCCGGCGGCCTGCGCGCCCTCATGAAGACCCTGGGCGACAGGCTGGATCGCTCCGCGCTTACAGTCACCGGGCGGCCGCTCGGAGAGGGGCTGGAGGGCGCTGAGGTATACAACGACGACGTCATCCGGCCACTCGACCGGCCCGTCTATCACGAAGGATCGCTGGCAGTACTGCGAGGCAACCTCGCCCCGGACGGGGCCGTCATCAAGCCGGCGGCCTGCGACCCGAAGTTTCATAAGCATGCCGGCCCGGCGCTGGTCGCCGACAGCTATCCTGCGCTGAAGCGGATCATCGACGACGAGAATCTGGAAATGTCGCCCGACACTGTGCTGGTGCTGCGCAATGCCGGCCCCCAGGGCGGGCCCGGCATGCCGGAGTGGGGCATGATTCCGATGCCCAAGGCTCTGCTGAAGCACGGTCATCGCGATATGCTGCGCCTGTCCGACGCGCGCATGTCCGGTACCTCCTTCGGCGCCTGTGTGCTCCACGTGGCGCCGGAAGCCTATGTCGGGGGCCCTCTGGCCCTGCTGCGCGATGGCGACATCGTCGAACTCGACATCCCCAACCGCAGCCTCAACATGCGTGTGTCCGACGAGGAACTGGCGCGGCGCCGCGCTGCCTGGACGCCGCCGCCCGCGCGTTTCGGACGGGGCTATGGCTGGATGTTCTCCAAGCACATCGAGCAGGCCGACAAGGGCTGCGACTTCGATTTTCTGCGACGCGAGTTCGGCCCCTCGGCCGGCGAGCCCGAGATCAATTGAGATGGATAAGAGAGCAATGAGCGAGTTAAAGCCGGACACCCGTGACAAGCTGATGAAGGTGTCCGTGGCTACCCTGGCGACCGCCCTGTTCAAGCGCGGCTTCCGCAACCAGACGATCCAGGACGTGCGGCCGGTGCGCCCCAAGGGCCGCAACATGGTGGGCCCGGCCTACACCCTGCGCTACATTCCGGCGCGCGAGGACCTGAACCAGCTCGACGTTTTCCGTAACCCGGAGCACCCGCAGCGCAAGGCGGTGGAGGTCTGTCCGCCCGGTGCCGTGCTGGTGATGGACAGTCGCAAGGATCCCCGCGCCGCCTCGGCGGGTGATATCCTCGTCACCCGGCTGCAGATGCGTGGCGTCGCCGGAGTCGTCACCGACGGCGGCTTCCGCGACGCCATGAAGATCGGAGAACTCGACATCCCGGCTTATCACAACCGGCCGTCCTCCCCAACCAACCTGACCCGTCACCAGGCGCTCGATCTCAACGTGCCGATCGGCTGTGGCGACGTGCCGGTCTTCCCGGGCGACATACTGGTCGGTGACGACGAGAGCGTGATCGTCATCCCCGCGCACCTCGCTGACGAGGTGGCGGCGGAAGCCACCGAGATGACGGCCTACGAGGACTTTGTTTCCGAGCAGGTCAAGGCCGGCGCGACCATCGTCGGGCTTTATCCACCGACGAAGGAAGAGAGCCTGGAGAAGTTCGCCGCCTGGCGCCAGGAGAAGGGCCGCTGAATCCGGCCGGGCCTCCGCCGCGGGTTGACAACGCCCGGCCGATGTCCAAGCTGCATGCCCTTGCTCCGAACACAGAAAAGAGGAGGCGACGATGAACCTGGCCCTCACCGGCAAGCACCTGATCGCCGGCGCCTGGACCGCCGGCAAGGCGACCTTTGACTCCGCACCCGCTTCCGGGCCGGCGCGTGCCTATGCCGTGGGCACGCCGGAGCAGGTGGATGCGGCGGCCAAGGCTGCCGAGGAAGCGTTCTGGAGCTTCGGCTATTCGAGCCGCGTCGAGCGCGCCGCCTTCCTCAACAAGATTGCCGACGAGATCGAGGCGCGTGCCGAGGCCATCACTGAGATCGGCTGCCAGGAGACCGGCCTGCCGGAAGCGCGGCTGAACGGCGAGCGCGGCCGCACCACGGGCCAGTTGCGCCTCTTCGCGCAGCACATCGAGAAGGGGGACTACCTCGACCGCCGCCACGACGAGGCCCTGCCCGACCGCAAGCCGCTGCCGCGGCCCGACCTGCGCGTCATGCAGCGCCCGATCGGCCCGGTTGCGGTGTTCGGCGCCTCCAATTTTCCGCTCGCCTTTTCGGTTGCCGGCGGTGATACCGCGGCCGCGCTGGCGGCGGGCTGCCCCGTGGTCGTGAAGGGCCACTCCGCGCACCCCGGCACCGGCGAAATCGTCGCCCAGGCGATCGATGCGGCGGTGCGGGCATGCAATCTGCATCCCGGCGTCTTCTCGCTGATCCAGGGCGGGCGGCGCGACGTCGGCCAAGCGCTGGTGCAACATCCGCTCATCAAGGCCGTCGGCTTCACCGGCTCGCTGGCTGGCGGGCGCGCGCTCTTCGATCTCTGCGCCCAGCGACCCGAGCCCATCCCGTTCTACGGCGAACTCGGCTCCGTGAACCCGATGTTCCTGCTGTCGGAGGCGCTGCAGGCGCGCGGTGGCGAGATCGCAAAGGGCTGGGCCGCCTCGCTCACCATGGGCGCCGGGCAGTTCTGCACCAACCCTGGCATCGCTATTGCCGTTGATGGCCCTGCGCTGCAGGATTTCGTCGCCGCCGCCTCCGCCGCCCTCGAGCCGATCGGCGCGCAAACCATGCTGACCGACGGCATCGCCGAGGCCTACCGCAAGGGCCGCGACCGCGTGCGTGGCTCTGCAGGGGTGCGCGAGGTGCTGACCTCCACGTGCGACCTGCGCAACGCCACGCCGTACCTCTTCACCACCACGGGCAAGGAATGGCTCGCCAACGCCGAGCTCGGCGAGGAAGTCTTCGGCCCTCTGGGGCTCGTGGTGGCGGCGAGCGGCTTCGACGAGATGGTCTCGATCGCCGAGAGCCTGCACGGGCAGCTCACCTGCACACTGCACATGGACCCGGCGGACAGCAAAAGCGCCCAGAAGCTGATGCCGATTATCGAGCGCAAAGCCGGTCGCCTGCTGGCGAACGGTTTCCCCACCGGCGTCGAGGTCTGCGATGCCATGGTTCACGGCGGCCCCTATCCCGCCTCGACCAACTTCGGGCATACCTCGGTCGGCACCCTCTCGGTCCGCCGCTTCCTGCGCCCGGTGTGCTATCAGAACATGCCGGCGGATCTGCTGCCGGCCGACCTCGCCTGATCGCCGGGGCGCTGGCCATGGAGCTGCCTCAGAATACCTTCAAACAGGCCATCCTCGCCGGTCGGCAGCAGATCGGCCTGTGGTGCATGCTGCCCGGCAGTTTCGCAACCGAGGCCCTGGCCGGCGCGGGTTTCGACTGGCTGCTGCTCGACACCGAGCACTCGCCGGCGGATGTTCTCACCGTACTGCCGCAGCTGCAGGCGGCTGCAGCCTACGACGTTTCGCCGGTCGTGCGGCCGGCGGCAAATGATCCCGTCCTGATCAAGCGGCTGCTGGACCTCGGCGCCCAGAGCCTGCTCATCCCCTATGTGCAGTCGGTCGCGGAGGCGAAGGCGGCGGTTGCGGCGGTGCGCTACCCGCCCGGCGGCATACGCGGGGTCGCCGGCCTCACGCGCGCCAGCCGTTTCGGCCGCGTCCAAGGCTACGCTCGGCGCGCGGAGGAGGAGCTTTGCCTGCTGGTGCAGGTGGAGACGCAAAAGTCGCTGGATGCCATCGAGGACATCGCGGCCGTGGAGGGGGTCGACGGGATCTTCATCGGCCCCGGCGATCTCTCGGCCAGCCTCGGCCATCCCGGTGACCTCTTCCACCCCGAGGTGATCGCCGCAGTCGAAGGCGCCATCACCCGGGTCGCCGCCGCCGGCAAGCCGGCCGGCGTGCTCACCTACGATGCCGCCTTCGCGCGCCGTTGCATGGAGCTTGGCACAGTGTTCACCGCGGTCGGTGCCGATCTCGCCATCCTCGTGCGCGGGGTCGAGCGGCTGGCGGCCGAGTTCAAGCCCGGCTAGCGTCGACCTTCCGGCGGCCTCTTCGGGCCAGCCACCGCGCTGCGGCTTCTAGCCGAGGGTCTTCTCCTACTTCTTGATGACCGGCTTTACCGAGAAACTGGGCGGCTGGTGCGGCGCGCTTCCTGTCGCTCTCCCCGGACTCTTCACGACGTGCTCTTCGTCGCTCTCTTCCTCGCCTTCGATGAAATCTTCCTCCTCCTGCGCAGAGATGATGCCGCAGAGCTGGCCCTTGCGGTCGACCACAAGCAGCCTTGTGTGGCCGCCCTCTTCCATCAGCCGTCTCGCGGTGTCGGCGCTCTCGTCAGCTTGGCAGTAGGCGATTTCCGCCGTCATGTGGTCGCGCACGGCGGTGTTGGCGAGGTCATTGTCGGGCGAGGCAGCCTTCTCGTAAATCGCCTCGCGCGTGAGGATTCCCACGATCTCGTCGCCATCCACGACCGGAAGCGCCAGCAGGCGCTGCTGGCGCAGGCGGATGCCGGCGTCGAGCAGGTTCTGGTCCAGGTGCACGACTTCGGTCGTCGGCCGCATCAGGTCACGCGCCAGCATCCTTGCCTCCGGTTGTCTGTGGCACCGCAGCGTAACAATGTTCGGGGTGAGGTGGAGTTCCCAGCCCTACGCTAAAGGTGCCGCCGCAAGGATACGGAGCAGCCGCTGGACGCGGGGAATTGCGAAACCGCAAGTAGGGTGATGCGGCCCCTGCTTGTCGCGCTGCCGCTCGCTGCGGCGGACGGCTGCTAGGCGCCTGATACCTGCTCGGCCAAGAGCCCCGCTGCCTGACCGTGGCCGACTGCCAGACTTACATGCTCGGGCAGCGGCGCTCGGCAGGGAACCGCCCGCGCCGAATCGAGCTGGCCGGCGTAGATGCGGGTCGCTTCCGGGGAGAAGTAGTACTGCTCCCCCTGATTGCCGGCTTGCACAAAGAGAGCGGCCGCCTCAGGAACGCCCGCGGCGATGAATGCGATCTCGAAGTCGATTTTGAGATCCTGTCCCGCGCCCTCTAGACGCTGCTCGGCAGAGAGGACGATACGTCGCCATTCCATCTCCACTCGCTTTCGTTGGGGTTTGACTTCCAGCCGAACACGTCCGGTCCCTGCTGTCGAGTCAACACTGTGGGAGGCAGGGCAGAATCTTTGGCACTCGCAATGGCCGTGTGCGAACACTCGGTCGCCGGCCGACCCGTCGCCGTCATCGAAGGAACTCGCGCTTTGAATAGAGGGTTCTAAGTTAGAAAGCCAGCGATTTGAGAGATCTAGCCAAAGCGATGAGTGTCCTTTCCGCCTACAACACCAAGCGCGACTTCTCGAAGACACGCGAGCCGAGAGGCGCCGCCGGGGCTGCCGTCGACGGCACCTTCGTCGTTCAAAAACATGCGGCTAGCCGGCTTCACTACGACTTCCGGCTTGGCATCGGCGGCGTGTTGAAGAGCTGGGCGGTCACAAAGGGGCCTAGTCTCGATCCCGGCGAACGCCGGCTCGCTGTCAGGACAGAGGACCATCCGGCTGGCTATGCAAATTTCGAAGGCACTATTCCCGAGGGCGAGTACGGCGGCGGCACGGTCATGGTCTGGGACCGTGGCACCTTCAGCGCGGAGGGCGATGCGGCTGACGGCCTGAAACAGGGCAAGCTGAAACTGGCGCTCGCCGGCAGCCGCCTGAAGGGCGGCTTCGCCCTGGTGCGCATGGGCGGCAAAGCGGGTCGGGAAAAGCGCGAGAACTGGTTGCTGATCAAGGAGCGCGACGGCTTGGCCGACCGCGGCGCCCGGCTCGGACGTGCCGAAGATCGCAGCGCGCTCAGCGGGCGCACCATGCAGGAGATCGCTGCCGGTGTGCCGGAGAGGGAGGCACGTCGGCCGGGGCAGGCCCATCGGACAGGCAAGCCTGCGGCGCCGCGGCTTTCGAAGCGCGACAGTTTTGTGAAGCCGCAGCTTGCCACGCTGGTGGATGAGGCGCCGGAAGGCGAGGGCTGGATCTTCGAAACGAAGTTCGATGGCTATCGCCTGGTAGCAGCCTGCCACGGCAAGGCGATCCGCTGCTTCACCCGGTCCGGCCAGGACTGGACCGACCGCATGCCCGGCGTGGCGGGCGCTCTGGCGCTATTGAACCTGCGGGATTGTCTCCTCGACGGGGAACTCGTGGTTCTCGACGACCACGGCGTGAGCGATTTCGGCGCCTTGCAGGCTTCGCTGAAGATGGACCCGCAGGCGCTCTCGCTGGCGATTTTTGACATCTTGCGTCTGCGCGGAAAAGACCTGCGGCCGCTGCCATTCGCCGAGCGGAGGGAGCGACTCGAGAAGGCGCTGCCCGACCTGCGTGCGCCGCTCCATCTGTCGGAATGTGTGACGGGTGAAGGGGCGAAGGTCGTCGCGGCAGCCTGCCGGCAAGGCCTGGAGGGGGTCGTGGCCAAGCGGCTCGATGCAGCGTACGTGTCCCGCCGCACCCGCGACTGGCTGAAGATCAAGTGCGGGCACGAGCAGGAGTTCGTGATCGGCGGCTGGTCGCCTTCAAAGCGTGGCCGGGCATTCTCTTCGCTGCTGCTGGGTCTCCATGATGAAGGCAAGCTCCGCTACGCAGGACGTGTCGGGACCGGCTTCGACGCAGATCAGCTGCGCGACCTCGCCGATCGTCTGCGGAGCCGCAGTCGCAAGACGCCACCCTTCGACCGTGTTCCGGCGGCTGTCCGCAGGCGCGCGCGCTGGGTCACGCCGGACCTGGTGGCTCAGGTGCGCTTCGCGGAAATGACGCGCGACGGTGCCGTGCGGCATGCAGTCTTCGCGGGATTGCGGGAAGACAAGGATGCCGGCGAGGTGGTGCGGGAGCGGGCGGCGGCAGCACCGGCAAGCCAGCCGAAGCGGCGCGGAAAGGCAACGTGAAGAAGACCCAGGACGCGGTGAAGGTCGCAGGTGTGCGCCTGACGCACCCCGACAAGCTCCTCTACCCGGCGATGGGCGTGACCAAGCTCCAGCTGGCGAACTACTTCGCCGCGCGTGCCGAGGTCATGCGGCCGCACCTCGCCCGGCGGCCGGTATCGCTGGTGCGCTGTCCCGATGGCCGCCGGAAGGCCTGTTTCTTCCAGAAGCATGCCGGCAGCGGCCTGCCCGAGGCGGTCGAGCGCATCGCCATCGAGGAGAAGGGCGGCGCGCGGAAGGACTACCTCCTGTTCAGTTCCCGCCGGGCCCTGGTCGCCTGCGCTCAGATCGGCGCCCTGGAGCTTCATCTCTGGGGCAGCCGCACCGACAGCCTCGAGCGCCCGGACCGCCTCATCTTCGATCTCGACCCGGGGGAGGGAGTGGACTTCGCGGCGGTCAGGCAGGCTGCTGTCGATCTGAAGGAAGCCCTGAAGGGGGCGTCGCTGGACTCCTGGCCGCTGCTGACCGGTGGCAAGGGCATTCATGTGGTGGTGACGCTGGAGCGTCGTCACGCGTGGAACGTCATCGGCAACTTCGCAAAGGATTTTGCTGAGCGGATTGCGGCACAGGAGCCTGATCGCTTCGTCGCCACCATGGCCAAGGCCAAGCGCAGGGGACGCATCTTCATCGACCATTTCCGCAATCGCCGCGGGGCCACGGCCATAGCACCGTACTCGCCCCGCGCCCGCGAGGGGGCGCCGATCGCTGCGCCGGTCTCCTGGGAGGAACTGCGGGCGATCGAGCGTTCCGATGCCTACTCCCTCGCCGACTCCGACAGTCGCATTGCCGGACGCCCGAAGGCGTGGCCCGGCGAGGCCGAGCGCCGAACGCGGCTGACGCGAGACGGCGCTGCCGCCCTCGGCCTCCAGCTGCGGGGAGACTGACCGCCGGCTCAGCCCTCCGGTTCGCCGATTCCGAGCTCGCGCAGCGTGGCCTCGGACGGCTGCCCGCTCGGCTCCAGGTCGTGGCGCTGTTGGAAATCCCGGAGTGCTGCCTCGGTCTTCGGACCGAGGATGCCGTCGACCGACAGCGTGAAACCCTGCTCGTTCAGCGCCGCCTGGACACGCCGGATCGTTGCTGCATCCGGCGGCGCGGCGGCCGTCTCGGCCGGTTGCTGCTCCGCGTCGCCTTCGCCCTCGGGTGCCGCTTCTTCCGGCAGCACATCCTCGCCCTGCGCCATTGTTTCCTCCAGCCGTTGACGCAGGCTGGGGCAGGGGACGCTCTGCTCCTCGGCGGACTCTTCGATGGAGGGCGACAGCAGGGGCATGACCGGCGCCGCAATGGCCTTCAGCACGACCTTGCCGATGGCTTCGATGGGGCTGGTGGTGACCTGACGCTCCGAAAGATCACCGGTGATCTCGATCGAGGTCAGGTAGTTGAACAGGCTGAAGTCCTTCGGATGAGGTTCCAGCTCGATATCCACCTTTTCAGAGCCGAGGTCGACATAGCCGGTTACGGTGACAATGGCGTCGGTCGTGTCGAGGATCCAGGGTTGCGCCTGAAAGCGGCCGGACTCGATCCGTGTCGGCATGGCGAGGCAGAGCACCTCGACCTGCTCTTCCTCGTTGGTGAGCCACTGGCCGGCGGCTTCCTGAAGATCGAGCGCGATGAGCTCCAGGATGATGTTCTCGAGGCGTCCTCCGGACATGATGAGGGCGCCCTCACCGTCGGCGTTGGCGCCGAGCTCCCGCATCGAGCCGCCCTCCGTGGCGATCTTCAGGCGGCCTTGCAGCAGCCCGGCGCCGGCATCTTCCTGGCCGAGCAGCGCCAGCAGCGCGTTGACATCCAACCCTTCGACGTCCACGTCGGCCGACATGGCCGGAACCTCGCGCCGGCCGTCGAGGCGCAGATCTGCGGCAATGCGGCCCTCGGCAAGGCCGAGTTCGAGCGGTTTCAGGGTGAGAAGGCCGTCGTCGAGCGTCAGGTCGGCGGCGAGGTCCTGGAGTTCCAGGGCACCGGACTGCACGCTCTTGCCCCGGAACTTCACCTCCGCATCCATGCGACGCAGCTTCGGCAGGGCGATGGGATCGTCGGAAAGAAGGTGTTCACTCTCGGCCTGCTGATCCTGCGCCTGCCTCTCATCGCTTCCGTCCTCGCCCCAGAAGCTCTCGATGTCATCGATCCGGAAAGCCTGTGAAGTCACGTCGGCCATCAGGCGGGGGCGCTCCCCGCCGGTCGCGACTTCCAGCTCGCCGCTCAGATCGCTCTCGCCAAGCTGGCCGTCGAAGCCTTTCAGGCCCCAGGTGTCGTCCTTGCGGATCAGCTGGCCCGAGAGCGCATAGGCGGGCGAGTCCGGCAGCGGCAGGCCGAAGAGAGTGTGGAGCTCGTTGAGGTTCTCCCCCTTCAACTCGAGCCGCGCGTCCACACCGCCCAGCCGCAGGGGCGCGGTCAGCGTGCCGTCGGCCGACAGCGCGGTCTCCCCAATGCCGGCATCGAGAGTGAGGTCGTAAGGCACGTCCGAGCTGCGAAAGCGCTCGAAGGAAGCGCCCTGGCCCTGCAGGGTAAAGGCGCGGTCGAGGTACGTGCCTTCGGCTTGCAGCCGCACGGGATCGTCGAAGCCCCCCGCCTCGACGGTCAACGACGAAAGCGCTACCTCGATCGGTTGTTCCAGGGCGGCGTCGCGAAAGGTGAGTCGGCCCTCCTCTACCACGAGGTGCTTCAGCACGGGGAAATCTTCGCGCTCTTTGGGGGCCGCGGCCTCGGCCGCCGCCTCCGAGGCGGTGCCGCCGCCGAGATCCCAATTCGCCTTCTCCTCGCGCCGCTCCAGGGCCACCTGCGGTCGCACCAGGCGAAGGCGCTCGATCTCCAGTCGTCCGGCCAGGATCGGCATGAGGCGCAGTTTCAGGTAGAGCTCGTCGATCTGAACCATCTGCGGTTCGCTGGCCCACGCAGCGTTCCCGAAAACGATGTCGTGCGCTTCAATTTCGGGCGTCCAGCTCCAGAGGTCGATGTCGAGCTTGCCTCGCACCTCGACTTCTCGACCGCTGGCGGCGCTGGCCCGCTCGTTGACCGTCGACCGCAGCCAGTTCCAATCGATCGCGGCCACCGCGACGACGGCCAGCACGGCAATCGCTACGAGACCGCCGATCAGCCATAAGGCAATTTTCGCGAGGGTACGCATGGCGGGGCCGCTTCGCTGGAGACGGGGACAAACGTTGCAGCGGCTCGGGCGGTTCCGCAGCGGAACGTTCGCTTCAGGCGGCAGTTGTTCACCTGGATCCCGACGTCATGGCGATCGCTGAGGAGGATGACGATGAAGCTGCCCGGAAGGGCGGAGTGCTGCTGGACGGCGACAGCGCCGGACACATCCTATCCGCAGCTGTCGGGGCGGCAGCGCGTGGAGGTGGCCATCGTCGGGGGCGGCATTGCCGGGCTGAGCGCCGCTTTGCCGCTGGCTCAGGCAGGACGCAGTGTGGCCGTTGTCGAGGCGCGCCGAATCGGACGCCAGGTTACCGGCCGCTCGACCGCCAAGATCACCACCCAGCATGGCCTCGTCTACGATCACCTGAGTCGCACGCTGGGGCGCGATGCAGCCGCGCTCTATGCCGATGCAAACCTGGCAGGGATGCGGGCCATGCTCGGCTGGATCGATCACTACGGCATCGACTGCGCCTTGGAGCGCAAGGCGGCCTACGCCTATATCGGCCCGGAGCGCGAGGGCCTCGATGCGCTCAATCGCGAGACGGAGGCTGCCCTGGCGTACGGCCTGCCGGCTGACTTCGTCGACCGGGCACCGCTGCCTTTCGCCACAGGCGGCGCCGTGCGCTTCTCCGATCAGGCGCAGTGCAATCCCGCGGCCTACCTCGCGGGCCTCGCCGCCGCAGTGGCCGACCACGGCGGCACCGTCTACGAGGACTCGCGTGTCGTGGAAATCGAGCAGGGGCAACGCTGGCGCCTCGCCACCGGCGAAGGGGAGGTCGAAGCGGACAAGGTCTTCCTCGCGACTAACCTGCCGATCGGCGGGCCGGATGACTACAGCCAGCGCACCCAGCCGCGCTACCACGTGGCCCTCGCGTTCCGCATCTCGGCGGAGGAGGCGCCGGACGGCATGTTCATCGCCGCCGAGCCGCCGGTACACTCCATTCGCACAGGCCATGACGCCGAGGGGCCGTTGCTCGTCGTGTTGGGTCCCCGATTCAGCACCGGCCACGATGGCGACGTCGCTGCGCAGTTCGCTGCGCTCGAAGCCTGGGCACGCGCGCGTTTCGAGGTCGGCGAGGTGGCTTGGCGCTGGGGCAACGAAGACTACGATACGGCCGCCCGGGTGCCCTTCGTGGGGACGCCCGCGCCCGAGGCTGAAGGCCTCTCCGTCGCAACGGGCTTCAACGCCTGGGGTCTCACCAACGGCACGGCGGCGGGCCTTCTGGTGGCCGAGCGCGTCATCGGCCACGAGGTCAGCTGGGCTGGCATCTATGCCGCCGACCGTGCCGGCCCGGAAGACTTCCACGAAAGCGGCAAAACGCAGTCATTGGTGGATCGCCTTGATGCGATTCCGCCTGGCGGCGCCGGCGTCATCGAGCAGGGCAAGGAAAAGCTTGCCGTGCGGCGCGACGTCGACGGCAAGCTGCATGCGCTCTCCGCAAACTGCACCCACAAGGGCTGCCCCGTCACCTGGAATAGCGCAGAGCGGACCTGGGACTGCCCCTGTCACGGCTCCATCTTCACGGCCGATGGGGCTGTTCTCCACGGCCCGGCGGTGAAGCCCCTGGCGCCGCGAGACCTGCCGGAGGTGCGGTGATGGTGAAGCGCTACGATCTCGTTGTCATCGGCAGTGGCACCGCCGCGAGCGTCGCGGCGAAACGTTGCCGGGCAGCCGGCTGGTCGGTTGCCGTCATCGACGAACGCCCCTTCGGCGGCACCTGTCCCTTGCGCGGCTGCGATCCCAAGAAGGTACTGGTCGGCGCTGCAGAGGCGGTGGATCAGGCGCGACGGCTTCAGGACAAAGGCGTGCGGGCCGCCTCTCTGGAGGTCGACTGGCCGGCGCTCATGGCCTTCAAGCGGCGGTTCACCGAGCCGGTGCCCGAATCCCGCGAGGCCAGCTTCGCAGAGGCTGGCATCGACACCTGTCATGGCCATGCCCGCCTGGCCGGGCGCAATGCGGTGGCTGTCGGAGACGATGTCCTGGAAGGGCGGCATATTCTGCTTGCCGCGGGCGCGAAACCCGCGCCGCTGGGGATCGAGGGGGAGGAGCACCTTGCGACCAGCGATGATTTCCTGTCCCTCGATAAGCTGCCGCACCGCATCCTTTTGGTCGGCGGTGGCTATATCGCCTTCGAGTTTGCCCACATCGCGCGGCGGGCCGGCGCCGAGGTCACGGTGCTGGAGCGTGGCGAGCATTTTCTATCGCCCTTCGATCCGGACCTTGTCGCCTGGCTGGTCGAGAAGACCCGCGCGCTCGGCATCGAGCTCTACTCAGGAACTGCCGTCGAATCGATCAAACCAGAGGACGGGGCGTTCCGCGTGCGCAGCGCCGGCAACGGCAATGCCGCCAGTTTCTCTGCCGACCTCGTGGTGCATGCCGCGGGCCGTGTGCCGGCCCTCGATCCGGAGGACCTGGAGGCAGGCGGCGTCGACCACGAGAAGGGCCGGCCACTGCTTAACGCGTTCCTCCAGAGTCGGAGCAACCCTCTCGTCTACGCCGTCGGCGATGCCGCCCAGGCTGGCCCGCCGCTGACGCCTGTGGCCAGCCGCGACGGGGAGGCCGCCGCCGTCAACATGCTCGAAGGCAACCACCGCAAGGTGGATTACTCCGTGGTGCCAAGTGCCGTGTTCACCCTGCCGCCGCTGGCCTCGGTGGGGCTCGGGGAGCAGGAGGCGCGCGACAAAGGGCTGACCTTCCGCGTGCACTGTCAGCAGACCGGGGAGTGGTATGTGAACCGCCGGGTGAACGAGGAGGCGGCCGGCTTCAAGGTCCTCATCGAGGAGCCGACGGGCCGCCTGCTCGGCGCCCACCTGCTCGGACCCGGAGCCGACGACCTCATCAACCTCTTTTCGCTCGCCCTGCACGCCGGCCTTGGAGTCGACGACCTGCGGGAGACGATCTTCGCCTACCCCACCCTGGCGTCCAACCTGGAGTCCATGCTGGGTTAGCGGAGCCAGAGTGCACGGCGATGGAGGAGACGGCCATGGCCAAAGCCAGCAAACGGCAGATTGCGCGCATGCTGATCGAGCGCTTTCCGGAGGGCTATGCCGATCGTCTGCATGTACAGGTCGGCAGGAACACACCCTCTGCGCTGTTCCAGTGGCTCATCGCTTCGCTGCTGTTCAGCGCCCGCATCTCTTCCGATGCTGCCGAACAGGCGGCGGCGGCACTTTTCGCGCAGGGTTGGCGCACGCCGAAAAAGATGGCGGCGACGACCCGGAGCCAGCGTGTGAAGGTGCTGAACCGGGCCGGCTATGCACGCTACGACGAGAGCACCTCGCGGTACATCGGCGATACCACCGCCCTGCTGCTGGATTGTTATGGCGGCGACCTTCGCCGCCTGCGCGACGCGGCAGAGCGCGACCCGGAGCGCGAGCGCGCGCTGCTCAAGCAGTTCAAGGGCATCGGGGAAGTCGGTGCCGACATCTTCTTTCGCGAGGCGCAACTTGCCTGGGACGAACTCTTTCCCTTCGCCGATGACAGGGCGCTGAAAGCCGCCAGCAAGCTGGGGCTCGGTCGCGACGCCAGCGACCTCGCCCGCGTAGTCGGCCACCGGGCGGACCTCCCGCGCCTCCTCGCCGGGCTGGTCGCTGCCGACCGCGCCCGGCAACTCGAGAATGTACTCGAGGCAGCGGGCTAGGAGCCGACGATATTGCCGCCGTTCGGATGTAGCACCTGACCGCTCATATAGGAGGCTTCTTCGCTGGCAAGAAAGACGTAACAGGAAGCCACTTCATTGGGCTGACCGGGCCGCTGCATCGGCGCGCTCTTGCCGTGGCGCGCTACCTTTTCTGCATCGAAGGAGGCAGGGATGAGCGGGGTCCAGATCGGTCCGGGCGCCACCGCATTCACCCGGATGCCTTTGTCAACCAGGGCACCGGCCATGGACCGGGTGAAGGCGACGATGGCGCCGCGCGTTGCGCTGTAGTCGACCATCTTGGGATAGCCCTGGTAAGCGGTGATCGAGGTGGTGTTGACGATCGTGCTGCCGGCGCCGAGATGGTCGAGCGCAGCCTTCGTCATGTAGAAGTAGCCGAACACGTTGGTTTTGAACGTGCGCTCGAGTTGCTCGGCGGAGAGATCGCGGAAATCCTCCACCTCATGCTGCTCGGCCGCGTTGTTCACCAGGATGTCAAGCCGCCCGAACTCTTCGACCGTTCGCTCGACCGCCTTCCGGCAGAACGCCTCGTCGCCGATGTCTCCCGCGATCTTGACGATGTCGGCGCCTTCCTGCTCCACCGCCCGGACAGTCTCCTCGGCATCGAGGTCCTCCTCCAGGTAGACGATGGCGATGGAAGCACCCTCGCGCGCCATGGCAACCGCTACGGCGCGGCCGATGCCGCTGTCGCCGCCCGTTATCAGGGCCACCTTGCCGTCGAGCCGGCCGCTTCCGGGAAAGCGGGGCATATAGTCGGGCGGCGGATCCATCTGGTTCTCCCGCCCCGGCTGATGCTCCTGGTGCTGCGGCGGCTGCAGTCTTTCGTCCATCGCTGACCTCGTTGTCTGGGGAAGGCGGGGCTGCCGGGCCCGGTCGACTGACAAAACACGCTGGGCGCTGGCTTGGTTCCGGCCGTGGCCGAAGCGCGGTGCCGCGCCTCCCGCACTTCGCGCGACAGCCGCGGTATCGCCATCGGGCAGCGGCATGAAGCCGTCGATCTCGACGCCGAGGAGGCCTAAAGCACCGTCTGATAGACGACCCACCCCGAGCCGATGGCAAAGAGGAAGGCCACCAACGCCAGCAGGCCGTCGTGCGCGATCAGCGCCAGGCCGAAGACGCCTATGGCAATCCAGGAAACGGTACCGGCGAAGGGAATGACTTCGAGTGGCGGCACCGTGAAGGCCACCAGTATGCACAGGAAAGCGGCGATGTGGATGAAAGGCTCTCTCGTGAGCCAGGTGAGCCGCGGTCGGATCAGCTTGTCGATCCAGGCGGCGGGACGTCGGAGGTAGTCGGCCGACGCGCAAAGCTTTCTTGCATCAACACTCCGGCGAAGCACCATGGCTGGCAGCCAGAAATGATCCATGTTGAGGAGAAGCTGTCCCGCCACCACGATTACCATCGCGGCCATCACGCTCGGCAGGACAGGAATGCCGCCGAGCGGCGTAAAGGCGATCATCGCCGGCAGAACGAGCAGCGGGCCGAAGGAGCGTCGGCCGATACGGTCGAGCAGTGCGCCGACCGTTATCCGCCCGTCAGACTCCTCCCCGGCTCCGTGCATCTCTGCGAGCAGAGCTTCGAGGTTGTCGAGCCGGTTCCCAGGCGTCGCGGCGCTGCTCTCTCCCATGTCGAACGAACGGTCCGCGCGGCCGGGATGTTCCCGCGGATAGCGCGGGGGTCGAAGCCGAAGCGCTCCTCCATGATCGCGGCAGCATCCACTCGTTCGTAGGAACGACGCGCTGACGGCAGCAAGGATCTTTTCCTCGATGACAAGTGGTGAGGAAGCACCGCTGGCAGCGGCTTTATCGTGGAAGGTGTCGTTCCGCATGGGGCGCAGCCTGCGGGCCGCGCACGGCAGGAGCCTCGCTGTCGGACAGGGCCAGGCCGGTGGCGAGGCTCACCGGACTCAACAGCAGGCCGAGCCCGAGCACAAAGAGAAGCATGGCGGGGTAGGGCTGCGTAGTGGCCATCATGAGGGTGTAGAGGTCGAGCCAGTCAAGCCAGAGAAGACTGGCTCCCAAACCACCGCCGGCGAGGAAGCCGGCAGAGGCGAAGCCGGTGAGTTGCCTGGCGAAGCTGTTCCGGGGCTGTGGATGATGGCCCATGCTGGAGAAACCAGCAGGAGCGGGCGGGGGTTCCCAACCCCGCGGCTGCGGGGAACGCTGGGGGGTGTGGCGCGTTTCTACGAATGCATTCTGCGCTGCCGCCGCTCTGGCGGCACGAGCGCTCTTGATGGGAAGAACTCCAATGGACAAGCCTGCCGCCTCGCCCGACCAACTGGAGCGCGAGATCGCGCGAACCCGGGCAGATATCGACCGCAAACTCACGCTCTTGCAGGAGCGCTTCTCGCCCCGCCGCGTGGCTGGCCAGATGGCCGGCTCGGTGGGAGCCCAGGGCGGGGCGTTCGCGCGAAATCTGGGGGCGGCCTTGCGCGACAATCCGGTGCCGGCGTTGCTTCTCGGCATCGGCGTGCTCTGGCTCATGGTTGCCAGCAAGCCCGCGACCGACGCGCAGAGCCTTGAAGAGGAACGGGCGCGCGCGATCCCGCCCGAGCCAGCCGCGGCGCCGCGGACCGCGGCGGGTCTGGCAGCGGTTGAGCGCGGCGGCGAACCCGAACCGCTCCCTGCCATGCCGGCGCAGCCGAGAGAAGAGATGCCCCTGGGCACGGCGGCCGGCCGGCGCTGACAGGCTGCGTCTGTGGCCCGCTTCTTCTCCGGCCGGCGCGGCGAGTATGCCGATCAGCCCCTGGCCATCCCCTGGCGCGGCTGGTGGCAGGTGCTGAAGCGCGTGCAGGCCGAGATCGGCAAGGACCGCATCTCGATCATCGCCGCAGGCATCAGCTACTACGCTTTGCTCAGCGTTTTCCCCGCCATCGCTATGCTCATCATGCTGTACGGCCTGATCAGTGATGCGGAGACGGCCCGCCAGCAGCTTGAGGCCGTGAGCGGCTTCCTGCCGGCTGATGCCTACTCGATCCTGAGCCAGCAGCTTGAGCGGGTGAGCAGCACCGCAAGCGGCAGTCTCGGCTTTGGTCTCCTCTTCAGCTTCGCGCTCGCCGCCTGGGGCGCTTCGCGGGCCGTGGACGCGCTGATCACGGCGTTGAACGTTGCCTATGAGGAGGAAGAAGCGCGCGGCTTCATCCGGCGCAACCTCGTCGCGCTGGCGATTACCCTTGGCGGCCTCTGCTTCTTTGCCCTTTCGATAACTGCGATAGCCGCCGTCCCCGCCGCCATCGCGGTGCTCGATCTGGGGGCGTCACTGACGGCGGCTCTGGCCTCGCTGCAGTGGGCCCTGCTCGCCGCGGCTGCGGTTCTGGCACTTGGCGGGGTCTACCGCTTCGCACCTTGCCGGGCCTATGCACGCTTCAGCTGGCTGACGCCGGGCGCGGTGGTCGCCACGCTGCTGTGGCTGCTGAGTTCGCTGCTGTTCTCCTTCTACGTAGCTAACTTTGGCAGCTACAACGAGACTTTCGGCTCTATCGGCGCGGTGGTCGTGCTGCTCCTGTGGTTTTACATCTCTGCCTTTGCGGTCTGCATCGGCGCCGAGATCAACGCCGAGTTGGAGCGACAGACTTATCGGGACACCACCACCGGGCCGGCGCGGCCGATCGGCCGGCGCGGCGCCTTTGTCGCCGATCACGTCGCCCACCCTCCCGAGTGAGCCCGCGCCCGGAACGAACCCGCCGCTCCATGGTTGGCAGCGGTGAGGCAGTCCCGCAGCGGAGGCAGTTCCGGCATGGAGATTAGAGTCAACGGCAAGCGCCACGATCTGGCGGTCGACCTGCGCACGACCCTGCTCGACGCGCTGCGGGAACACCTTCATCTCACCGGTACCAAGAAAGGCTGCGACCACGGGCAGTGCGGCGCCTGTACGGTCCTGATCGACGGGCGGCCTACCTTGTCCTGCCTCACGCTGCTGGCCGCGGTGCGCGATCCGGTCGTGACCATCGAAGGGCTGGCGCGTGATGGTGCGCTGCACCCGGTGCAGCAGGCCTTCATCGACCACGACGCCTTCCAGTGCGGCTACTGCACCCCCGGCCAGATCATGAACGCGGTCGCCTGCATCGAACACGGACACGCCGGCAGCGACGAAGAGGTGCGCGAGCAGATGAGCGGCAACCTCTGCCGCTGCGCAGCCTATCCGCGCATCGTCTCCGCCATCAAGCAGGCGCGTGAGGAGATGGCCGGCGCAGCAACTGAGTGGGGACGCCAGCGGGATGCGTAGCTTCGACTATCAGCGCGCGAGCGATGCAGCGGCCGCAGTCGGTGCCGCAGGCAAAGGGCCCGCGGCTTTCCTTGCCGGCGGCACGACCCTGCTGGACCTCATGAAGCTGGACGTGATGCGGCCGGCGGCTGTCATCGACATCAACGATCTTGCCGATCGTTACGGGCAGATCGCGGCGGACGAGGACGCCCTCCACCTGGGGGCGCTGGTGCGCATGGCGGACGCGGCGGAGCACCCGGTGGTCCGTCACGACTACCCAGTGATCGCCGACTCGCTGCGGCTCGCGGCCAGCGCACAGCTTCGCCACATGGCCACGCTCGGCGGCAACGTCCTGCAGCGCACCCGCTGCACCTACTTCCGCGATCCCAGCTGGCACGCCTGCAACAAGCGCAATCCCGGCAGCGGCTGCGCCGCCCTGGCAGGCGTGCACCGCAAGCATGCGGTGCTCGGCGTCAGTCCTCACTGCATCGCCACCTACCCCGGTGACTTTGCCCAGGCGCTGGTGACCCTCGAGGCCGCCGTGAGGATTCTCGGTGTGGATGGAGAGCGACGGCTGCCGTTCGAATCCCTGCACCTGGAGCCGGACGAGACGCCGCAGGTCGAAACCGTCCTGGCACCGGGCGAACTCATCGTTGGCTTCGAGGTGCCCGCCTCGCCCTGGGCGCGCCGCTCCGCCTTCGTGAAACTGCGCGATCGCGAATCCTACGAGTTCG
>Ga0207773_100310_pt1 | contig 24051 bp, 20 predicted proteins | sample TtaePargueraPR_2_FD_187281 | JGI IMG/M metagenome (GOLD analysis project Ga0207773, IMG submission 187281) | Aerobic enrichment media microbial communities from Bioluminiscent Bay, La Parguera, Puerto Rico - Tt and M1 (3) (SPAdes) | ecosystem: Environmental > Aquatic > Marine > Unclassified ...
TCGGAGTTGCGGTGGTTGACGGTGAACGCGATGAAGAGTGCGTTCATCCCGTTCGACGAGCGGCTGGCGGTCATCGACGACGTCATCAAGCCCGCGTACGCCAAGCTGATCGGCTGACCTGGTAGCCGGCCCGCCGGCGGCCCGTCGGCCGCCGACAGCGGTCCCCCGTTCGGGCCACCGGTAGCCGGCCACCCGGTCGGTGGCTGGTCGCGGAGGGCTATGTCCGGCGGGTCCCATCGGTGGTGGCGGCTCGACGTGGTGGGCGTAAGATGCTCGTCGCGCTCCGAGAGCACAGTTGCTCTCGAAGCCGGCAACACGGACCGAAGCGTTCACTTAGCGTAATCAGGCAAGTGCTATTTGTCATATGTCGGGATAACCATCGCATCACACTCGCAGTGACGAGCCACCTGGGCTTTCTCTTTGCGTGGCGTCGTGATGGAATCTCGGGGGTCCGATCCGCCCGGGTCGGCCGATGGGCGGTGTCCGGTGCAACGGACCGGCACCGATGAGGAGGGCGGTGACGTGAGCGAGCGGCCGAAGACGGCAGATTCATTCCTGTCGCGTCTCCGCCGGCCGGTTGGCCGGCTCAACGATCTGCCGATCTGGTCCAAGCTCGGTCTGATCATGATCGTGCCGACCCTGGCGACGATCGTGGTCGGCACCAACGGCCTCATCGGGCACCTGGAGACCGCCGGGAACGCGTCCCAGGCACGCACGCTTGCCACGTTGGCCGCCGCCTCCGGCGACCTGGTCCACGACCTGCAGAACGAGCGGGCCGCCGCGGTGCTCCTGCTCGGCACCGGGAACGAGCAGCGCCGGCAGGGCTACCTCGATGCGTACAACGCCCTGCACGACACCGTCGACGAGGCCCGGACGCCGTACTCGCAGCGCCGCGCGGAGCTGACCGACCTGCCGGTGAACTTCCGTAACCTGCTCTCCCGGATCGACCAGAACCTCGCCGACCTGCCCGGGGTACGCAGCCAGGTGGTCAACAGCGCCACCGCTGACGGCACCTACCGTCTCACCGAGGCTGCCCGCGCCTACGAGGTGCTGCTCAGCGACCTGCTCGACATCCGCGACTCGGCCGCCCAGCTGGCCAACGACACCGAGCTCAGCGACCACATGCGGGCCGCCGCTTCGCTGGCCCGCAACAAGGAGTTCCTCTCCCGCGAGCGGATCGTCGTGCTGCGGGCGTTCAGTCAGAACGCGTTGACTCCGTCACTGCGTACCGACTACATCAGTACCCGGGCCGGCCAGGCCCAGTCCCGGCAGAGCTTCGAGGCTGCCGCCACCCAGGACGACCTGGAGTTCTACAACCAGACGGTGGCCGGACCGGCGCTGCGGGAAGCGGACACCTACGGCGGTTTCATCCGGGGCCAGAACGAAGAGTCGATGCGTGACACGCCGTTCGACGCCGACGCCTGGGACGCGGCGCTGACCGGACACGCGGACCTGATCCGCACCGTCGAGCAGAAGATCGACGGCGACGTGGTCAACGAGGCCACCATCCTGCGCGACGACGTACAGCAGCAGTTGTTGGTCGAGACGATCCTGCTGCTCGTCGTTCTGCTGCTGGCGATCCTCTTCGCCGCTCTGGTCGCCCGGGCGATGGCGCGTTCGCTACGTGAACTGCGCCAGGGCGCGCTCGCCGTGGCCCAGCACGGTCTCCCGCATGCTGTTGCCCGACTGCGGGACCCGCAGGTCACCGCGCAGAGCTCGCCGATGCAACTGGCCAACCAGATCGCCGAGCCGCTGCCGGTCCGCAGCAAGGACGAGTTCGGTCAGGTGACCGAGGCGTTCAACGCGGTTCACTTGGAGGCGGTGAAGACCGCCGCCGAACAGGCCGCACTGCGTTCCTCGGTGTCGACGATGTTCGTCAACCTCGCCCGCCGGTCACAGATCCTGGTCGACCGGCTGATCGGCCACCTGGACCGGTTGGAGCGCGGCGAGGAGGACCCGGACCGGCTTGGCGAACTCTTCCAGCTCGACCACCTTGCCACCCGGATGCGGCGGAACGACGAGAACCTGCTGGTTCTCGCCGGCGCGGACTCTACCCGCGTGCAGCGTGAGCCGGCGGCACTGATCGACGTGCTGCGCGCCGCGCAGTCCGAGGTCGAGCACTACACCCGGATCGAATTCGGGATGGTCGACCGGGACATCGAGGTCGCCGCGCACGCCGTCAACGACCTGGTCCACCTGGTCGCCGAGCTGTTCGACAACGCCACGGCCTTCTCGCCGCCGGACTCGCAGGTGATGGTCGAGGCCCGCCGGGTCGGCGACCGTGCCGTGCTCTACGTCGAGGACCGCGGTATCGGCGTCAGCGCCGACCAGCTGCGGGAGCTCAACGACCGGTTGGCCAACCCGCCGATGGTCGACGTGGCGGTGTCCCGGATGATGGGTCTCGTCGTGGTCGCCCGGCTGGCCAAGCGGCACGGTGTCAAGGTCGAGCTGCGCCCGGCCGCCGACCGGGGCACAGTCGCCGACGTCACCCTGCCGACCTCGGTGCTGATTCCGCGGGCCCTCGCCGGCCGCAACGCCGCCCCGGCCGCGTTCGGCTCCGGTGGCGGCCAGGAGATGCCCGCCGTCGCCCGGCCGTCGTTCGCCGCACCCCTTGCGCTGGAGGGCGGCAACGGGCCGTCGGGCGGTGGCTTCGGCGGCCGACCGGCCGAGCCGCCGGCACCGGCCGGCCCCCCGCCGCGACCGTTCGAACCGGCGCCGATCAACGGTGGTGGCCCGGCGACACCGCCGGCCGCCCCGGCCCGCCCGATGCCAGCCTGGTCGGACCTGACCGGAGCGACCAACGGCACGAACGGTGCCAACGGCTCTGACGTGCTGGGAGCCCCGCCGGCCAATGGCCAGCAGCGCACCGGTCCGCTGCCGCAGCGCCGATCCAACGATCACTGGACAGTCGACGGCGAGGTGACCGGAGCAGCGCCTACCAGCGGCATTCCGCGTCAGGCCGCCACCTCGCCGGAGACCCACGGTGCGCCGACCGGCCACCAACCGGTCAGCGGGCAGCCGTACGTCCCGCCGGTCTCCGCGCCCCCGGTGCGGCCGTTCTCGGCTCCGCCGGTGCCGCCGACAGCGGCCCCGCAGCCCGCCGCGTTCCAGCAGCCGGCCAGCTTCCAACGCCCGCCGCAGCCACCGGCGCACCAGCAGCGGTCGGCGACACCGCCGCCGGCCGCTCCGGCGCCTTCGGCCGCGCCGCCGCCCAGCGCGGCACCACCGGCCTGGCCGCCGGTCGCGGCAGAGCAGCGGGACACTCCGGCACCGCCGGTGCCGGAGAAGCTCGCTGCGGCGCTGGACATGACCGCCGAACTGCCGAGGGTGTCCCGGTCGGGTCCGGACAACGCGGCGACCGCCCAACACCCGACGGTCACCCCGCCAGCGGCACCCAAGCAGTTCGCCGACGAGACAATGGAACTGCCGATCTTCCGCGAGCTGGAGTCGGCCTGGTTCCGTACCCGGCGCCCCACCGCGGACGAAGCGCGGGCGGCGGCGGGGGCGATGATCAAGCAGTCCGGTGGTGCGGCCTCGACCGCCACCACCCAGCCGATCGCCAAGGTGGACGCCTCCCGGCCTCCCGCTCCGGCGTCGGAAGCCGGGGCGACCACGGCCGGCAGGCCCGGTTCGTCGTTGCCGCGCCGGCCGGAGCCGGTGGCCGCCACCTCGCGGCCGGCTGCCGCCGGTGGCGGGGGTGGCGAGGGTCCGCCGGACAGTTGGCAGACTGCCGCGGACGACGGCTGGCGCGCGGCAAGCGCTGCGGCTGATGTCGAAGTGGCCGAAAAGACCCAGGCGGGCCTGCCGAAGCGGGTCCCGATGGCACAGCTAGTACCAGGTGGCGTAGACAAGGCGTCAAGTTCGGTACAGCGTCGCACACCGGAAGCGGTCCGTGGGCTATTGTCCGCGTACCACCGTGGTGTGCAACGCGGCCGTACTCAGCCCAAGGACGACCACTCGACCAACCCGGGGGCGACCCCGGGAGGGCAGCAATCCTCGCAGGCTGGCAAGGAGCATGAGGGATGACAACTACGCAGGATCTCGGTTGGCTGCTGGCCAACTTCGCCGATCGCGTGCCGGGGGTCGCTCACGCGATTGCGGTCTCAGCGGACGGTCTGCTCCTGGCGGCGTCCCGGGATCTTCCCCGGGACCGTGCGGACCAGCTCGCGGCCATCGCCTCCGGACTGGTCAGCCTCACCCAGGGCGCGGCGCGGTGTTTCGAGGGTGGTGCGGTGCTGCAGACAGTGGTTGAGATGGACAACGGCTTCCTCTTCCTCATGTCGATATCGGACGGTTCGTCGTTCGCGGTACTGGCCGCCCGAAGCTCCGACGTCGGCCAGGTGGGGTACGAGATGGCCCTGCTGGTGGACCGGGTTGGCGAGGCGCTGACGCCAGCGCCCCGCACGGCCGCCGGAATGCTGGGCTGACCACGCTGACGAGACCGGTGCCGGCGTCAACGACCGGCACCGGTCTGCAGAGAAGAACTGGACGCTACGAGCTCCGACAGGTGGAGCTGCGGGCAGGACGAGAGGGGGTGACGGCAGATGACCGAGCGCGATGAACCGACCGGTGCTCTGGTCAGGCCGTACGCCGTTACCCGTGGTCGTACCCGGCCGAAGCTGGAAATCGCCCTCGAGGCGCTCGTGGAAACGACGGTGCGTGGCCGGTCCTCAGGCGCTGTGAAAGGCGGCTCGGGCCGGGAGCACCAATACATTGCCGCGCTGTGTGACGGCCGGCTGCAGTCGCTCGCGGAGATCGCGGCGCGGATGCAGCTCCCACTCGGAGTAGCCCGGGTCATCATCGCGGACATGGCCTCGGACGGCCTGGTCGCGGTGTACGAGCCGACATCCCTGGACGACACGAACGACGCGGTGGGCACGGAACTGCTGGAGAGGGTGCTGAGTGGACTTCGCAGGCTCTGACATGGCGCACCGCCCCATGGCCGGGCGCGTGACATCGGCGAAGATTGTGATCGCCGGTGGGTTTGGCGTCGGCAAGACGACGCTGGTCGGCTCGGTCTCGGAGATCACGCCGTTGACCACCGAGGCGATCATGACCTCGGCCGGTGTCGGCGTGGACGACACGCGACAGGTGCCGGGAAAGACGACCACCACGGTCGCCATGGACTTCGGACGTATCTCGATCGACCGAGATCTGATCCTCTATCTGTTCGGTACGCCGGGCCAGACTCGATTCTGGTTCATGTGGGACGAACTGGTGCGGGGAGCGATCGGGGCGGTGGTGCTGGTCGACACCCGTCGGCTGGCCGACTGCTTCGCGGCGATCGACTTCTTCGAGCATCGGCGGCTGCCCTACCTGGTGGCGATCAACTGCTTCGACGGCATGCAGTACCACGATCCGCAGGACGTGCGGGACGCGCTGGCCATCTCCAGCGATGTCCCGGTCGTCCCGTGTGACGCGCGGAACCGTGAGTCGACGAAGCACGTGCTGATCTCGCTGGTCGAGTACGTGCTGACCATGCGGCGTCAGCGTGCGGTGGCACCGGCCTGACCGCCAGCTCACCCGGCACAGACTCTCCCGATCTCCGACCTGTACCGGCGGCACCTGACCCAGGTGCCGCCGGTAGGTGTCGTTTGCGGCCGGCCCGCGTGTGGTGCCTGTCGACATCGGCGGGGGTGGGCGTGGGCGGCAGTTGGTGCCTGCGGCACGCCGGGCGTGCCACGACGGGCGGACGGAGCACGCCGGCACCAGGCCTGAGCACGCGGGGGCCGAGCCGGAGCACACCGGCGCGCCGAGCCCGAGCACGCGGGCACCCCGTCAGCGGCGGGTGGTGACCCCGGTCAGGAGTGGTGACCGGCCGGCCGGTACTCGTACTCGCGGCCGTCGCCCTGCCCGCTCTGGTCCCGGCTGAAGTCCCACCCGCCGGCGGCCTCCCGGCCGGGCCGCCCGCCGACGGCGTACCCGCCGATCTCCTGACCTCGACGCCAGCCCCGGAAGTAGCCGTTGGTGTGCTCTGCGATGCTCGCCGCGTCCCGGACGATCCGCAGCGGGCGTTCGTCGCGCAGCGGTGAGCCCGGAACCAGGTTGGCCTGCGGCACCCGCTTCGGTAGCCCGGCATTGGTCGCGGCACCGATGGACGGTTGCGCGGCCAACTCGGCGGCCCGCCAGCCGTTGTCCGCCTGCGTCGCGAACTCCGCCCCGTCGGCCTCCGGATGCCGGACGAACCAGGCCGACCGTGCCGCCGCGAAGATCAGCAGGTCGCCGTCGCCCTCATCGGGTACGGGCGGGGCGCTCAGCGGCTCCACGGCGGCCCGACGGCCGCGACCGTACTCGGGGGGTGGCTGGGGAGCGTCCACGAGGCGCAGTGGCGGCGTCTCCACCGGCGCGTCGGGCCGGCTGTAGTCCTCGGGCCGTCCGTAGCCGTCGGGTCGGAAGTCGTCGTGACGCACCTGGTCGGCGACCGGCGGCTCGACCAGACGCAGCATCGGTGGCTCCGGCGGGAGGTCGTCGGCCAGCCACGGTGGCTTGACCCGGCCGCTGTGCCCGTTGGACGCGGCCGGCCGGTGCTCCTCGTGCCCTCCCGGGTAGCCCGGAGCGGATTCGTCGCCGCCGTCGGGACCTGGCGGCACCAGCGGCCAGTTGGACCGGGAACCGGGTGGTGACGACGTCGGTGGACCGGGCCGCGGGGCGGGAACGGGCAGGCTGTAATCGGTCGCGGAGAAGCCTCCGGTCGGCGGCTCGGCAAGCGATGCACCACTGACCGGCGCTGCCGAGGCCGGTGCCCCGGACATCGGTGCCCCGGAGATCGGTGCCGTACCCGCCGGCGGCGCCGACCGTGGCGCGGCGGCCGGGGCAGGGCCGGCCGGACCGGCACCGGCCCGGGTGTTGGGCCGAGGGGTGATCGGGGTCGGCCGGCGCTGCGCCCGCGCGTCGTTGATGGCAGCGGTGGTGAGCGTGGCGCGGAACGGCTCGCCGGCGTCCGCCGGCGCGATGCCGGGACGCTGCGCCGGCATCGGGGTCATCCCGGGCGGTGGCGGGGGAGGGGCGGACACCGGACGGTCGCTGCCCGGATCGGCGGAACGCCTGGCCACCGGGGCGAGCGGGGTGAGTGGTGTCGGCGCGTTCGGTGGGGGTGCCACCGGGGCCGGTGCCACCGGCGGTGTGGTCATCGGCTGGGGGGAGGCGGGAGCGCCGCCGCCGACCGGCTGTGGACGGGCCCGCCGGCCGCCGGCGGGGGTCCGGCTCGGGCCGGCGCCCGGGGCCGGCGGTACCGCGTGCAGCCCGGGTGACGGCGGACCGGAGGTGGGGTCGGCGGCCCGGCGTGCGGCGTGTGGCCCACCGATCGGTGTCGGGGTGACGACCCGGGCGGTCAGGGTGGCGACCAGAGCGTCGGCGGCGGCGTCGCAGGCCCGGACGGCGGCGACGGCGTGCCGCACCGTCTCGGCGGTGGCGGAGGTGAGCGCCTTGTTGACGGTGCCGCGGCGGGGTGACTCGACGATCGCCACCCGTAGGGCGGTCACCGCCGCGTCGATGGTCTGCGCGTCGGCCACCCCGTCGGAGGCGAGGTGGGCGGCGACCGCGTCAGCGGCGACGGTGAGCTCCCGGTTGCGTGAGCTGGTGCCGCTGAGCATGCCCGGCTCCGGCAGGGCGTCGAGCACCGCGAGCGCGACCGGCTCAGCCGGGTCGGGATAGGCCCGCAGTGCGGCCGGGTACAGCTCCCGGAGCACCTCGCGCAGTGCCACGGCGGCGGCCTGCCGGCCGTTGGCCAACGCGGCGTGCGCGGCCAGCACCGGCTTGTACGCGACGAGGTCGCGGGAGACGGGCAGGGCCACCGCGGACATCGCCCCGGCCTGGAGCGCCCGGGCCAGCCCGACGGCACGCCGCTGGGCCGGCGCGGAGGACATCTCGTCCAGCGACTCGTCGTCGGCGAACCGTTCGGCGTAGTCGTCCGCGGCGTCGTCGTCGGCCACCGCGAGTGGGCGGCCGGCGGCGGTCAGCAGCGAGGTGACGACGTGGTCGTCGCTGTCAGCGGCGATGGCAGCTCCGCTCGCGCCGCCCGACCGCTCGATGAGCATGCAGCTCAGCCGGGCGTAGCCGGCCGGGTCGTCGCCGATCTCGCAGACGTCGAGCAGCCGGCCGGCGTCGTCGACTATCGCGGCGGACAGGGCCGGACCGGTCGAAGCCGACCGGGCAGCCCGGTCCGCCGATGCCAGACCGCAGTACACCCGCACGAGCGCCACCGCGCCGTCCTCCTCCCGGACACCCGTCATGCCAAGGACTGATGGTCCCTGGTGAGGGGTCAGTCGCGCCAGTCCGCAGCGGCAGAGATCTTGCCGATAATCGTGCGCCAGCCGAGACTTGCCGTTTGTGCCCCGATTTTCTTCAACTTGCGGCGTGCCATGAAACCGCCGATGCCGCCGTCAACCGTCGACCTTAGCGCCTCGTCAAGATCGTCCAGCCTGGATCCGGTGGAGAGCATGTCCAGCACCGAGGGCATCCGCAGAGCGTACGCGAGGTCCCTCGCGACCTCGCCGGACTGGATCAGCAGCGCCGCGTCCCAGGCGTCGTGGCCACCTCGCAGGTTCTCCACCACGAGGTCGAGTTCGTAGGTGTCCTCCGGGAGCGCCGCGACGTCCGCCGGCTGCAGCCGGTCGACCAGATCCGGCCAGCTGTCCAGCTGCGCGAGGTCGTGCGACGCGCCGGACCGGACGAAACTGACCAGCGCCTCGGGGTCGCGGAACAGCAGCAGCTTGCCCCGGTGGCTGAGGAAGATCGGCACCTCTTCACCGCTGTCGGCCGACTCGGTGTCGTCGACATCGACATCGGCGTCTTCATCGGCGTCGTCACTCCCACCGGCTGTGTCACCCTTGCCGGCCTTGCCACCCTTGCCCGACTTGCTCGTTGACCCGGCCTGCTGCTCGTTCTCTTCCTCCGCGAGCGCCGCGGCGAACTCCTCGTCCAGGATGACCACGGACTCGTCGTCCTCGTCCTCCTCGGCGGCTGCCCGCTGCCGAGCGGCGAACAGATCGTCCTCCTCGCGCTCGGAGATGTCGGTCGGGGTCAACGCGGCGGAGGACCGGTAGGCGCGCAGCGTGTAGCCGACGCCAGCCGGCAACGCGATCTCGACCGGGTCGATCCGTACGTCCTGCCAGAGCGACCGGTCGGCGGTGAGCGCCGCGTCGTCGGGGTCGGAGGTGGCATCGGCGGTCGCGTCGGCATCGGCCGTCGCGACGTCCGCCTCGTCGTCAGGACCGTCGGCTCCGGCCGTGCGCCGGTCGGCATCGGGCTGGTTCGGCAACTTGGCCACGCTGACCTCCGTGTGTTCTCCGGTGACGGCGCCCAGACCCGGACTGTCGGGTGGGTGACTCTGCGCACACCCTAGTGGGCTGCCCGCCGTGTGGCATGCCCGCACCCCGTCCCGCCTCAGTTGGCTGCCGTCAGGTAACCCTGTTCGGCGGCCCGCTGCATGATCCACTGTTCCTGGTACCAGCCGGGCCGTCCGGTCAGCTCGGCGTGGTCGCCCCGTTGGACGATCCGGCCAGCGTCCAACACCAGGATCTCATCCATCGATTCGAGCCCGGTCAGCCGGTGGGTCACCAGCACCACGGTGCGGTCATCGGCGGCGGCCAGCGCCGACGCCAGCACTGTGTCCGCCGACGCCGGGTCTAGCCCTTCGGTGGGTTCGTCGAGGACCAGCACCGATGGGCCGGCCAGCAGCGCCCGGGCGAGGGCGAGTCGCTGCCGCTGCCCACCGGAGATCCGGCTGCCGGCCGCCCCGACCAGGGTCTGCCAGCCGTCCGGCTGCTCGCGTACCCAGTCGAACAGGCCGGCGGCGGCCGCGGCGGCGGCGAGGTCGTCGTCCGTGGCCGTGGGCCGGGCCAGCAGCAGGTTGTCGCGGACTGTGGCGTTGAACACGTACGCCTCGGCGAGCAGCCCGCCGACCAACCGGTGCCGCGCTGCGGCCGGCACGTCGGTCAGGTCCACGTCGTCGACCGTCACCCGGCCGCCGTCCGGCGGCACCGCCCCGGTGAGTACGCCGAGCAGGGTGCTCTTGCCGGCACCGCTCGGCCCGACCACGGCGATCCGCCGTCCGGGCGGCAGCGACAGATCGACCCGGTCCAACGCCGGTGACGTGCCGGCCCGGTACCGGACCGTGACGCCGTCGAGCACCATCGTCGGCCGCCGTCGGTCGTCGGCCGTCGCGGCACCGACCAGGTCGGCTGCGGCCTGTCCCGTCTCGGCCTGTCCCGTCTTGGCCTGTCCTGTTTCGGCCTGGGCCGCTTCGGTCAGCAGGTCGGCGACCCGGCGCAGCCCGCCGCGCAGCTGCGCCCACTGCCGGGCGGCGGCGACCAGCGCCAGACTCATCTCGACGGCGGTCAGGGCGCCGACCGCGAGAACGCCGACCAGTACCCCGCCGACGCCGGCGCGCAACGCGGCCACCGTCACCGCCGCCACGGTCAGCCCGGCGACGAGCACACCGACACCGTCGACCGCCCAGCCGGTCGCCGCCAGCCGCCGCTCCAGCCGGGCGAGTTCCCGGGCCCGGCGGGTGCTCCGGCGCAGGGCGGCGGCGGTGCCGCCGAACGCCGCCAGGTCGGCCGCCCCGTGGATCAGATCGGCGCCGTCCGCCGCGAGTTCGCCGCGCAACGGCGCCACCCGGTCGGCCGTACGCCGGGTGAGCAGCGCCGCGACCGCCGGCAGACCGACACCGGCGACCGCCAGCCCGGCCGCCAGCGCGAGCGCCGCCGCCGGGCTGACCGTCGCGGCACCGGCGACCGCGAGCACCGCGACGGTGGCTGCGGCGGCACCGGGCACCAGCACCCGCAGCAGCAGGTCCTGCACGGCCTCGACGTCGGAGACCAACCGGCTGAGGGCGTCACCGGACCGGTCCTCGGCGGTCGGCCGTCGCGCGGCCAGCGCGGTGAAGATCCGGAACCGTACGTCGGTGACCACCCGCAACGTGGCGTCGTGGCCGGCCAACCGTTCCGTGTAGCGCAGCACGCCCCGGCTGATCGCCAGCGCCCGTACGCCGACGATCGCCACGGTGACCGCGTCCAGCGGCGGCCGACCAGCGGCGGTGATCAGCAACCATACGGCGGTGGCCATCAACGCGAGCGCCGCCGCCTCGGTCGCTGCGGCCAGCAGACCGGCACCGACCAGTCGGCCGAGGTACGGCCGGGCCAGCGACAGCACGGTCCGCTCCGGCCGGGCGCCGGTCACGGGGCGGCCGCCGCGAGGTCGCGTCCGGTGATTCGGCCGGCGTCGAGCCGGACGACCCGGTCGACGCCGTCGAGCAGCGCCGGCCGGTGCGCCACGATCAACGCGGTCCGGCCGGTGACCAGTTGCCGTGACCCGGCCAGGACCGCCGCCTCCGAGGCGCCGTCCAGCCGGGCGGTCGGCTCGTCGAGCAGGACCACCGGCGCGTCCCGGAGGAAGGCACGGGCCAGCGCGACACGTTGGCGCTGCCCGCTGGACAGGCCGTGGCCGCGTTCGCCGAGCCGGGTGTCCAGCCCGTCGGGCAGCGCCGCCACCACATCGGTGAGCGCGGCGGCGCGTACCGCCGCCGACAGCTCGGCCGGGTCGGCGGCGGGCGCGCCCAGCGCGATGTTGTCGGCGAGTGAGGCGGCGAACAGGTGCGCGTGTTGCGGCACCCAGGCGAGCCGTCGCCGCCACTGCTCGATGTCGAGTTCGGCGAGGTCGACCCCGTCGACGGTGATCCGGCCGGCGGTCGGCGCGACAAAGCCGAGCAGCAGGTGCAGCAGGGTGCTCTTGCCGGCCCCGCTCGGACCGATCACGGCGATCCGTTCCCCGGCCCGGATCGTCAGGTCGACGTCCCGCAGCGCCGTGGTCCGGGGGTGGACCACGGTGACCGACTCGAACCTGATCTCCGCCGGCGGCGACCCGACGACCGCCGGTGTCGCTCGGCCCGCCGGCCCGCCGACGCTGGCATGACGGGCCGGTACGTCCTCGCTGGCGTCGCGGACCGGCTCTCCGTCGCTGGCGTCGCGCGCCGGATCGTCCTCGCCGATCAGGGTGAGCGCTTCGTCCAGCACGGTCAGACCCTCCATGCTGGCGTGGAACCGGCTGCCCGCCGTGCGCAGCGGCAGGTACGCCTCCGGGGTGAGCAGCAGCACCAGCAACGCGGTGGACAGCGCCATCCCACCGGTGAGCAGCCGCAGCCCGATCGGCACCGCGACCAGCGCCACCGCCAGGGTGGCGACCAGCTCCAGGACCAGCCCGGAGAGGAAGGCGATGCGCAGCGTACCCATGGTGGCGACCCGGTGCCGGTCGGCCATCCGGCGTACCACCTCGGCCTGCGCCCGCTGCCGTCCGAAGGCCCGCAGCGTCGCCAGCCCCGCGACCATGTCCAGGAAGTGGCCACCGAGCTGGGCCAACCGCCGCCACTGCCGTTCGGTCGCCGCCTGCGCGTGCCAGCCGAGCAGCGCGCCGAAGACCGGGATCAGCGGCAGGGTGACCGCGACGATCAGCGCGGAACTCCAGTCGGCGAACGCCAGCCGGACGAGCACCGCCACCGGTACGGTCACGCTCAGCACCAGCTGCGGCAGGTAGCCGGTGAAGTAGCCGTCGAGGGCGTCGACGCCCCGGCCGGTCAGGGTGGCGAGCTGGCCGGCGCGCTGACCGGACAGCCAGGCGGGGCCACGTCGGTGGATCGCGGCCAGCAGGTCTGCCCGCAACTGCGCCTTGACCGTGGCCGCGGCGTCGGCGGCGAGGTAACCCTGCGCCCAGAGCAGCGCGGCGCGGCCGGTGACCGCCAGGACGAAGCCGCCGAGCGCGGCCCGGTCCAGCTCGCCATCGGCGGCCGCGGCCAGCACCAGGGCCAGCGTGGTGGCCTGGGCGATGATCAGACCGGCGGCGATCACGCCGAGTACGCCGAGCAGCGCGAGCCGTACCCGCACCGCCGGCACCTGCCGCACCAGCCGGGGATCGAACGGCCGGCGGCGACCGGCCCGGTCGGCCGGCGCGGTGGCGGTGCCGGTGGTGCTCACCAGCTGAGGTACAGCGACGCGGGCAGCAGGAGCAGCGCGGCGGCGACCACACTCGCGGCCGCCGGCCGCAGCCGGGGTGCCGGACGGTCGAGCAGCAGCCGCTGCACCCGGGCGTCGAGCTCCAGGTCGGCGGCGCCGAGGGCACCGGCCGGGGTGATCCGGCCGCCGGCGCTGGCGAACCGGCGCAGCGCGGCGGCGAGCGGTTCGTCGGCGTGCTGACGCCGGGCCTTGTCGTCGGCGCGCATCTCGACCAGCAGGGCGACCGCGTCGTGCGCCGCCCGCAGCCAACGCACCCGGGGTAGGGCCCGGCACAGCGCGGTGAACGGCAGCAGCACCAAATCGTGTCGTTCGTCGGCGTGCGCCCGCTCGTGGCTGAGCACGGCGGCCAGCTCGCCGGGGCCGAGCAGGTCGAGCGTGCCGGCACTGACGACCACCGTCGGCCGGACCCCGGGCAGGCAGTAGGCGGCCGCCCCCGGGTGATCGAGCACCAGCGCGCCCGGTGCGGCCGGATCGGCGCGGCCGACCAGAGCGAGCAGGTCGCGGTGGCGACGCTGGACCCGTACGGCGGCGAGCAGGCTGCGTACGGTGGATCCGAGCAGGACGGCGGCGATCGCGGCGGCGACGCCGACCAGCGTCAGCCGGACCGGCCCCAGCCCGGCTGGGAGGACACCGGTCGGCCAGCCGTGTCCGGCGGCCAGGCTGGTCACTCCGGCGGCCAGATCCCCGACGAACAGCCCGGCGGCGCGGCCTGGCCCGGTGCCGTACGGAGCGAGCCCGACCGCCAGCGGAACGCCGATTGCGGCCAGTCCGACCGCCAGGCCGAGCGCCTGCCAGCAGAGGATCGCCACCCGAGGGCTGCGCCAGGTCCAGCCGGGGCCGAACCAGACCGAGCGGGTCAACGCCTGAGCGGTGAGGTAGCAGGCGAGGATCACCGCGGCGAAGTGCGCGCCGTGTGCCATGGCAGCGTCAACCCCGCCGTTCCGCCACCTGCGCCTGGTCGGTGAGCGCGGCCCGGAGCACTTCGGCCTCGGTGCCGGTGACCGACCTGGCGAACCGGACCAGGGCCGCGTCTCGGCTGCCGGCCAGGTCCAACGCGTCGAGCATCAACTGGGCGATGTACGCCTCGCGGCTGGCCGCCGGCTGGTAGCGCCAGGCCCGGCCGGCTCGCTCCCGGCTGACCATGCCCTTGCCGGCCAGCCGGTCCAGCACCGTCATCACCGTCGTGTACGCCAGGTCGCGGTCCTGCAGAGCTTCGGCGACGTCGCGGACGGTGACCGGATCGGCCGCCGGGTCGCGGTCCCACAGCACGTCCATCACCGCGCGTTCGAGGTCACCCAGTCGCGTCACCGGTCAAGCCTACCGCCGGTAGTAGATCCGCCGGTCAGCGGAGCGGATCGACGGCGCATCATTGGCCGATGGCACCCCTGCGTCAGATCTTCGCCGTCTCCGGCATCCTGCATCCGCCGGTGGGTGAACCGGCTCCGCGCCGCAGCGCACTGCTCGACCACGCGATCTCGTTGACCGGTGTGCCGGTGGCGAAGGTCTGCCTGGTGCCGACCGCCACCGGTGACCAGTCTGAGGTGATCGAGTCCTTCTACGCGGCGGTCGGCGACGCCGAGCAGGTGATCCCGTCCCACCTGCAGCTGTTTCCTCGGCCGAACGTCGACGACGTCGGGGCGTTCCTACGCGAGCAGCAGCTGATCTGGGTGACGGGCGGCAGCGTGGTGAATCTGCTCGCCGTGTGGCGGGCGCACCGGGTCGACGCCATCCTTCGCGAGTGCTGGGCGGCCGGTGTGGTGCTGGGCGGGGGGAGTGCTGGCAGCATCTGCTGGCACACCGGCGGGGTGACCGACTCGTTCTCCGAGCGGCTCGACCCGGTCACCGACACGTTGGGGTTGTTGCCGTACAGCAACGGCGTGCACCATGACCTGGCGGAACAGCCGCGCCGGAGGCGGTACCTGGAGTGCGTCGCGTCTGGCGACCTGCCGGCCGGGTACGCCACCGACGACGGCGTCGGCCTGCACTACGTCGGCACCGAACTGGTCGAGGCGGTCAGCAGCCGGCCCGGTGCCGGGGCGTACCGGGTCGAGCCGGGCGAACGGCACGGGACAGTGGTGGAGCGGTCGATCCCGACCCGCCCGATCGGCGCCGGCCAGCGGAGGTGAACCGGGACCGGCGGGATGCTCGACGGCGTCAACCTAGGCCCTTGATCAATTTATGCCGCGACCCGGCGGTTCTCGTGTAGCCCGGCGCGGAGTTCGTCGTCGCTCATCACCAGGTAGACGAGGCCGCAGTCGGCCGGACCGGTGGCACCGGGCAGGCACAGCGTGCAGGGCTCGCCCGGCCGGATCGGGCATTTCGCCTCGGGGCGTCGGTGGTGCACTCGCGCTGTCATACCTGCACTGTCCCGCGCCGACCCGGGCCGGCGGCAGGGCCGGACGGCACCCGGTAGGCCGGACCTCAGGCCCGGGACCGGACGTCCACGGTAGGTGCCCGGCCGTACTACTGTGCCGACGGCGACGCTCGGCGGAAGAGGTGTGCGGCGTGGGATACGGGGCGAGCTGGTCGCTGCGCGACCACGACGGCGTGCTGCTGGCCGACCTGGCCGTGACCGACGGCGACTTTCCCTGGCTGTACGCCACGCTCCGGCCGACCGAGGCGTTCGCGTCGCTGCGGCCGATATTCGACGCGGAGCTGCGGGCGATGCGGGTGGTCGAGGACGGTCCGGACGACGGCACCTGGGAACGGGCGTACCAGCAGGTGCGGGCGGCGGTCGTGCTGATCGACCCGGACGGGGTGGCGGTGCCGGAGTTCCTGCTGCACGTCGAGGGCGACGAGGCCTGGTGGCGATGGAGCGACGAACCGTTCGACGAGGACGACGAGGACAGCGGCAGCGACGGCGACGGCGACGGCGAGCCTGTCTCCGGGAACCAGACGGGCGTCCGGTGATCCGCCGACGGGCCGGTGCGCTGCTGCTGGCGGCGGTGCTACTCGCCGGCTGTGCCGGTCAGGTGCCGCAACCGGGGCCGCAGCCACCGGACAACGATCCGGCACCCGTCCGCACGCCGACGCCGGTGCCGTCGGTGGACCCGTCAGCTGACTGCCCGGACTCCGGTGCACTGCTCAGCCTGGGTGCGGTGGATGCCGCGATGGGTTTGCGGGCGATGCCGATTCGGCTGGTCAACTGTGCCGAGGAACCGGTGCACGTCAACGGCTTCCCGGAGCTCACGGTCCTCGACGAGCAACTGCAGCCGCTGGTGGTCGAGGTGATCGAGGGCGCCGAGGCGATCGCCCGGGTCGACACCGTGGCCGGCAGCCCGGTACCGATCACGTTGCAGCCCGGTCAGCGGGCCGGCGCGGTCCTGGTCTGGCGCAACACAGTGGACGACGTACGGGTGCCGCCGACGCACGGTACCTTCCTGTCCGTGGCGCCGGCTGCGGGCGTACCTGCGCAGGTGCTGGAGCCCGACGGCGGCCTCGACATCGGCACCACCGGCCGGGTCGCGGTCAGTCCGTGGGCCCCGGCCGGCTGATCGGCCGGCACCCGGCCGGCTGGAGCTGACGCGCGGCGGCGCCCGGCCGGCCGGGTCACAGCGGCCCCAGCACGCTGCCCGGGTCCGCGTCCAGCGTCAGCGTCTCCAGCACCGTCAGCAGTTGGCGTTCCTCGTACCTGAAGTGGGACTCCATGATCGCGGCCAGGCCGTCCAGGTGCCGGTCCAGCTCGGCGGGCGGCGCGGCCCGCGCCACGGCGGCCTGTAGCCCGCTCAGCAAATACGCGATCATCGAGTGGTCCTGCCGCAGGTTGCGCAGCGTGTCGTGCAGCTCGGGATGCTGTGCGGCGATGGCCGGGAACAGTCGACCGTCCTCGCCCTCGTGGTGGGCGGTCAGGGCGGCGCAGAATCCGTGACAGAACAGCAGCAGGTCTCGGGTCGCCGGCTCCGCCGGCCGGCCGGCGGCCAACGCCTCCCGGGTGACGGTCAGCGCCTCGCGGAGCCGGTTGTGCACACCGCGCAGTTCGCGGCTCCAGGCCACCAGCCTGGCTTCGTCGCCCTCACTCACTTGTGGAGGGCGAAGGGATGACGCTTGTCATCGTCGTGCTCCCTTCGGTCCGGCGCCTCCATGCCTGACACGGACTGCCACCGGCACGCGACGCTGCGGCGAGGTTATCAGATGTCGCCCGGACCGACCGGCCTGTCCGGACCGGCCAGCCTTGTGGACAGAGGACTGTGACCAGGTTGTCGCCGTATTTACGATGGCAAACTTGGCGGGCGGTGATAAGGTTACTGTACGGCGACTCACGGGGAGACAGATCATGATTAACCTTGAGCCACGTGCATTCATTGCCCGATGCATTCATTGTCCGACGACCCGGCCCAGCGATTCGACGCTGTTTCGCCTGGCGGTCGACGGCCGTGCCGGCCAGATCGCGCTGTCGTAGCCTCGGTCAGCGGTAACTGACCTATCGGTGGCCGGAAAGCCGGCCACGAGGAATCAGCGGTTCGTCGCGTTGCGCGACGTTCCTGGTGTCCGTGTCCGCCGCCCGGCCCAGCCGGTCCGCGGTGCAGTCCATCTGTGTGCAGACCCCGGCCAGCGTCACACCCTGGTCGGGACCCGACCGCCTGGCGTCGGCTACCGGCACTTGCCGGGCCTATGCCGGGCAACCGTTGTCGACCAACCACTACCTGTCCCGTCTGATCGGCGCGATTCCCGGCACCGTCCGGAGAGTCGCCGTCGATCGCTGTCTGCCAATGGCAGTTCCGTCGGATTCTGCCTGTCGACGTCAGCGGAGGTGATGCGTGATGGAGACCGACTGACCCGTTTCGACCGTTCCGATCCTGCGTCACGGCTGAAGTGCCGGAAACCACTGGATGCCGTACGCGAGATACAGTTCCGGATCGTCGAAATCCGTGTAGACCTCGCCGACCGCGTCCGGCTGCAGCAGTTCGCTGCCGGGCTGCGGTGTGTCCAGTAACCGAACGGGCTCCCCGGTCACCCGCCGCACCCACTTGGGCAACCGGTCCGGGTCGAATCTCACTCGCAGCTCGAACCGTCGGCACCGTCGGGTGGCCGTCAGCACGTAGTGCGGTGAGGCGATCTGGCTCGGACCCAGTCGAGTGACCACACTGAAGTCGCACGACTCACCGGCGGCGAGTGGCCGGGGCAGGCCGATGACCAACTGTGACCGCTGCGGCAGCGGTCGTTCGTGTCTGATCAGCCGCCCGCCCCAGTGCACGTCTGCCCGGATGTCGAGCCCGTCGCTGCCCGGCGGGCAGGGCAGCGACATGCCGAGCATGATCTCGTCGACGCCGTCCCGGTCGGCGACGATCCGCCGTTCCTCGTACGCCTCCATCGTCGGGGTGTCCAGCCGGACCAGCACCCGCAGCCCGGCGACGTGCCAGCCGGCTCCGACCGGGCTGGAGCTGCGTCGGCCCAGCTCCTGGCCGATCGCCTCGGCCAGGAGCACTTCCGCTTCGTTGATCCGGCGCAGCGCGGTCCGGTCTTCGCGACCCAGCCGTCGGGCCAGCCAGGCGACCCGGCCACGGAAGTGCGCGTCCTGCGCCTGCGGGTGCAGCCCCAGCGCGACCCGCGCCGCCAGCGCCATGTCGTCCGGTAGGCGTCGGACCTGGCTGTTCAGCTCGGCTATCACCCGCTCGCGCAACTCGGCGGGCTCGTCGTCGCGGTTCACCGCACTGTTGCCGCAGAGCGTACGCAGGTGGTCGCCGAGCCGACCGGACAGATCAGGTGCCGACACGCCGCGACCGGCCCGCAGGGTGCGCAGCTCCGACTTGACCTCCACAGCGGACACGGATGTCACCGTCCTTCCTGAGCGAGTCACCTTGTCCTCGCCGTGACATCAGCACCAGATTCTGTCACGCGATGCGACTTTTGCGGACGTTCACGGTGGCCGAGACTGGTCGCAGCGAGATCCGGCGTGGTCCGCTCCTGCGCGGAAGGGCGTGAGCCGCCGTGCCTCCGTGTCCCGATCTGTGGGTGCCGGGACCGGTTCACGTGGTCAGCGCGTGGACAACGGGGATGGCTCCGGTACCCGCAGCGGGATGGTTCGGCGCCCGACCCGCCCGGCCAGGCGGTCAACCCCCGGCGGACGGCTCCCGCGGGTGAAAGCGGGTCATCAGCCCGGTGGCCCGTCGGCCGGGTCGAACAGGGACGACGGAGGCCCGGCCGCAGCCACTGGGCCGGGCCGGTGACTGGGCGGTGCCAACGGCCGCTCCGGCTGCCGGCTGAACAACCGTACGCCCGATCGTGCCGCGGTCGTCCGGACGGTGACCGGCAGGGTGACCATCCGCACCGGCTCGGGCGGGGCGGTGAAGCCACGGCTGCCCCATCGGACCCAGATCGCCACCCGACCAGCGGCAGCCTCGGCGAGCAGTTTCTCCACCGTACGGTGCCGGTCGGTGTGGTCCACCTCGACCACCAGCGGCGGCGCGTCGGGCCGGGCGCAGGCCACGTCGACGACCGAGTGCCGGCCGTGCATCGGCGGCGGCAGCGGCAGTACGCTGGCTGCCCGCCGGTACACCCGCCAGCCTTGCTCGATACCCCACCGAACCACGGCGTCGATGATCGTCCTGGTGACCTGTTCGGTGCCGAGATCGGTGAAGGTCAGCGTGGCCAACTGATCGCCCAGCCCGGCGGCCACTCGCGCCGCGTCGGTGCCATCGGTCACAGCGGCAGCCAGGCGAGTACGTCCCGGATCTTGGCGTCCCAGTAGCTCCACACGTGGTCACCGGCTTCGAAGTCGACGGTGAGCGGAACACCCCGGGCCACGCAGGCGTCGCGGAACCGGACGTTGTCCGGGTACAGCACGTCTTCGGTGCCGCAGCACAGCCAGAGCTGCGGCAACGCCGCCGGGTCGGCCCGGTCGAGCACCGCGAGCAGGTCGTCGTCGCTGCCGGCGATGTCCTGCTCGCCGAAGACCCGCCGCATCAGCGGGTCGGTGGCGGACACCGACGGCCCGTGCTGACGGGCGGCCACGTCGAGTACGCCGGACAGGCTGGCCGCCGCCGCGAACCGGTGCGGCTGGCGCAGCGCCCAGCGCAACGCCCCGTACCCGCCCATTGACAGGCCCGCGACGAAGGTGTCCTCCCGCCGTCGGGAGACCCGGAAGAACGAGTCGACCACGGCCGGCAGTTCGGTGGACAGGAACGTCCAGAACGGTGCTCCGTGCACCTCGTCGGCGTACATGCTGCGGTGCACCTGGGGCATCACCACGGCCAGGCCGCGCTCCTCGGCGTACCGCTCGATGGAGCTGTACCGGGTCCACGCGGTGGCATCGTCGGTGAGCCCGTGCAGCAGATAGAGCACCGGGGAATCGGTGTCGCCGGCCCGCGCCGGGGCGCCGATCCGGGTCCTGGTGTGCTGGGGTAGCAGGACGGTCATCGAGGTGGCCTGCTCCAGCACGTCGGAGTAGAAGTCGACCCGCAGGTGTGCCATCCACCTAGTGTGCCGGTTCACCGGTCCGCGGCCTCGCGTCGGGTCAGTCGTTCCCGGCGCTCAGTCGTTCCCGACGGACCTGGCCCGGCGCAACCCCGTACGCCCGTTTGAAGGCCCGGCAGAACGCGGCCTCCGACTGGTAGCCGAACCGGCGGGCGACCACCGGCAGCGGGTCGGCGGACCGTTGCAGGTGGTCGTGGGCCAGCTGCAGCCGCCAGGTCGCCAGGTAGCGGATCACCGGTTCACCGACCAGCTCGGTGAACCGGGCGGCGAACGCCGACCGGGACATGCCCGCCTGCTGGGCCAGGGTGCCGACCGTCCAGTCCTGCCCCGGCTCGCGGTGCAGCGCGGTCAGCGCCCGGCCGATCTGGTCGTCGCGGAGCGCGGCCAGCCAACCCTGGCGCGCCTCGGGAGCGGCGTCCAACCAGGACCGGATGGCCTGGATCACCAGTACGTCGGCCAGCCGGGTCAGCATCGTCTCACCACCCGGCTGCAGCGCCTGTGCCTCCCGGGTGACCAGCCGCAACGTGCTGTGCAGCCACCCCGACTCGTCGTCGTCGAACCGGTCGAGATGCAGCACCGGTGGCAGCTGGGCGATCAACCGCCGGGCGGCGACGTGGTCCGGGCGCAGCACCGCATACGTCACCTGGGTGAGCTCGCCGCCGCCCCCGTATCGCATGATCTCGTAGCGCTCGCTGAGCTGCTGCACCGGGATGTCGAACAACGGCCGCGTCGACGCGTCCGGGGCGCTGCGGAACCGGTGCGGGACACCGTCCGGAATCAGCGTCAGACTGCCCGGCCCGATCAGGTACGGCTCGGCATCGCCCACCTCCAGCCAGCACCGGCCGGCGGTGACCACCTGCAACGTCATGCAGCCCGGCAGGGCCGGCACGTCGATGCCCCACGGAGCGGTCAGCTCGGCCCGGCAGTAGAGGGTGCCGGTCAGCCGGAACATGTGCAGGGTCTCGCCGAGCGGGTCGCTCATCGCCGGGATCGCGCAGCTGGGTGTCGTCCACACCCTGCCCAGCTTCCCGGAGAGTATGCCGAACGTCCACAGGTCTGGACGATGAGCAAAGAAATCAGGAACCAGGATCATTGTTCCGCCGAAGACACCCCGGCAGGCTGGTCGTCAAGACATCACCTGCCCGAGTCGGACGATTCGCCGATCCGGGCGGTGGCCAGCAGTGGGCGGTAGAAGGCCGTCCACGACACTTCAGACCGAACGGGAGTTCCACGCCATGTCACGACCGTCAGTGCTCGTCACCGGGGCGACCGGCAAGACCGGCCGGCGCATCGCCGACCAGCTCACCACACTCGGCCACCCCGTGGTCCGGGCCAGCCGCCAGGGCGAGCAACCGTTCCACTGGGCGGAGCCGGTCAGTTGGCCCGCCGCGCTGCGCGGGGTGGACGCCGTGTACCTGTCGTACTACCCGGACCTCGCCGCACCCGAAGCGCCCACCGTGGTCGAAAAGTTCACCGCTGCCGCCCGTGACGCCGGTGTCCGCAGACTGGTCCTGCTCTCCGGCCGGGGCGAGACCAACGCCGGCCGCTGTGAGGCGATCGCCGCCGATTCCGGGCTGACCTACGGCATCGTGCGGGCCAGCTGGTTCAACCAGAACTTCACCGAGGGACACCTGCTCGGCTCGGTCCTGGCCGGGACGGTGGCCCTGCCCGCTGGCGAGGTGGCCGAGCCGTTCGTGGACGTCGACGACGTCGCCGACGTCGCGGTGGCGGTGCTCACCGACCGCCGGCACGACGGCCGTACGTACGACGTCACCGGGCCACGCCTGCTCACCTTCGCGCAGGCGGCGGCGGAGATCGCCGCGGCCAGCGGCCGGGCCGTCGGCTACCTGCCGGTCACCGCCGAGCAGTTCCATCTCGCCCTGGTGTCGCAGGTCGGTCCGGACTACGCGCGGCTGCTCACCGACCTGTGCGTCGAGGTGTTCGATGGGCGTAACGCCTCGCTCGGTGACGGCGTCGAGCGGGCGCTGGGCCGCGCGCCGCGGGACTTCGCCGCCTTCTGCCGGCAGGCGGCCGCCGCCGGGGCGTGGCAGCAGTGACCACCGTCGCCGGCCCGGTGCCGGAGGCGCCCCACATCAACACCCGCACCGGCAGCCGCAGCCAGAAGGTGATTCTCGTCGTCGCCGGCCTGGTCGTGGTCGGTATCGGCGGCGCGGTCCTGACCACACCGGACACCTTCCACGCCGGCAACGGCATCGACTTCGCCGGCAACAGCAGCCTGCTCAGCGAGATCCGGGCGGCCGGCGGGGCACTGCTGGCCACCGGGATCCTGGTCACCCTCGGGGCGTTCGTCCGCCGGTTGACCTTCGCCGCGGCACTGATCGGCGCGACCGTCTATCTGGCGTACGGGCTGTCCCGGCTGCTCAGCATCGCACTGGACGGGATGCCGGCCACCGGTCTGATCGCCGCTGCCGTCGCCGAGCTGGTCCTCGGCGCGGCCTGCGGACATGTCCTGTACCGCAACCGCGGCGCAGGTGCGAGTCCTGCACCGTAGCCGCTGTGCAGGTGCGAGTCCTGCACGGTAACCGCCGCGCAGGTGCGCGCCCGGTCACCGCAACCGGGCGCGCCATGCGTCGAAGTCGTCGGCGAGCGCGTGGTCACCGGCCGCCCGGCAGCTGTCGGTGGCCACCTCCAGCAGCCGCTGCCAGACCGGCAGGTACGCCGCCGGGTCCTGCGGTGGCCGGTCAGGGGCGGCCCGGTACGCGCTGGCGAGCAACGCGTGCGCGGCCAGCGCCAGCCGCCGTCCGTCGGCGTACGCCGACCCTGTGAGCAGCACGTCGACGGCGACCGTCACCAGCTGCACCGCCGCCTGCAACGGCAGCCCGGACAGCCAGCGCATCGAAGTGGTCCAGAGCAACGCCGGATCGCTGCCCGGCGTCGCCGTCGCCAGCGGCGTCGCCTGCCCGGCTCCGGCGGTGTGCCGCTGCATCACCGCTGTCAGCGTCGGCTGGGCCGCCCGGTCCAACCAGTCGTCCGCCGGCACCCACAGCAGGCCCCGGTCCCGCACGGTCGGCAGCACCAGCCGCGCCAGGCTGCGACCCATCTCCGGTGGGAACGGCACCGGTCCGCCGGCCATCGAGAGCAGCCCGTCGACCACCCGCAACTCGGCCTCCAGCGCCTGCCGTGCCTGGCCCGGTGGCAGGCCGGCGGCGATCACCGCCGCCGGAACGAAGCCCTCGACGACCCGGCCGTCGACGAAGTTCAGCAGCGCCGACACCACCGCTGCGCTGTGTACGTACCCACTGTCGACGGTGCCGTCCGACCCGTCCCCGCCCGCGTCGGCAGCGTCGCCGTGGCCGTAGTAGCCCAGTGCCGCGTTGGCCGAGGCGATCGCGAGCTGCGGGTCACCGGCCGGTGCCAGCGTTGCGGCGTTCGATGCCAGCACCCGGGCCAGGTCCCGGCGTCGCGGATGGGCCGGATCGCCGCCGGTCACCGACAGGTAGGCCAGGACCGCCGCGTCGGCGTCGACCTCCGCCGAGGCAGCCCACCCCCGTACCGACTGGGCGAGACCACGGCGGGCCAGCACGTCGGCCAACGACAGCTCCGCGTCGGGCACGGCGCCGACCAGTCCGGCGTACGCGCGTACCGCGTCGTCCAGCGCCGCTACCGCCGC
>Ga0207773_100311_pt1 | contig 24013 bp, 30 predicted proteins | sample TtaePargueraPR_2_FD_187281 | JGI IMG/M metagenome (GOLD analysis project Ga0207773, IMG submission 187281) | Aerobic enrichment media microbial communities from Bioluminiscent Bay, La Parguera, Puerto Rico - Tt and M1 (3) (SPAdes) | ecosystem: Environmental > Aquatic > Marine > Unclassified ...
ACCCTTGTGGGCGTCGGGCCTTCAAGGCCGCCCTCCCGGGACGCCGTCTCACGTCAGTCCTCGAGGGACAAGCATCGAAAGCGTTCCCGGAAGGGGACCTCTGATGAACGAAGGTAATGCCATCAGCATCGGCGAGCGGGGGCAGCCAGGCGGTCCTGCGGCTGTACCGGCGGGAAATCGTCACCCTCGAACGGGCGCTCGACCTCCTGCTCGGCACGTTCTGCTCGGCACGTTCGCCGCCGACGACCTGCCCGAGCCCGGCGAAGGAAGCCGGGATCTGGGCCTTCACCTCGTGAATCCCGACCGCCAGACGTACGTCCTCGACACCGGTCCGTTGAGCTATTTCGCCCGCAGCCAGTGGCTCGGCGTGTTGAAGGCGCTCCTCGCAGACGTCACCGTGGTGATACCTGACGTCGTCGAGGCCGAGCTACGCGACGGGGCGGCCCGGCACAGCTACCTGCAGAGGGTGCTCGACGCCGGCTGGGTCGGCGTGGTCCGACTCGACAAATCACCCCAGATCACCGCGTTCACCTACTACACGAACCTCAACTTGTTGCGGATTTTTCGATTAGCGTTAGACTCGAGGCATGGTCAACGCGCTTCGCGAGCGGACAGTCCTCCCACCAGAGGACGGCTCCGATCTCGCCAGGTTCGCCCGTGGTATGGCCGACGCGGCTCCGCCCATTCAGGCAAGACTCATCGGGCCGGACGGCACCTACCTAAACATCCCGGATGAGCTGTATGGGGTACTACGGGACGTGGTGACCGCCCTGTCACAGGGGATGGCAGTCTCGATCGCGCCACACAACACCATGCTCACCACGCAGGAAGCTGCCGACCTGCTCAACATCTCGCGCCCCACTCTCGTACGGCTGTTGACTGACGGCGAGATCTCCTACACCATGCGCGGACGACACCGCCGGGTCATGCTTCGCGACATCCTCGACTATCGCGAACGCACCCGCCGCGAACGCCGCCAAACTCTCGACCAGATGGCCACCGAAGCTGAGGAAGACGGTCTCTACGATCTGGCCGCGACGCCCAAGCGGACCAGGTGAGGCAGACCAGTCGTGGCCTTTCCCGCCCTACTCGACACCTGTGTGCTCTACCCGGTCTACCTCTGCGACACCCTTCTCCGACTCGCCGAGGCCGAGGCGTATCGCCCACTGTGGTCGAATGACATCCACACAGAACTGCACCGCAATCTGGTCGCGGCAGGCATCGACGTCGGCCGGGTTGACCGACGTATCGGTCACATGGTTCGCACGTTCCCGGACGCAATGGTTACCGGGTACGAGACACTCATTGATGGTATGTCGAATGATCCGAAGGACCGTCACATCCTCGCCGCCGCCGTGCGCGCCAACGCCGAGGTCATCGTCACCTTCAACCTTCGAGACTTCCCCGAATCTGCGTTGAAGCCGTACGACATCCTCGCGGTCCACCCCGACGACTTCCTTCTCGATCAACTCGATCTCTACCCCGGCCTGACTATCGAGATCCTTGAACAACAGGCCGCCTCGTATCGACGCGAGCCGACGACCGTCGCCGCACTCCTGCCACTGCTCGAACGCGCCGGCCTACCGCAGTTCACGGCGGAAATCCGCAGGCACCTCCGCTAATCAACGGCAAGCGCACCGGAGTCGACGGCTCGGGGGCAGCCCGATCAGGGCGAAGATGTTCCCTTGGCTGCTGGTCGGCCGCTGGTGGTCCTCGATCCGTGATGAAGACCGGCCCGGTGCGGGCAGCGACCTTCGCCCATCCCGTGTCCTGGTTGAACTCATGGCTCGACATCACGCCTGCAGCGTCATCGCGGAAGCGAACGCGACCACAACGATCTACACCGTCGTGACCAGCAGAAATCGAACCGCCGAAGCCACATCGCACCCCTCACCGCTGTTGCTGACGTACCCTGCCACGATGTCGAGCACCGTTCAAGGACGCGTCACCGTTGTACCAGCGCCTCAACGGAGACGGATACCGATCACGCTCGCGGCTATCGCCGCGCTCGTCGCCGCCGGGCTCGGCGGCTATCAGATCGGGTTGGCGCGTGACCGGCATTCGGCCACTGCGGTGGTATTGACCGGCACCGTCGTCTGGTCGAACGAGCAGACACGACTGATCTCGTTCGATCCGGACGGCGTCGTGCGCGAGCCCGACGATGGGGACAAGATCTACTCCGTACTCACCGACAATTGGCAGGACGCCGAGGGAACGGTGCACTCGGACGAGAGCTATCCGACCTGCCTCGCCACCGAGGGCGGCGAGGCGGTCTCGATGGAACGGCACCGCGCCGAGCTGACCGTCATCGAGTGGGACACGGGCGGCGCTCAGCGGGTGCCGATCGCGGTCCGGGTGCGCTGCCTGAGTTGAGCTCAGGGGTGGGCGGTGGGGAGGTGGGTGACGAAGGTGGACCAGGCGGCGGGGGCGAAGGTGAGCACCGGGCCGGTCTGGTCCTTGCTGTCGCGTACCAGCACTGCACCGGGCAGGTTGTCGGCGACCTCGACGCAGTCGCCACCGGCACCGTTGGACCTGGTCGACTTGCGGAAACGAGGGGTGCCGGTCAGCTCCATGTCAGCGCCGCTTTCTCGATCATCTCGCGGGACTCCGCGACGGGCAGGGCGTAGCTGCGGACATCTTCCCACGCCCTTTCGAGCCGGCGCACCTGTTGCGGGTCGTCGATGGGCTCGCCGCCGAGGTGGGTGTCCAGGTAGCCCACCCATCGGTCGTGCACCGAGCCGAGCGCGAACGGACCGTTGAGCCCGGCGTACGCCCCGGCGGTCGCTGGCACGACGTGCACCCGGACGTTGGGCCGGTCGCAGGCGGCGACGAGCGCGGTCAGCTGCTCCACCATCACGTCCGGCGAGCCGATCTGCCGGTGCAGCACCGACCGGTCGAGCACCGCGACGAAGTGCGCCGGATTCTCCGCCCGGGTGATGACCTCCTGCCGGGCCAGCCGGTTGGCCAGCGCCGTCTCGACATCATCGACCGGGCCGATGTCGGTGAGCACATGTCGGGCGTACGCCTCGGTCTGCAACAGCCCTGGCACGACAGAAAGCTGGAACGAGCGCAGCATGCTCGCCTGCGCCTCGTTCTCGGCCCACGAGCGCAGGAACGGGGCGATTGACTGCCCGCGCGCCTGGGCCGCCAGCCGCTGGATCCGGTCGCCGGTCTCGAAGACGCCGTCGAGCGCCTTGGCGATCGCCGGCACCGGGATCAGCCGCCCCGCCTCGTAGCTGCCGATCGACGACCCACTCACCCCGACCAGCGCGCCGAGCTGCTCCTGCGACAGCCCTCGCGCGGTCCGCTCCTTGCGGATGGCTTCCTGCAAGTCGATCATTATCGGCCCCCTTATCAGATTCGTAGGAACTCTCCGAGAACCCTCCGACTCCCACATCTTCCATCGGATGGGGTGGATAGTCCAGGGTGGAGGAGTAGGAAGTTGAGGAAGCAAGATCCATGGAGGAGCGAGCCCCCGGGGCGCGTGCGAGAAAACCATTTCACGGCCACCGCCGTCAACACCGGAACAGCCCAGGAACCCCCGTGCCAGGGCCGCTCCGGTGCTCGTCCGTGGCCACGACGCGGCCGACACCGCGTTCCCGCAAGTAACACCGAAATGGAGTACGCACGCGCCCCGGGCCACCGACCTGACTGATCCGCCGTGAATCGAAGACTGCCCTGGTTGCCGTACTGCCAAGGAGGGCTGCGGTGATTGGGGCGGGGTGGCCCGGCCGGTTCGGCAAAGCGGCCGGGCCACCCCTTCCACACACCCGACACGCAAGGGGAGGAAAACGCGATGCGAGAACTGTGGCGACGGTGGCGGGTCCGCTGGCAGCGGCGTCGGATGGTATCCCTGCCACCGCGTGACTGGCCGAACGGCAGCGGCGTGTACCGCGTACCCGCGAATGGCCGCAACCAGCGGCCGACCGCGTACCGGCCGATCCGGCCCTGGCAGGTCCGCAGCCAGCACTTCCGCACCGCCAGCCGACGCGTCCACGGACGTGGCCTCGACCCGGCCGACGTCGCCGCGTTCCTCGAACGGGTCGCCTACGACCTCGGTGTCCTCTACGCCGAGCTCGACCGCACGTACGAACAGAACGACCGGATCAAGGACGCGCTGCGCCGCTGGCAGAGCAGCCACACCGCGACCGCCACCCCGTCCGGCTACCGCTGACCGACAAAGACGTCGTCGGCGCGAATAACCATGTTCGTCTGTGGACACCACTACCATCGGTCCAATGACCGACGACTTCTACTGCGAACAGGCGCTCAGCGGCAAGACCCCGATCCAGGTCGTGGCCGAAACCGCCCACGTGCTCGCCTTCCATCACACCCGGCCCTTCTGGCCCGTCCATATCGTAGTCGTCCCCAAACACCATATCCCGTCACTGGTGGACCTGGGTGACGCCGACATCTCAGAGGTTCACCAAGTGCTGGCCGTCGTCCGCGATATCGCGGCACAGGTCACCGCCGAACACGGCGCAGCTCGCGTCCTTACAAACCTCGGCGCATACCAGGACTCCAAACACCTGCACTTCCACGTGAACAGCGGCGAGCCGTTGCGTCACGGCTGATGAACACCACCGCCAGCGCAATCATTGCTGACCCGCGTTGCAAACCTGCCTGATCGCCGAGCATCCGGCGGGGCGACTCGCAGCCTGTCGGCGTCCTCGGTGTCCGCGCTGGCGGCTGCGGAGACGACCGGGTCCCGCCTTCGACCGAGTTCGCCGGCTCGATCAACATCGACTTCCGACGCGACACCTGCATGCTGGAAGCGCCGGCCGACGACGAACGGGGGATGGTCGTGGGGATCAGCACCGAGGCCGGTAGCGGTGTATATACTCGGGAGTATCCAGTATTCACAAGGAGGTAGACGTTGAAGACGGTGATCGACCTGGACGAGGAGTTGCTGGACCGCGCCCGTCGTGAACTCGGGACCAGCACCAAGAAGGAGACGATCCACGAGGCGCTGCGTCTGGTCGCCGAACGCGGGGCCCGACTGGCTGCGATCCAGGAGCTCATGTCCATCGACCGGGACTGGGACGGCATCGTCGATGACGACAAGACGCCCACCAGCGGCCGAGACGCGGCGTGAACATCGCCCGAGGGCTGTACCTCATCGACACCTCGGCCTGGGCCCGGATGTCCGCACCGGCAGTGAACAAGCGGCTCGTCATGATCCTGCAGGAAGGGGCAGCAGCGACCTGTCTCCCGCTGGACCTCGAAGACGGTCGCAGCGCTCGCAACGTCCGGGACGCGATGGCAATCCGCGCCCGCCGGGCCGAAATCATGACTGATCTGCCGATCAACTCGGCAGTCGCCACTCGGGCCCGGGACATCCAGGTAGCGCTGACCAGACGCGGGTACCACCGGGCGGCCAGCCCGGTCGATCTGATCGCCGCCGCGGCAGCGGCTGAGCACGGCGCGACAGTCCTGCACTACGACCGTGACTTCGACCTGATCACCGAGGCCGGCGGACCGCGCAGTGAATGGATCGCGCCCGCCGGGACACTTCGGTAGTTACACCGGCTCGCGCCGCGTCAGCGGGTCGCGGGGTTGGCGGCGAGCATGGCGCAGAACAGCGCGCCCTGCTCGATCGCGTCGTCCAGGGCGACATGCTCATGCTCGTGCTCGCCGAACCACTCGCGGGGCATGGTCCGCTTCGACGTCGTCCGGTAGCCGGTGCCGAGCAGCGCCATGGCGTACGTCTTGACGTCCAGTGCTGAGTGGGAGAACGGGCTCGATCCGGTGAAGCGGATCAGGTACCAGTAGACGAACATGAAGTCGTACGCCGCCGGGTAGCCGATGAACACCGGCCGCCCCGGCAGCTGAGCCAGCCACTCGGTGTAGCGGGCCATCGCTACCGCTGGCTCCTCCTGGTCGGCCCGGCACGCCGCCCACGCCTCCGGCTGCGTCTCCCACCACGCCATGGTCTGCGGGGCGCCGCTGGCGCCGGGCAGCGTGACCAGGTTGGCGCTGAACGTGCCGACTAGCTCCTTGCCGGCCGTGTACGCCGCCGAGGCGAAGCTCAACATCGAGTGCGGGCCGGGGATCGGCCCGTCCGCCTCGACGTCCGTGCTGACGTAGATCTCCGCTTGTGCCATCCCCGCACGGTACGGCAGCCCTGCCTTGCCACCGCACCGCGGCAGCCCGGCCCCGCCGCATCGCCCCGCCGCCCGCCGCGCACAGGCAGCCGCCGCACCGTAGCGCGAGTTGAAGGTCAGATACCTTAAACCGTCGACTTAAGGTATCTGACCTTCAACTCGTCAGGCGCTGAGTAGGCAACGGGCGGCCCAGCGCAGCACAAAGTGCGTTTTGCCCCGTGATGCCCCTTCACGAGAGACGCCCTCGGTGCACCTTCAGCCGGGCCGCCCCACGAGTTGAAGCTGAGATACCTCACGCCAGCCTTTTGAGGTGCCTCAGCTTCAACTCGCGGTGGAGGCGGTGGACGCGGGGAGCGCGGGCGGGGCGCGCGTGGGCCGGGGCGCGCGTGGGCGGGGGGTTCGTGGACGGGGGTGGTGGCGGGGGGTCAACTGAGGGCGAAGGTGGCCGAGGCGCGGCCGGCGGCGTCCGGTACGGCTTCCAGGTAGAGCAGGCCGTCGCGGTGCCGCACGTACTGGCCGGGGAAGTTGACCGACTCCAGCGACAGTTTGCCGGCGTCGGCCAGCCCGTTACGGGCCATGAACGTGGCGTCCTGCCGGAACAGGTTGGACCCGTCGTTGGCCTCCACCCAGATCTGGTGGTTGCGGTGCCGCAGGTAGTAGCCGGGGAAGTTGGTCGACTCCAGCGAGATACCGGCCGAGTTGGCCAGGCCGGGGACGACCCGGAACTGCGAGTCGGCCAAGTTGGCGACATTCGCCTCAAGGCGGACCCGGTACTCCCAGTGCCGCAGGTAGCGGTCCGGATGGTCATGGGCGGCGAGCCGGACCGGGGTGGCACCGTCCGGCACCGGTACGCCGAAGCTCGGTGTGCCGTCGGCGTTCCAGTAGATCTTCTGCACCCGGGTACGGCGGTTCGGGTCATTCAACGGGTCGTAGCCGTTGCCGAGGTAGCGCTCGTAGTTGCGGGAGTGGTAGACGATGACGTCGCTGCCGTCCTCGGCGACGGTGAACGAGTTGTGCCCCGGACCCCACTGGCCGGTACGGCTGTTGCTGGCCAGCACCGGGTTGGGGCTCTTGGTCCACGATGACGCGTTCAGCAGGTTGCTACCGGCCGACGCGGTGAGCAGTCCGACTGCGTAGTTGGCGTCGGTGGCGCTGGCCGAGTAGGTCATGAAGACCCGGCCGTTGCGGATGATCACCGCCGGGCCTTCGTTGACCCGGTAGCCGCGGGTCTCCCAGGCGTACGTCGGGGTGCTGATCATGACCGGGGTGCCGGTGTACGTCCACGGGTTGACCATCCGGGCCAGGTAGATGTTGGAGTTGCTGCCGGCGTACTCGGCCCAGGCCAGGTAACGGACTCCGTTGTGGACGAAGGTGGTGGCGTCCAGCGAGAAGCCGGGGCGCGGGGGCTGGATCTGGCCGCGTTCGATCCACGGTCCGTCGAGCGGGTTGGCGGCGGAGGATTCCAACACGTACGGGCGGATGGCCCAGATGTCCTCGGCCCGGCCGGCGGCGAAGTGGATGTACCACCTGCCGTCGATGAAGTGCAGCTCCGGTGCCCAGATGTGCGCGCCCATCTCGCCGGTCGAGTGCTTGCGCCAGATCACCCGCTCGGCTGCGGTGGCCAGGCCCTGCAGGGTGGTGGCCCGGCGCATGACGATGCGGTCGTACTCGGGGACGGTGGCGACGAAGTAGTAGTAGCCGTCGGTGTGCCGGTGGACGTGCGGGTCGGCCCGCTGTTCGACGATCGGGTTGGTGAACTGGACGGTGGGCGGGACCGCCGCCGCGATTACGGCCGAGCTGCCCGCGAGAGCTGCCGAGGCCGGGGCAGCCGCGACAGCAGCCGAGGCCGCCGGAGTTGCCGCCGCGACAGCAGCCGGGGCAGCGGTGACCACGGCGGTGGTGGTGGCAGCAGTCACCAGGGCCGCGGTTGTCGCCGCCAGCCAGTTGACCGTGGATCGCGATCGCCTCATGACCGACACCCTTCGCAGTCATCATCTTCGATGCAAACAGTGTTAGCGCTCACACAATCCAGGTCAAGAGGATGCGTCATCTTCACGAAACAATCCGGCGGGGCGGCGGGAATTTCCCGCCGCCCCGCCGGGACACTGTCCAGACTGGCTCCAGCAAGGCCTGCCGCTGGAGACGCGGCCGAGGCCGGCCGCTTCGGCTACTCGCCGCCGAGATTCACCAGCGCCTGCGCGGTCCGGAAGTACGGGTTCCGGCCGAGGTCGCCGACGGTGACGATGCCGAAGGCGTCCTTGAGCAGCTTGGCGTCGCTCTCGCTGACGCCCTTCAGCGCGGCGACCGGCGCGGCGACGATCTCGGCCAGGGACTTGTCCTGGTAGGCCTTGTCGACCAGCGTGGTCAGGTCAGCGGTGACCGGCATCCTGTCTGTTCTCCTTGTGCTCGATGGGGGGTATGACCCGGCCCACGGCGGGCCGGGTCGTCGACTCCGGCTATCTGCGGTGCTGCGCCCTGGAGCGCTGTGATCTGGAGCGCGGGCAGCGGCTACTCCTCGGCCTCTTCTTCCTCGGACTCTTCCTCGTCGCCGTCGCCGATGACGTCGAAGACCTCCTCGGCGACCATGCCGGCGGCGAAACCGGCGAGGGCGCCGCCGGCCGCACCGGCCAGTACGCCGCCCATCCCGGAGCCACCATCCTCGTGTCCACCGTGGTGCCCGCCATGACCGTGACCACCGCCGTAGCCGCCGTGACCGCCGAGCAGCGCGTGTCGCTGCTCCAGCGACTGCCGCAGCCAGGAGTCCACCAGGGCGATCCAGTCGATGCTCTCGGCGGCCGCGTGCTCGACCCGGTAGTGGCCGTACGCGTCATGACCGGGGGTGAACAGCCCGGACTTCTTGTCGAACTCCAGGACCACGGTCACCCCGTGCGGGTCGGCGACGAACGTCAGCTCGACCTGGCTGACCCCCGGGTACTGCGGTGCCGACGCGTACTCGATCTCCTGGTAGAACGGCATCGTCTGGGGCAGGCCGGCCAACTGACCGTGCTCCAGGTCGGCACCGGTGAACGGCAGCCCGAGCGCGGCGAACGCCTCCAGGATCCGCTCCTGCACCGGCAGCGGATAGACGTGCACGTCGTCGAGGTCGCCCGGGTCGATGGCACCGCGGACCCAGATCTTGGTACGCAGGCCCATGGTCATGCCGGGCAGCCGTTGACCGTACATGTCGGTGACCGGCGTCTCCCACGGCACCTCGATCTCGAACGGCAGCGACAACTGCTGCCCGGCGGCAAGACGCAGCTCGCCGCAGACCGGCACCCGATGGAACTCGACCGTACCGTCGTACTCCTCGTCGTCGGTCTCCATTTCGACCCGGGTGACCAGCGCGACGGTGATCTGGTCGATCTCCACCTCGTGGTCGCCGCCGGTGATGTCGACCTGGCCGGCCAGGGTCAGGCCGGGGCGGGTGCTGGCGTTGGACAGGACGGTGTCGACAGTCGGTCCACCGACTCCGAAGGCTCGGAGCATCCGTTTGAAGACCACGTGGCTATCTCTCCCTGACGGTACGCTGGCGCGATCCCCGGGCGCGCCGATCGTTGCCGCACAACATGATCAGATATGTCTATTTTGGAACCGGGGTTGTCGACGATGCTAGCGGGACAGCCTGAGAGGTTGCTGAACAGCAGATATCAGATACGCAAAGTAATTTCGCGAATGCTTTTCGTAATTGTTCTCAGTGAACTCGCAGGTTGGCGCAGCCTCCGCCTGTCTATGCTGAAGACCATGCCCACCACCAGCGACCCTCCCAGTCCCGGCCGCCCCGTCACCGTCGAAGGAGTGACCGGGCGGTGACGGAGTGGGCGCTGCTGGGCGTCGCGGTGCTGCTGGTCGCCGCCAACGCCGTGTTCGTCGCCGCTGAGTTCGCCTTCGTAACGGTCGACCGGGCGACCGTGGAACGGCAGGCCGCCGCCGGTGACCGCCGCTCGGCGGGCCTGCTGCGCGGCCTGCGGACGCTGTCCACCCAGCTGTCCGGCGCCCAGCTCGGCATCACCGTGACCAGCCTGGTCGTCGGCTTCCTCGCCGAGCCCTCACTGGCCACCCTGCTACGCGGCCCGGTCGGGCTCACCGGCCTGCCGGACGGCGCGACCACCGCGCTCTCGCTGACGCTGGCGCTGATCCTGGCCACCGGCTTTCAGATGACCTTCGGCGAGCTGGTGCCGAAGAACTGGGCCATCGCCGAACCGCTGCGGGTCGGCCGGGCGGTCGCCGGCGCGCAGCGCGGCTTCACCGCCGCCACCGGCCCGTTGATCCGGTTTCTCAACGGTACGGCCAACCGGATCCTGCGGGCGTTCGGCATCGAGCCCACCGAGGAGCTGGCGTCCGCCCGTACCCCTCAGGAGCTGGCGTCGCTGGTCAGCCGGTCCGGCGAGGAAGGCACCCTGGACGCGGAGACCGCCGAGCTGGTCTCCCGGTCGATCGACTTCGGCGAACGGACCGCCGCCGACGTGATGACCCCCCGACCCCGGGTACGGTTCGTCACCGCCGACGCACCGGTGGCCGAGGTGCTGCGGCTGGCCGCCGCCACCGGACACGCCCGCTTCCCGGTCACCGGCGCCGGAGTCGACGAGGTGCTCGGCGCCGTGCATTTCAAGCATGCCCTCGCCGTACCGACCGGGGAACGCGACACCCGGCCGGTGCGGTCGGTGATGGTCGAGCTGCCCGAGGTCCCGGAGACCGCCGAGCTGGACCCGCTGCTCGGCACGCTGCGCAGCCGGGGACTGCAGATGGCGGTGGTGGTCGACGAGTACGGCGGCACCGCCGGCATCGTCACCCTGGAAGACCTGGTCGAGGAGATCGTCGGGGAGATCGCCGACGAACAGGACCGGCCGACCGGCCGACACCAGCGCGCCGCCGACGGTTCGTGGCAGCTCTCCGGCCTGCTGCGGCCCGACGAGGCGGCCCGGCTGACCGGGCTCGACCTGCCGGAGGGCCGGATCTCCGACACCCTCGGTGGGGTGATCATCGAGGAGCTCGGCCGGCTGCCCCGGGTCGGTGACACCGTCACGGTCGTCGCCGACGACCGCGAACACCCGGACCCGGACGGGCTACCCACGTCCGTACCGGTGGAACTGACCGTGACCCGGGTCGACGGCCGGCGCGCCGACCGGCTGCTGCTGCGCCGCGCCGACGCCACCGCAGCCGCGGGGTCTCCTGACGGACGCCGGAACGGCCACTCCAATGGGCACCCGGAGGAGACCGCGTCATGAGTGACTGGTTGGCGATCCTCGTCGGGGTGCTGCTGCTCGCCGGCAACGCGTTCTTCGTCGGTGCCGAGTTCGCACTGATCTCGGCCCGTCGGACACAGATCGAGCCACGGGCCGCCGCCGGGTCTCGGCTGGCCCGCGTCACGCTGCGGGCCATGGAGTCCGTGTCGCTGATGATGGCCGGCGCGCAGCTCGGCATCACCGTCTGTTCGCTCGGCCTGGGTGCCATCGGCGAGCCGGCCGTGGCGCACCTGATGGAGCCGGCCTTCGCCGCCGCCGGGGTGCCGGACGCGCTGGTACACCCGATCGCGTTCGCCATCGCCCTGGCGATCGTGGTCTTCCTGCACATGGTGATCGGCGAGATGGTGCCGAAGAACATCGCCCTCGCCGGTCCGGAGCGGTCCGCGATGGTCCTGGGCCCGGTGCTGTACGGCGTGGTCACCGTGCTGCGGCCACTGATCTGGCTGCTCAACCAGCTCGCCAACATCGTCCTGCGCCTGCTGCGGGTGCAGCCGAAGGACGAGGTGACCTCCACCTTCACCCGGGAGGAGGTTTCCGGGTTCATCGCCCAGTCCCGCCGTGAGGGCCTGATCGACGAGCACGAACACCGGCTGCTGACCGGTGCGCTGGCGTTCAGCGACCAGCCGACCGCCCGGGTGGCGATCCCGCTGGATTCGCTGGTCACGGTGTCCGCCACCAGCACGCCAGTCGAGCTGGAGAAGCGCTGCGCCGACACCGGCTACTCCCGCTTTCCGGTCGTCGACGGCGCCGCACAGGTGACCGGCTACCTACACGTCAAGGACGTGCTCGGGGCCTCGGCGCAGGACCGGGACCGGGCGGTCGACTCCCGGCTGATCCGGCCACTGGTCACGGTCCGGGCCACCCAACCGATGCGGGACACCCTGACGGTCATGCAGCAACGGGGCGCCCACCTGGCCCGGGTGGTGGACGCCGACGGCCGGTTGACCGGCCTGGCCGCGTTGGAGGACGTGATCGAGGAGCTGGTCGGCGAGGTCCGCGACGCCGCACAGGCCGCCAGCCGGTAGGAGGGCGGAGCAAGCCAGCCGCTAGGCGGGCGGAGCAAGCTGGGGCGGCCCGTCGGTGGGCTGGTTGAGCGACTGGCGGGCGAGCAGCGTCGCGCCGGCCACGGCCGCCGGCATGACCAGCACCGCGCCGAACGGGATCAGGCAGCAGCAGAAGACCGCCACCCCGAAGCCGAGCGCCTTCGGCCGGTTGGTGCGCAGCGCCACCCGGCGGTCCGGTAGCCGCAGCCCACGGCGGTAGAACGCGGACCCAACCAGCTCAAGGGCGAGCCGCCAGCCGCCGAACAGGGCAGCGACCACCGGCACCAGGGTCTGCCCCACGATCGGGATGAACCCGCAGAGGAACAGCGGAATCCCGATGACGATGCCGAACGCGATCAGCCGGGCCGAGTCGAGCAGGCTGTGCCACAGCGATCGCCACCACGGCACGTCGACCCCGTTCGGCACCCCGCCGTGCTGCTCCTCCACCCATTCGGAAATTTTCTCGTAGAACGGATCCCCGATGAACAGGGTCACGGCGGTGAAGGTGAGTACGCCGATCAGCCCGCCGAGGGCCAGCAACGCGACGGCGACCGCACCGCGTACCGCGTCCCGGGTGCCCGCCGACCAGTCGTCGGCGAACGGGGTGAGCCAGCCGGCGACGTCGACCACGACGGCTATCCAGCCGACGAACGCGGCCACGAACAGCACCCCGGCGATCACCGCCGGGATCAGCCCGAGCAGCACCATCTTCGGGTTGCGGGCGTAGGTGCCGAAGCCCCGCAGGAACAGCCGGACACCGTCGAGGAAGGCGCGGATCATCTCAGCCGGCCAGGCGCAGCCGTACCCGGCGGTTGGCCCGACCTTTGCTCTCCACCTTGACCACCTGGACCTTGCCGATCTGGGCGGTGGAGGCGACGTGGGTGCCGCCGTCGGCCTGCACGTCCAGGCCGACGATGTCGACGATGCGGATCTCCTGCTCGTCGGCGGGGATCAGATTGGCCTGGGTGCGGACGATGTCCGGGATGGCCAGCGCCTCGTCCCGGTCGAGGACCCGCACGGCGACCGCCCGGTCGGCGACGACCTCGGCGTTGACCAGGTCTTCCAGCTGAGCTTTCAAGCCGGGCGGCACCTCGGGCAGGTTGAAGTCCATCCGGGCTTCACCGGGCTCCATGTTGCCGCCGGTCACCAGGGCACCGAAGTCGCGGAACACCACGCCGCAGAGCACGTGCAGCCCGGAGTGGGTACGCATCAGCAGGCTGCGGCGGGTGTCCTCGACCGCGCCGGTGACCTGGGCACCGACCGGCGGCAGCGGGTCGCCGTCGGCGGGGATCAGGTAGAGGTCGTCGCCCTTGCGAGTGCCGACGATCCGGGTCTGCGCCCCCTGCCAGAGCAGTACGCCGTGATCTGGCGGCTGGCCGCCGCCTCCCGGGTAGAAGGCGGAGCGGTCCAGCACGATGCCCTGCTCGGCGTCGGCGTGCAGTACGGTGCACTGCCACTCACGCAGGGTCGGGTCGCGCAGGTCGAGTCGGTCGGTACGGCCGTGACTGGTGACACCCACGGGTGGCAGGTTACCGCCGACCAGGCGGAATCACCCAGTTGGCTGATTCGATGAGTGTCAAACTTGACCGTCGTCGAAACAGCGGGCATCGTATTGTTGATTCGACGATCATCAAGACTACGAACGCTCGCCAGCACGGAGGGATTCATGATCAACGAGGAGCTACCGGCCGTCGTCATCGGGGCCGGACCAGTCGGCCTGGCCGCCGCCGCCCACCTGCACGAGCGCGGGCTGCCCTGGGTCCTGCTGGAGGCCGGCGGCAGCGCCGGCGCGGCGGTCAGCAAGTGGGGGCACGTCCAGCTCTTCTCCCCCTGGCGTCACAACATCGACACGGCCGCCCGCCGGCTGCTCGACGCCGCCGGCTGGGCCGCCCCCGATCCCGGCCACCTGCCGACCGGCGCCGAGCTGGTCGGCGACTACCTCGAACCACTGGCCAAGCTGCCCGACCTGGCCGGTCGGATCCGGTACGGCGCGCGGGTCGTCGCGCTGGGCCGCGCCGGAATCGACCGGGTCCGCACCGACGGCCGGGAGCAGGCACCGTTCGTGGTCCGGCTCGCCGACGGTACGGAGCTCAGCGCCGGTGCTGTCATCGACGCCTCCGGCACCTGGGGTACGCCGAACGTCCTGGGCGTCAACGGGCTGCCCGCCCACGGCGAACCGCAGGCAGCCCACCTGATCAGCACCGCTCTGCCGGACGTGCTCGGTGCCCACCGGGCCGACCACAGCGGCCGGCACACCGTCGTCGTGGGTGCCGGCCACTCCGCCGCCAACACCCTGCTGGCCCTCGCCGAGCTGGCCGCTCAGGAGCCGGACACCCGGGTCAGCTGGGTCACCCGTGGCGCGACCATCGACCGGGCGCTCGGCGGCGGCGACGCCGACGCCCTGCCTGGCCGCGGCAAGTTGGGCACCGGACTGCGGTTGCTGGTCGACTCCGGCCGAGTCGAGCTGGTCAGCGGATTCGGCGTACACACCGTACGGGTCACCGCCAGCGGCCAGGCCGAGCTGGTCGCCACCGACGGCCGGACGCTGGCCGCCGACCGAATCGTCTCGGCCACCGGTTTCCGCCCCGACCACCGGATCGCCGACGAGCTACGGCTGGACCTGGACCCCGCGCTGGGCTGCACCCGGAGGCTGGCCCCGCTGATCGACCCGAACGAGCATTCCTGCGGCACCGTCCCGCCGCACGGGGTGGACGAGCTCACCCAGCCAGAGCCGGGGTATTACGTGGTCGGCATGAAGAGTTACGGCCGGGCGCCGACGTTCCTGCTGGCCACCGGCTACGAGCAGGTCCGCTCGGTCACGGCGGCGCTGGCCGGAGACTGGACCGCAGCCCGGGACGTGCAGCTGGATCTGCCGGAGACCGGCGTCTGCTCGGTAGCGCCCAGCGACCAGTCCACCACGCCGTCCGCCGCCTCCGGCGGCTGCTGCGGTTGACCGTCGTCGACGTGGCAGGAGTCGACGTGGCAGGAAACGACCGGAGCCACGGCGCGTGCCGCTGATCAGATCGGCTCGTTGAGAAAGCCGGAGACCCGCTGCCGCAGATCGGTGCGCTGATTCCAGAGCACACCGGGGCGGTCGTAGACGTGCAGGGCGGCGCCCGGGATGGCGGCGGCCAGCCGCTCGGCGGTCTCGGCCGGGTGCAGGTCGTCGCCGACGCAGCCGATCACCAGGACCCGGGCGGTGACCGCGGCGAGCGCGGCCGGGTCGGGCACCGGCACCGCGTCGGCCAGGTCGACCAGTTCGGCGGCGAGTCCGTCGCGCAGCAGCTGGTCGATCCTGGTACGCAGGTACGCCCACGCGGCCGGGGTGTTGCGTACCGGCACCGGGGTCTCCGCCGCGATCAGCTCGGCCACCCCGGAGACGTCGCTGTCGTTGACCGCAGTGACCAGCTCGGCGATCCGCTGGCGGGCCGAGGCCGGCCGGGCCGCGTCGAAGGCCGACGGTAGGAAGAACACCGCCCGGTCGAACCGCTGCGGGCTGTCGGTCAGCAACCGGGCCAACGCCCCGGCACCGAGGCTCATCCCGACCGCCCGGCCGGCACCGGTCAGATCGGCCACGGCCCGCAGGTCCCGGGCCAGGTCGGGGTAGCCCCATGGGCCGGCCGGCGCGGCGGAGCGGCCATGCCCCCGGAACTGGAAGAACACCTTGCGCCCGGCGACTCCGCTGCCCAGCGGCCGGGTGGTGGCGATGCCGTGCGCTATGCCGTGCGCGAAGACGGTGGTCGGCTCACCGGACCCGGTGACCAGCCGTTCCAGCTCCACGCCGTGCGGCGTGGTGATCACCTCGGTCTCCGGCTCGGGCAGCGCGGGTCGGCCGGTACGGGGACCGGACGGGCCGGGCCCGTAGGTCCGCGGCCCGCCGTCCGGCGGCGGTGGCCAACGGAAATCTCTCACCAGGAGCCTCGGCCGTCGGCGATGTCCCGCAGCCCGACCCGCACGTCCAGCAGGTAGATCAGCCCGGCGGCGATCCCGATCAGGCCGAACAGGCTGACCTGGAACAGCAGGGTGAGCAGCAGGCAGACGCCGAGGATGGCCAGCCACGCGCCTTTCGGCAGGGTGCCGATCGCCGGGAACGCCTCGCCCTTCTGGGTGACGCAGTGCACCAGCGCGACAGCCTGCACGACGAGGGCGAACACGAACAGCGCCAGGTCGAGGATGTACCGGACGTCGGCATAGAACAGCGGCGCGGCAGAGTCCATGCCCAAAGCTTATGCCGCGGGCCCCGGATGCGTGCCACCTGCATCCGGGGCCCGCGGGTCACCCGGACCCGCCGGAACTACTCGGCCTTGGCCTGGGTGGGCTTGGCCGACTCGGTCGAGTCGGCTTCCGGTGCTGCGGTGACCTGGGCCGGAGCCTCGGTGGTCTCCATGTCGGCGTTGACGGTGTCGGCGGCCCGGACCACCCCGGTGCCGACGACCCGCTCGCCGTGCGCCACCAGCGTGCCGTAGATCGCCACGGCCCGCTGCCCGGCCGACTGGGCACCGGCGAGCACCGCGTCGCGGTTGCGCAGCGCGATCGCCCGCAGGCGCTCCAGGTCGGCACCGGTGTTGGCCCGCTCACGCAGCTCGGCGGTGCTCTGTGCGGCCTTCTCCCGCAGGCCGACGGTGCCGAGGGTGGCCTTGCCGGTCAGCTGGGTGACGGCCACCGGCAGCTTGCGCAGCTGCTGGTAAGCCAGGTCGCCGGCGCCGGCGACGGCGTACAGGGGTGCTGGGATCCGCTTGGTCTTCGGCTGGCTCATCGTTGCTCCTCCTCGGCCGCTGCGGCGGCCTGCTCGGTTTCCCCGGCCCGGGGCGTACGACGCCGGGGGGTGGTCTTCTGCCGGGAAGTGGTCCTGGTCGGCGCGGTGGGCGGCGGGTCCTCGGTTGCCGGGCCAGGTGCGGCCCCGGCCTCGGTGACGGCGACCGACTGCAGGGTCTGCTCCTCAACTTCTTCGGCGGCTTCGGCGGCGGTAGCTGCGTCCGCGTCGGCGTCCGGTCCGGCGTGCCGGGCGTTCTCCCGGCGGAACGTCTCGTAGATCTGGCTCAGCGACTGCTTCTGCGCCATGGTGAGGTCGGGGTCCGAAGCGATCGCGGCTAGCACGCCCTGGCCGTCCTTGTCGTCGAGCAGCCCGGCCCTCAGGTACATCACCGGCGTGGAGACCCGCAGTGCGCTGGCCAACTGCTGGAGCACCTCCGCGCTCGGCTTGCGCAGGCCGCGCTCCACCTGGCTGAGGTAGGGGTTGCTGACGCCGGCCTGCTCGGCGAGCTGCCGCAGCGAGATGCGGGCGTTGTGCCGCAGGTCCCGGATGAAGCCCCCGATGTCGCGGGGCAGGTCCTTCGGAGTGGCCATGTCTCGACGGTAGCCCGATCTGCTTGCAACTGCTAGCGAAACGCTAACGAAAGTTAGCGGAGTCACCCGGAAGGTTCGGCGGGAGGAGCCGCCGAGAAAGTCGTTGGCGGCCACCCGCCCCGTGTCGCTAGGCTCCCCGCCGATGACGACGATCCGGGTTGGCGACGCGACGATCAGCTACGACGACGTCGGCACCGGGCCGCCCGTACTGCTGATCCACGCCGGCATCGCCGACCGCCGGATGTGGCGGGCGCAGGTCGCCGCGCTTCGTGACCGGCACCGGGTGATCGCCATGGATCTGCGCGGCTACGGCGAGTCCGACCTGCCGGCCACCGCGTTCGCCCACCACGACGACGTGATCGGCCTGCTGGACGCGCTCGGCGTCGCCCGCGCCGCGCTGGTCGGCTGTTCGTTCGGCGGCGCGGTCGCCATCGACGCCGCCCTCGCCCATCCCAGCCGGGTCACCGCCCTCGCCCTGTTCGGGTCGGCACTGGGCGGCCACGACTGGTCCGACGCCACCGAACAGATCTGGGACGACCTGGTCGGCGCGGTGGACCCGGAGGATCTGGACGCGATGGCCGACGCCGAGGTGCGGTTCTGGGTCGTCGGCCCGCACCGGCAGCCCGCCGATGTCGACCCGGAGCTGATCGCCTTCGCCCGCGAAATGGACCGTAGGGCGCTCGCCGCCGAAGCCGCGCTCGGCGACGTCACCCACCGCGAACTCGATCCACCGGCGGCCCGCCGGCTCGCTGAGATCGGCGTGCCGGTGCTGGTCGGCGCCGGGGCGCTCGACGTGCCGGACATCCTTGCCCTGGCCGACCTGATCAGCACCGGCATCCCGACCGCCCGGCGGCTGCCGGACGTGCCCGGCGCAGCCCACCTGCTGCCGTTGGAGTGCCCCGGGCCGGTCGACGCCGCGCTGCGCGAGTTCCTCGCCGACACCGCGCGATAGACCATCACACCGCGCGATAGCCAACTCGTCCGCCGGCCAGCCTCGTCAGGACGGCCGGCACAGGGCGCGCAGCGTGCCGACCGGCTGGCCGCCACCGAGCACCGGCGGCTCACCGAGTTCGGCCAGAGCCATCGAATCCAGGCCCTCGGCGTCGGTGCCCGTGCCGACGCCGAGCCGGCGCAGCGCGGCAACCACCGGCGGCACCGTCGCCCGCTGCGCACCGTCGTCGATCTTCACCGCGATCGCCCCGACGCCGGGCACCGCCACCGCCAGCACACCCTCCGCGCCGACCTTGGCCAGCAGCCCGGGCACCGCCCGCATCAGCCGGGTGTCGGCCCGTCCGGTGCCGGCCACCAGCTCCGGGTACGCCCGCATCGCGTCCGCCACGGTCCGCTCCACCGACCCGGCGAGGCCGTGTACCAGCCGCAGGAACGCCCGCGCCACCGCGGTCAGCGACAGCGCCAGCACCGGCGCGCCGCAGCCATCCACCCCGACGGCGGCGGCCGGCTCACCGGCGTACTCCTCGACGGCGGCCCGGATCCGTTCCTGCAACGGATGCTCCGGATGCCAGTACTCCTCCACCGGCCAGCCGGCCGCCCGGCAGGTCAGCAGCATCCCGGCGTGCTTGCCGGAGCAGTTCATCTGCAGCCGACTCGGCCCGCCACCGGCGCGCAGCACGTCGGCCGCGGCGGCCGCGCCGACCGGCAGCTCCGGCGGGCAGCGCAACGCCGCCTCGGTGAGCCCGGCGGTACGCAGCAACGCAGCCACCCGGGCCAGGTGGAAGTCCTCGCCACTGTGGCTGGCACAGACCACCGCCAGATCGGCTGGATCGGCCAGCCGCAGCCCGGCCCACAGCATGCCGATCGCCTGCAACGGCTTGTTCGCCGACCGGGGAAACACCGGCGACTCCACGTCGCCGAACCGCTCCCGCAGGCCGCCGTCAGCGGCCAGCACCACCAGTGAGCCGTGATGCCGGCTCTCCACGAAACCGGAGCGGGCCATCTCGACCAGCGGCACCCCGCCGACGTACCCGGTCAACTCTGCGACATCCCGGCTCAGGGCTCGATCGCGGCGGTGAACTCACCGGCACGCAGATCGGCGTCGTCCGGCACGTTGCGTTTCACCACCGCCAGAGCGACCATGCCGAGCTCGTGGTGGCGCAGCGCGGTGCCGACGAAGCCGACCGTCCGGCCCTCCAGGGTCAGCGGGGTGCCGGCGTCCGGCGGGGTGTCACTGGCCACCCCGTCGAGGTGCAGCAGCACCAGCCGGCGCGGTGGCCGGCCCAGGTTGTGCACCCGGGCCACCGTCTCCTGCCCCCGGTAGCAGCCCTTGTCGAGGTGGACCGCCGGTCCGAGCAGGCCGACCTCGGCCGGAATCGCCCGGTGGTCGGTCTCCAGACCGACCCGGGGGGTACGCGAGGCGACCCGCATCGCCTCGTACGCCCAGAGCCCGGCCGGGGCGGCACCGGCCGCAGTCGCCTCGGCCACCAGCTGTGCCGTCGCGGCCCGGGGTACCAGCAGGTCGACGCCGAGTGGCACCCGACGGGCCCAGCCACCCCGGTACGGCCCGTCCGTCGGCAGCGCGGCCACCGGGTAGAGCACGGTGGGCCGGTCGGGGATCGACCCGGCGGCGAACTTCGACGCAGGCACCGGCAGCAGGTCCGGGTCGGCCAGTCCGGTCACGCCCAGCGCCGCCGCCGCGTCGACCGCAGCCGGGCCGACCAGCGACAGCACCGCCCAGTCGGCGGTCACCTCCGCCGGGTCGACCTGGGTGAAGAACCGCATTTTCAGCAGGTACGCCAGCAGCTCGCCGGCCATCTGCGGCTCGGTGTCCAGCCAGGTGGTCGTGCCGTCCTCGGCGACCATCGCGTGCTGCTCCACGTGGCCGTGCGGGGAGAGCACCAGCAGCTCGGTGCCCTGACCGGCGCGCAGCGTCGCCAGGTGCTGGGTGGTCAGGGTGTGCAGCCAGCCGATCCGTTCGGCACCGGGCACCGCCAGCACGCCCCGGTTGCTCCGGTCGACCAGGCCGACCTCGGTGGCGAGCCGACGCTGCTCACGCATCGGGTCGCCGTAGTGGGCGGCGACCCCGGCGTCGGGGGATCCGGTGGCCACGTCGGCCATGTCCACCGCGCCGGCTACGTCGATCACTGTTTTCCTCCGCACCGCTCGCAGGTGCCGAACAACGCCATGTGGCCGATGTCGACTTGGAAGCCGCGCTGTTCGGCGAGCGCGGTGATCAGCGGCTCGGCCAGCGCCGGGTCCATCTCCGAGACCGACTTGCAGGATCGGCAGACCAGATGGACGTGCTGGTCCTCGCCGACCGAGTGGAACGTCGGCGAACCGTGCGACAGGTGGGTGTGGGTGACCAGGCCCAGCTCTTCGAACAGCTCCAGAGTGCGGTAGATGGTGGTGATGTTGACCCCGGCGGCGACCTCGCGCACCGCGTTGAGCACCTGCTCCGGGGTGGCGTGTCCCAGCTCGTGCACCGCTTCCAGGATCAGCTGACGCTGCGCGGTCAGCCGTAGCCCGCGCGAGCGCAGCATCTCTGCCAGGGAAGATTCAGCCACCGTCGCCATCCTATCGCCGCCGTCTCCGTGGCCGGCCCGTCTCCGTGTCCGACCCGTCTCCGTAGCCGACCCGGATCAGCCGCCGACCCGGATCAGCCGGGCGGACAGGTGCGGGGAGAGCGGCTGACCGACGGCGGCCATTTCCTGGGCGTACAGCAGCGCCCCCTCGACGATGCCGAACAGCCGGTGGCCGCCGGTGACCTCCTTGGCGGTACCGGTACGCACCACGGCGTCGGTGGCCAGCTCGACCTGCACCCCGGTGACCCGGCCCAGGTAGAGCTCCATCACCCCGGTCGGGGTCATCATCGTCGCCTCCAGCTCACCGGTGGCCCGGCCGTCGGCGTCGGTGACCGCCCGCCACCAGCCGAGTTCGCGACCGGCCGGGCGCACCGGGCGGGACTGCTCGTCGAGCAGCCAGGCCCGCGACTCGTACTGCAGGAACGGCCGGCCGTCGTGGCTGATCCGGATCTCCTGCGCGTAGTCGAAGTCCTCGATCGTCGGGTAGCCGCCGCGCCCCCGCCCACGCCACACCCCGATGTAGGGCAGCAGCGCGTTCAACGCCGGGTGCAGCTTCGGGCCGACCCGCAGGTCGTGGCTCTCCTCGAACGGGTACGGGTCGACCGGCGGGGCGTCCAGCCACGGCGGCCGGACCGGGTTCTCCTCGGTGCTCGGCTGTCCCGCTCCGGACGCGCTGCTCGCGCTCATCGGTCCTCCGCTTTCTCACCAGCGTCCACGGCAGATGCGGACCGCGAGGTAGACCAGGCCACCGGCGAGCGCGCCGAAGCCTGCCACCAGCAGGCTGACGAACCCGATCTCGGTAACCATGACAAGGCCATCCTATGCTGGCCGCATGGCTCGCACTCTCGTCGTAAAGGCGACCGCCGGCTCGGACGAGCCGGAGCGGTGCGCCCAGGCGTTCACCGTAGCGGGCACCGCCGCCGCGGCCGGCGTCGAGGTCTCCCTCTGGCTGACCGGTGAATCGGCGTGGTTCGGGCTGCCCGGCCGGGCCGCCGAGTTCGACCTGCCGCATTCGGCGCCGCTGCCCGACCTGCTGGACGCGGTGCTGGCCAGCGGTGGTCGGGTGACGGTCTGTACGCAGTGCGCGGCCCGCCGCGGGTTCGGCCCGGATGATGTGCTGCCGGGGGTACGGATCGCCGGGGCGGCGGTCTTCGTCGAGGAGATCATGGCCGACGGCGTCCAGGCCCTCGTCTACTGACCGGGCTGGCAGTCGCCGACGGGTGAGCGGGGATCGGGATCAGCAGGTGAAGTCGGTGGAGGCGATCCAGACGTCGTCGCCGTCGAGCCGCACCACGGTGCCCTTGGTGCCGTATCGGTGGACGAACAGCGGCGCCTGATCGGAGACGACGGTGGCGCGCGGCATGGTGAAGCCGAGCGACGCCCACTCGTCGGACTCCGCTGTGCTGACCGCGGTCAGCGCGTAGCTGCTGAGCTGTCCGCCGCCGTCGGGACAGGGCAGTTCGACCGACGATGCGGCCTGTACGTCAGCCACCCCGAAGGCGCCCGTCAGCAACTCGGCGTGGCTGCGCGGGGTCGGGCCGGCGGTGGTGCCCGGCCGGGGGTCGGCGGGTGCGGGCCGGGATCCGTCGGATGCCGGTCGGCAGCCGGTGCTGATGCGCAGCTGCACCACGCCGGCGCGGATCAGTTCGCCGCGGACCGCGACGAAATCACCGGCGTCGGCACCGAGCCGCGACCGGCCGGTGGTGGCGTCGTGCCGGGCTATCGCGGCGTAGCTGGCCGGTAGCCGGCGGGCGATCCGGTCGAGCAACGCCGGGCCGGCGTCGGGCGCCGTGTAGGCGGTGAGCACCCGGGTCAGTTCGGCGCCGGGTCGCATCGGGGTGATCCGGCAGCCCTCGGTGATCTGCTCCTCGGCCAGCACCACCACCCCGGCGTCGCCGACCGCAGCGGTCAGGTCGACCGCCGCCCGGTCGGCGACCGGCCGGGCCTGCCCGATGTCGCGCTGCTCGCGAACGGTCGGGCTGTCGTCCCGCTGGGACTGCACAGCCAGGCTGAACAGCAGCACGATCCAGGCCACTGCGGCGGCCGCCAGCCACCACCGCCACCACCGACGCACCGGGCTCTGACCAGCGGCGGCCGGCGGTACGGTGGCGGCCGGCGGTCCCGCCGGCGGCGGGACCGCTGCGGCCAGGTGTGCCGGCGGGACGGCCGGGGTCGCGGGCGGGTCGTCAGTCACCCGGCCATCGTGCCAGGCACCGGCCAGGGCAGCCGGCCCGCCCGACAGCCGTCAACAGCCGGCCCGCCCGACAGCGGTCAGCAGCCGACCTCGACGGGCCGGCCGATCCGCTGCTCCGGCAGCTCCCGATCTGGCCCGTCCCAGCCGGGCTCGCTCGGCACCGCGTCCTCGTGGACCAACTGGTCGCGCACCAGCTCGTCGCGAACGGCCACGTCGTCGCGACCGGTCAGCTCCTCACGAACGGCCACGTCGTCACGAACGGCCAGGTCGTCACGGCCAGCGTCGTCGCTGGCCAGGTCGTCCCGCCGGTAACCGGCCGGGTCCGGTCCCGCCGCCGCCGATGCGCCGAAGTTGTCCGGTGCGCTCGACGCGAGCCGGTAGCCGACGCCCCGTACGGTCTGGATCTCCAGGCCGCCGCCGGCGCCGCGCAACTTGCGGCGCAGCCGTTTCACGGCCGAATGCAGGATGGCCGTGTCGCCGAGGTAGGCCCCGCCCCAGACCGAGCCGAAGAGCCGTTCGTAGGTCCAGACCACCACCGGCGGGGGGG
>Ga0207773_100312_pt1 | contig 23990 bp, 19 predicted proteins | sample TtaePargueraPR_2_FD_187281 | JGI IMG/M metagenome (GOLD analysis project Ga0207773, IMG submission 187281) | Aerobic enrichment media microbial communities from Bioluminiscent Bay, La Parguera, Puerto Rico - Tt and M1 (3) (SPAdes) | ecosystem: Environmental > Aquatic > Marine > Unclassified ...
AAGCCGCTGCAGCGCACGCTGGCGATGCGCGAGGCGGCCCGCAGGATCCGGGCGCATAAGGACGAACTCGCCCGCCTCGACGCGCTGGATAGCGGCAACCCGCTCAAGGGCATGGCCTTCGACGTCGAGCTCGGCGCCACGCTGATGGAGTTCTTCGCCGGCCTGGCGACCGAGATCAAGGGCGAGACCATTCCCGCCGGCGGCGGCCAGCTCAACTACGTCAAGCGCGAGCCGATCGGCGTGGTGGCGCGGCTGGTGCCGTTCAACCACCCGCTGATGTTCGCCTGCGCCAAGATCGCCGCGCCGATCGTCGCCGGCAATGCTGTCATCCTGAAGCCGTCGGAGGAGACGCCGCTGTCCGCCCTGCGCATGGCGGACCTGATCGGCGATTTGTTCCCCGCCGGCGTGCTGAACGTCCTGAACGGCGGCCGCGATCTGGGCCAGGCGATCGCCAGCCATCCGGGCATCGGCAATGTCAGCCTCATCGGCTCGGTGGAGACAGGGCGGGCGGTGATGCGCGGCGCGGCGTCGACGCTGAAGCGCATGTCGCTCGAACTCGGCGGCAAGAACGCCCTGGTTATCTTTCCCGACGCCGATGTCGAGGCGGCGATTGCCGGTGCGGTGAAGGGCATGAACCTCGGCTGGACGGCGGGCCAGTCCTGCGGCTCGACCAGCCGTATCCTGGTCCACGACCACCATTATGAGCGGGTCGTCGACGGCGTGGCGCGCGCCTTCGACGAGGTGATGCTCGGCGATCCGGCCGAGCCCGACACCGAGATGGGCTGCCTGTCGAGCCGCGCGCAGTTCGACAAGGTGCGACGCTATATCGAGCTGGGCGAGAGCGAGGGCGCGCGCCTGGTGACCGGCGGACCCGCCCAGCTCGGCGGTGACCTGGCGCAGGGCTTCTTCGTGCGCCCGACGCTGTTCGCCGAGGTCACGCCGGAGATGCGCATCGCCCGTGAGGAGATCTTCGGGCCGGTGCTCTCCGTCATGCGCTGGTCGGACTACGACCGCATGATCGAAGTGGTGAACGGTCTCGGCCTCGGCCTGACCGCGTCGATATGGACGCGCGACCTCGACATCGCCTTCCGGGCGGTCGACGACATCCGCGCCGGCTATGTCTGGGTGAACAACGCCTCCGACCACTTCCTCGGGGCGCCCTTCGGCGGCGTCGGCCAGTCCGGCATTGGCCGCGAGGAATGTCTGGAGGAGCTGTTGTCCTACACCGAGCAGAAGAACGTGAACGTGACCATCGCGCCGCGCTGAACGCCGCGACGATCCCGCCGCTGGCCAGATGCCGGGGCGGGAACGCGACAAAGGGAGAGGGGAAGCCGAGGATGGATTTGAACGACAAGATGATCGTGAACGGCGTCGTGCACGCGCTGAACGGGGAGAAGTCGAACCTCACCGACATGCCGGTCGCCGCGCAGTTCCGCGATCGCATCTGGCTCTATCATCGCAAGTTCTCGCCCGATAACGAGTTCCGCCAGAGCCCGGACGAGTATCTGCGCGATCACGACGTGGAAACGGTCGAGCACGCGCTGTTCGCCGAGAGCCAGTGCCAGATGGGCGTCTACCACTCGACGCCGATCTTCGACTTCTTCCGCGACGGTCTTACCCGCTTCGAGAAGGGGGTGGAGCTGAAGAAGCGCAATCCCAAGCGCGTCCTGCTCTACGGCCGCGTCAACTTCACCGACCTGCCCAACGCCATGCGCGACATGGAGGACCAGGTCGCGCAAGGGGCCGACGGCTTCAAGTTCTATCCCTCCATGCTCTACGACCGCGGCACGCTGGAATGGCGCATGGACGACGCCAAGCAGGCCTTCCCGCTCTACGAGAAGGCGCTGGAGCTCGGCATCAAGAACATCGCCGTCCACAAAGCGCATCCCTTCGGCCCGACGACGATCACGCCGTTCCGCGTCGACGACGTCGAGGGTGCGGCGGCCGCCTTCCCGGAGATCAACTTCCAGGTGGTGCATGCCGGTCTCGCGTTCGTTGAGGAGACCTCGCTGATGCTCGGCCGCTTCCCCAATGTCTACGGCACGCTGGAGACGACGTGGAGCTATCTGATCAACCACGAGCGGCTGTTCGCCGAGGCCATGGCGATGCTGCTGCACTGGGGTTCGGTCGACAAGCTGATCTTCGCCGATTCCTGCTCGACACAGCATTCGCGCCCGGCCCTGGAGAAGTTCGCCAACTTCCAGTTCCCCGACGACATCCTCGAGGGCTGGGGCGTGGCACCGCTCAGCGAGGAGGACAAGCTGAAGATCCTGGGCGGCAACATGCTGAAGCTGCACGACATCGATCCCGCCCGGCGCCTGAAGGAGCTGGAAGGCGACCGCTGGGACGTCATCAAGAAGACCGAGGGGCTGCGGCCGCCCTGGAGCATCGTGCGCGGCAAGCACAGCGCGCCGAGCCTGGTCTCGGAGGTGCGCCATGCCTCGTGACGACCATGCCGGCGGCGTGACCGTGGCGGCGGTGGAGGACCAGCTGCGGAAGGTGGCCGATCCCTGCAGCCTGCGCGCCAAGCGTCCGCTCGACGTGCTCTCCATGGGCCTGATCAACGACCTCGCGGTGGACGGCGCCACGGTGCGCATGAACCTGGTGCTGACCGACCCGACCTGCCTGTTCGGCGGCGAGATCAGCGACGGCATCCGGACCGCGCTGCTGGCCCTGCCCGGCGTCGAGGAGGTGGAGATCGGCTTCGACAGCCAGGAGATCTGGACCCCCGACCGGCTGGCCCCCGAAGTCCGGGACGAGTTCTGGCCACGGCGTCCGCCACGCGCCGCCACGGCGCGATAACCAACGCATCAACAAGCAAGCCTGGGAGGGAAACATGAAGGTCGTTCGTCTCAAGAGTACCGTCGCGGCCGGCGCAATGCTGGTCGCCGCCGGCGTGGCGGCCGCGCCCGCCGCCGCGCAGGAGGTGAGCCTGCGCATGGAAAGCCCGGTGGGCATGAGCTTCCTGTGGAGCCAGATCTATGTCCGCTTCGCCGACGCGGTGGCCGAGCGCACCAATGGCGATGTCGAGATCCAGATCTTCGCCAACTCCGAACTGAGCCGCGACACGGTCACCCAATTCGAGAACATCCAGGCCGGCACGGTGGACGGCGCCGTGGTCAACAGCCAGCCGCTCTCGGTGTTCGACGACCGGCTGAACGTGTTCTCGCTGCCCTTCCAGGCGACCAACGCCGAACAGTACTATGAGATCCTCGACGGTCCGGGACAGGAACTGTGGACCTCCGCCTTCGAGACCCTCGGCGTCGTCGGCATCCCCGAGGCGTCGTCCATGGGCGGCTTCCGCCAGCTCACGAACTCGGTCAGGCCGGTGCGCACGGTGGACGATATCGCGGGCCTCACCATCCGCATGCCGGGCTCGCCGCTCTACCAGGATGTCTGGGACGCGCTCAACGTCAACACCACCTCGATGCCGTTCGGCGAACTGATCGGCGCGCTGGAAACCGGCGTCGTGGATGGGCAGGAGAACCCGACCAACATCATCGAGGCCGGGCGGCTCTACGAGTACCAGGACTATTTGACCATCTGGAACTACTCCAACTCCGCGCTGACCTTCGCCTTCAACCAGGACAGCTGGAACCAGCTTTCCGAGGAGCAGCAGCAGATCCTGCGCGAGGAGGCGGTGAACGCCGCCAACTGGCACCGCGAGGAGATCATCCGCGTCGACTCCGAACTGCTCGAGCGCTATCAGGCGGAAGGCCTGTTCGAGGAGGTGACGTTCCTCACCGATGCGGAGATCGCCGCCTTCAAGGAGGCCATGCAGCCGGTCTACGATGTCTGGACCGAGCGGCTGGGCGCCGAGGTGATCGAGCCCTTCCTGCCATAGGATGTCCGAAGCGATCGACAAGGCAGACAATCACGGCACCGGCGCGTCCGAGGGGACGGGCACGGCGGCGGCACGGTTCATCGACCGTGCCGCCGATCGGCTGGCCCGTCTCAACCGGATCGTCTACCGGGTCGAGGAGGCCTGCCTCGTCGCCGCCATGTCGGTAATGCTGGTCTGCATGACGCTGGTCATCCTGTCGCGCTACATCCGGCCGCTCAGCCTCGGCTTCCTCTCCGACCTCGCGGTCGGTCTGATACCCTGGGTCGGCCTGCTGGGCGCCGCGGCCGCCCTCTATCGCGGCCGCCACATCGGCATGACGCTGGTCCGCGACCGCATCCCGGCGACCACCAGGCGCGTCGTCACCGCCGGCTCGCAATGCCTGATCATCGCCTTCCTGGCGATCCTGGTGTGGGCGGGGGGCGAACTGGTCGCCCGCCAGTTGGCCAGCGGGGTCACCACCTCGGCGATGGAATTCCCGCGCTACCTGATCACCCTCGCCCTGCCGGTGGGGGCGGCGCTCGGCATCGTGCACATGGCACTGTTCCTGCTGACCGGCCCGGTTCTCAACCGCGCGGCCGGCGTGGCGGACGACGCCGGACCGGCGGAGCGGGGCGCCTGATGGCGGTCGCGGTCGTCCTCATCGCCTTCATCGGCACGATCGTCATCGGCACGCCGATCGCCTTCGCCATCGGCATCGCCTCGGTCGCCGGATTCGTGGCGATCGACGAGCCGCTGTCGCAGGTCGGCAGCCTGATCATCCGGGCGATGGACCAGGAACTGATCATCGCCATTCCGTTCTACGTGCTGGCCGGGCTCCTGCTCGCGCACAGCCGGATCATCAACCCGCTGCTGGACCTCTGCATGGTGCTGCTGCGGCGGGTGCGCGGCGGCATGATCGGGGTCGCCGGCATCTCCTCGGTGATGTTCGGCGGCATGACCGGCTCGGGCCCGGCCGAGGCCGCGTCGCTGGCCGCCATCCTCAGCGGACCGATGGAGAAGCAGGGCTATCCGCGCCGCTTCACCGCGTCGATGGCCGCGGCCGGCGGCACGCTGGGCCTGATCATCCCACCCTCGGGTGGCTACATCCTCTACGCCCTGATCACCCGCGACGTCTCCATCTCCGGCCTGTTCATCGCCGGCATCCTGCCGGGTCTGCTGCTGGCCCTGCTCTACACCGCCGCGGCCTATCTAAGCGGCGTGCACCACGAGAAGCGGGAGGCGCGGACGCAGGCCCCCAGCCGGGGCGAGATCCTGCGCCTGCTACCCGGCGCCTTTCTCGGCGCCGTGTCGCCCGTCGTGGTGCTCGGCGGCATCTATTTCGGCCTGACGACGGTGACCGAGGCGGCGGCCGTGGCCGTCGGCTACGCCTTGCTGATCGGTACCGTCGTCTACCGCTCTATCGGCCTGCGCGACATCTACCGGGTCATGGTGCAGACCGGGATCGCCACCGGCGTGATCATGCTGGTGCTGGGATCGGCCGCCATCTTCTCCTGGCTGGTCTCGGTGTCCGGCTGGGCGCACGACGTCTCCGACCTCGTCGTCGGCTTCGCGGAGACGCCAACCATGTATGTCGTGCTGGTCGCGGTGATCTTCCTGGTCGCCGGAACCGTGCTCGACGGGGTGTCGATGTATTTCATCCTGGTCCCGCTCTTGGCGCCGGGCGCGGCGGTTCTGGGCATCGACCCGATCTATCTCGGCATCGTCATCACCGTCTCGCTGGCGATCGGCCTGATAACGCCGCCGCTGGGGCTAGACCTGTTCGCCGCCGCCAGCACGGTCGGGGTCAGCTTCGAGGCGATCGCCCGCGCGGTGCTGCCCCTGGTCCTCGCCTCGCTGGTCGGCCTGGCGATCATCATCGCCTTTCCGGAGATATCCCTGCTCCTGGTCGGCTGACGGCGGGCGAGCGATCGGCAGGCCGCCGTGTCCGCCTTGGCGGTCACGCGCAATGTACTGGCCGGGCATCCGTGCGAGAGCAAGCCCAGGACAAATCAACTTAAGGTCGTTCCTCCTTGCATCATCGAGGCGCCGGCGCCATGAATGCGCGGCGCGACCTCAACACCTGCCTTGGGTGCGCCGCAAAAATTGACATCGATTCTATCGTGCGCGATTTAATCGGCTTCGCCGGCGCGCGATCCCCGCCCGATACCTCCCGCCCGACATCTCCCGCACGGGTGGCCCAGCCTTGGCAATGAAGGGAACTTCCGGATGATCAAGCGGCTGATCCTTGCCGTCATCCTGATCGGGCTCGTCGGCGGCGGTCTCGTCTGGTTCAACCGTTTCCGCGACGCGGCGACCGAGGAATTCTTCGCCACCATGCAGCGGCCGCCCATCGCCGTGGCCGCGGCGACGGTCGAACCGGTGACCTGGACACCCTCGGTGCCGGCTTTCGGCACGGTCAGTGCCGTGCGCGGCGTCGACGTCGCGTCGGAGATCGCCGGCGTGGTCGAGACTGTGCTGTTCGAGGCCAATGAGAGCGTCGAGGCGGGCCAGTTGCTGGTGCAACTCGCCGATTCGGTCGAGCAGGCCGATCTCGAGGCGGCCCGCGTCGCCGTCGAGCGCGACCAGCAGGCCTTCGACCGTGCCTCGGTGCTCAGCGAACGCGGCGTCACCTCCTCGGCGACGCTGGACGACGTGCAGTCCGCGCTGGCCGTCTCCCGCGCCCAGCTGGAGCGGCTGGCCGCCGTGCTCGACCTGAAGCGCATCGAAGCTCCCTTCGCCGGCACCATTGGCATCCCGCGGATCGAGGAAGGCCAGTACGTGGCGACTGGCACGGTGGTGGCGACGCTGCAGGATCTCGACCGCATGCGGGTCGACTTCAGCGTGCCGAGTGGCCAGGCGGTCGACCTCGCCATGGGACAGACGGTGCTGGTCGGCCTGGACGATGGGAGCGACGGACTGGAGGGCCGCATCGTCGGCATCGATCCGCGCGCCGATCCGCAGTCGCGCCTGGTCGACGTGCGGGCGGAGATCGGCGAGCCGGCGGGCCGGCTGCTGCCCGGCCAGTTCGTGCGCATCCAGGTGCTGCTTCCCGAGGACGAGGGCGTGATCGCGGTGCCGCAGACGGCGGTGGTGGCCAGCCTCTACGGCGATTTTGTCTACCTGGTCGATCCGCCCGAAGGCGAGGGGGCGGCCAGTACCGTGCGCCAGGTCTTCGTGGAGACCGGCCGCCGCTCGAACGGCGAGGTGGAGATCGTCGACGGCGTCGCGGCGGGCGACACGGTGGTGCTGAGCGGCCAGAACAGGCTGTCGCCCGGCGCCAGCGTGACGATCGCGGAGTCGAGCCTGCCCGACCGCCAGGTCGCCTCGCGGGACGGCGGCCAGTGAGCTTCTCCGCCATCTTCATCCGTCGGCCGGTGCTGTCGACGGTGCTGTCGCTGATGATCCTGCTGATCGGCGCGCTCAGCTTCCTCGGTCTCTCGGTGCGCCAGTACCCGGAGGTGGAGGAGACCGTGATCACCATCACCACCGCCTATCCCGGGGCCAGCGCCGACGTCATCCAGGGCTTCCTGACGGCGCCGATCGCGCGCGCCGTCTCGACGGCGGAGAATGTCGACTACGTCAGCTCCTCAAGCCGCCAGAGCGTGAGCACGGTCAGCGTGCACATGCAGCTGGGCGCCGATCCCGACACCGCGCTGACCGAGATCATGTCCAAGGTGCAACAGATCGGCGGAGCGCTGCCCAGCGACTCCGAGGATCCGGTCATCCAGCCGGGCACGGGCATGCAGTTCGCCATCATGTATCTCGCCGTACAGAGCGCGGTGATGTCCGGCGAGGAACTGACCGAGTACCTGGAGCGGGTCATCCGGCCGCGCATGTCGACCATCGACGGCGTGGCGGAGGTGCAGGTGCTGGGCGCCCAGAACTTCGCCATGCGCGTCTGGATCGACCCGGTGCGCCTCGCCGCCAGGGACATCACCGCCTCGGAGGTGCTGCGGGCGATCAACCAGGCCAATTTCCTCTCCGCCCCGGGTTCGACGGAGAACGAGTACGTCACCTACCCGATCTCCATGGAGACCACGCTGCCGACACCGGCGCGCTTCGGGGCACTGCCCCTGCGCTCGGAAGGCGACGACGTGGTGCGCCTGCGCGACGTGGCGGAGGTGGCGCTGGGGGCGGAGAGCGACGACACGATCGTCACCATCAACGGCCAGAGCGGCCAGTTCCTCGGCATCTTCCCGAGCCCGGCGGCGAACCCGATCGACGTGGCGACCGCTGTGCGCGCGGAACTGCCCGCCATCGTCGAGACCCTGCCGGACGGCATGGACATCGAGCTCGTCTTCGACGCCACGGAGTCGATCAGCGCCTCGATCGACGAGGTCTTCCTCACCATCGGCGAGGCGGTGGCGATCGTCATCGTTGTGATCCTGCTCTTCCTCGGCTCCTTCCGCTCGGTGCTGATTCCGATCGCCACCATTCCGCTGTCGCTGATCGGCGTCTGCTTCTTCCTTCTCGCGATGGGCTACTCGATCAACACGCTGACGCTGCTGGCCATGGTGCTTGCCATCGGCCTGGTGGTCGACGACGCCATCGTGGTGGTGGAGAACATCCACCGGCATATCGAGGAGGGCAAGCCGCCGCTCGAGGCGGCGCTCACCGGCATGCGCGAGATCACCGGGGCGATCGTGGCGATGACGCTGACCCTGGTCGCCGTCTTCGCGCCGCTCGCCTTCACCGCCGGCCTGACCGGCGCGCTGTTCCGCGAATTCGCCGTGACGCTTGCCGGGTCGGTGCTGATCTCCGGCCTGATCGCGCTGACCCTGTCGCCGATGATGGCGGGGCGGCTGCCCTCGCCGCATGGCGGGTCCCGGTTCCAGCGCTTCGTCGACCGCCGACTGACGGGGCTGGAGAACTGGTACCATCGGCGCGTCGCCTCCTCGCTCGACTACCGGCCGGTGACGGTGCTGGTGGTCGCCGCCGTCCTCGGCACGACGGCGTTCCTGTTCACCAACACCGCGAGCGAGCTGGCGCCGGAGGAGGACCAGGGCGCGCTGTTCGCGGTCATCAACGCGCCGCGCTACGCCACCACCGACTACACCCAGGCCTATATCGACCAGATCGCCGCCCGGACCGCCGACGTGCCGGCGGTCGAGACGCAGTTCTCCATCGCCAGCCCATCCATGAGCTTCTCGATCTGGGGCCTGGTGGACTGGTCGGAGCGCACGCTCGGCCAGTCCGAGGTGCAGCAGATGATCCAGGGCCGCATCGCCGGCATCACCGGCGTCCAGACCTCCGTCTTCGCGCCGCCCTCCCTGCCGGGGGCCGGCGGCGGCCTGCCGGTATCCTACGTGCTGCAGACAACCGGTCCGCCCTCGCAGGTCTACGAGATCGCCGAGGAGGTGCGTCGACAGGCGATGATGACCGGCCGCTTCATCATCGTGCAGAACTCGCTCGCCTATGATGTCGGCCAGGTGCGGGTGACCATCGACCGGGAGCAGGCGGCCGCGCTGGGCGTGCCGATCAGCGAGATCGGCGCGACGCTCAGCGTGCTCGTCGGCGAGGCGCGGGTCTCGCGCTTCGACCGGGATTCCAACAGCTACGACATCATCCCGCAGGTGCCGGCCGATTTCCGCATGAATCCGGAGGCACTGTCGGCCTACTACGTTCGCAGCGCCTCGGGCGCGATGGTGCCGCTGTCGGCGGTGATCGCCATCGAGACCGGCGTGGCGCCGGCGGCGATCGAGCAGTTCAACCAGCTCAACTCGGCCACGCTGTCGGCCTTGCCGATGCCCGGCGTCACCACCGCCGACGCGCTCGACACCCTGCGCGGCATCGCCCGGCCGCTGATGCCCAGCGGCTTCTTCGAGAACTATGCCGGCCAGTCCCGGCTGGAGGTGGTGCAGGGCGACACCATCGTCGTCGCCTTCGCGCTGGCGGTGGTGGTGATCTTCCTCGTGCTGTCCGCCCAGTTCGAGAGCTTTCGCGACCCGTTGATCATCATGACCACGGTGCCGCTGTCGACCTTCGGGGCGATCGTGCCGCTCAATCTCGGCCTCGCGACCCTGAACATCTACACCCAGGTCGGCCTGATCACCCTGATCGGGCTGATCACCAAGCACGGCATCCTGATGGTGCAGTTCGCCAACCAGCAGCGCGCGGCGGGACATGACAAGCGCAGCGCCATCGCGGAGGCGGCGCGGGTGCGGCTTCGCCCTATCCTGATGACCACAGCCGCCATGACGCTGGCCGTCGTGCCGCTGCTGCAGGCGAGCGGGGCGGGGGCGGCGGCGCGCTTCTCCATGGGATTGGTGATCTTCTCCGGCCTGCTGGTCGGCACGCTGTTCACGCTGTTCGTGGTGCCGACCTTCTACACGCTGATCTCGCGGCCCGACCGCGCGGCCGCCACGAGCGGCGCGGAAGCGCCGGCAACTGTAACCGGTTGAGGCCGGCGACGGCGTTCAGGCGGTGTTGCGCCCGCTGCCGCCGATCGCCCGGGAGACACGTTCGGCCGCGGCCTTGACCGCCGGGATGAGCTGAGCGCGCAGCGCCGGCGTGAAGCGGAATTGCGGCACCGAGATGCCGAGCGCCGCCACCACCTCGCCGCGGGCGCCGTAGACCGGGGCGACCACGCCGCCTCCGCTCGCCTCCGACTGCTCCTTCAGGCTGACGGCATAGCCGTCGCGGCGGATGCGCTCCAGGGTCGCCTTCAACTGCTCGGGATCGGTGATGGTGCGCGAGGCGAGGCGGGTCAACGGCACCCGCGCCAGATAGTCGTCGAGCTCCTCCGGTCCGAGGCCGGAGAGCAGCACCCGGCTCGCCGCTCCCGCATAGAGCGGCTTCTCGATGCCGGTCGGGATCACCCGGCGCACCGGCTGCTGGCCGACCACCTGGTCGAGGTCGACGCGGAAATCGCCGGAGCGCACGCTGATCGCCGCCGTCTCGTTGAAACGCTGGGACAGCTCGCGCATCACCGGCAGTGCCTGCTCGACCAGACCGCCGGTCGAGCGCGCGATCTCCGCCAGCGCCAGGATCTCGTAGCCCAGTCGGAAGCGGCCGCTCTCCTCGTCCCTGGCGACCATGCCGTGGTGGCGCAGGGCCGCCAGCAGGCGCAGGCAGGTGGAGATGTGCAGCTCCGTGCGCTCGGCGATCTGGCTCAGGCTCAGGCCGGGCTCGCCCTGTCGGAAGACCTTGAGGATCGAGATCGCCCGATCGAGGACGTTCACCCGGTAGGGGCGGTCGTCCTCCTCTCCCTTGGGCGCTGCCCGTTTCACCATGGCGCGATCCTTCTTCCGTCCCCGGCCAGCGCTGTCACGAGACCCGGCGACTATAGATGACGGCCGGCACGGTCAAGCGCCGCCCCGCACGCGGGTGTCGATGAACCGGCCCACGCGTGCCCGCATCGCCTCCTCGTCCCACAGTCGGGCGTCCACCATGCTGGCGTGCAGTTCCAGTACCGGCAGCCCGGCGCGCTCCAGTGTCTCGATGCAGGCCCGGGTACCTGAGGCCGACAGCCGGTCGCCCAGCGGCGTCAGCATGACCGCGCCATCGGCACCGAAATCGCGCGCCTGCTCCAGGATCCAGCCGGCCATCCAGGGCGGCAGGTGCAGCTGTTCGTTCATCGACAGACTGCGCGCGGCCAGCGCCCGCAGGGGGTCGCCGGAGAAATACTTGCGGTAGCCGTCGGAGAGATAGTTGGAATACATCGACCAGACGAAGACAGCACCATGGCTCTCCTCGAAAGCCCGGTAGAAGCCGGTGTTGAACCAGAGGCCCGTGTTGAGCCAGAGCAGGCGGACACGCTCGTTGCCGCAGATGCCGGTACCGGTCCGCACGCGGCCGCGGATCTCCGCCACATAGCGTGTCAGGTGTTCCACCGACCAGGCGGAGCCGCGGTTCCAGGTCGCCGCCATGACGTTGCTGAGCTGGTCGGGCAGGGCGACCGGGCAGGGGCGGGCGGCGGCGATCAGGTCCCTGGCCTCGGCGACCAGCTCGCCCGCCCGGTTGATCAAGTGCATCTGTTCCTCGAGCACCGTGCGGTCGAGGCGGCGGCCCAGCGTCGCCTCGGCGAAGGCGATCAGCGCCTCGATCTGCTCGACCTGGAAGTCGAGGCGATGGCTCTCGTAGAGGGCTTCCCAGTCGTGCTGCGCATGGGCCCACCAGTCCGGGATCAGCCGGGTCTGCGCCGGGGCATCGAGGAAGAAGGCGGGGCAGCCGAAGGCGTCGGCCCATTGCTGGGTGATGCGTTGGGCATAGTCGCCGCGCAGCCGGTCGAGGATCAGCGCCGGCCGCGGCAGCCCGCCATAGGGTGCGCGCTCCGGGTCGCCGTCGAGCGTCGTCATCAGCGGCAGGCTGAGATAGCGCGGCAGGTCGTGATGGTAGCCGAGCCGGTCCATCAGGTCGAAATAGTGGGGTGACAGCCGCTTGGCCGAGATGATCGAGGAATACCAGGTGTTGGTGACCAGCGGCACGTCCATGGCATGGAAGATCTCGTGCGGGGAGACCGCGGCGGCGATGACGTAGGGCTCGTCCTCCTCCAGCGCCCGGCGGCGGAAATCCGCGAACCAGGCCTTTTGCCGCGCCTTGGCGGCCGCGGTGGCGGCGAGCTCGCCGCTGCGTGCAGGCGTTGCGTCAGCCACGGCCGGCCTCCACCGCCGCGTGCCCCCGAAGTCCGGCCACGAAGCGATCGACCGCGTCCAGCGGCCGGTCGTCGTCGAAGAAGGATCGCCCGGTGATCAGCAGGTGCGGCACGCCGCGCTCCGACAGCATCCGCCGCTGCGCCGGATAGTCCCAGCCGAGCGTGTCGTCATGCGCCTCCAGGCAGAAGATCACGCCGTCGACCGCGGCCGTCTCGACCATGGCGATAAAGCGGGCATCATCGGCCGCCTGTGGCAGTACGCGGGGGCCGGGCAGGTGGTGCTGGCAATGCGTCGTCAGGGCGTCGAGCGGGTCGTCGTTCTGGCTGCTGTCCCGGCCGACCAGGTGATCGTAGAGCCGCTCCCCCCAGTCGTGGTCGTCGGCGACGATGCGGGCACCGGCACGCTCGACCGCCCGGTAGAAGGCCGGGTTCTCCTGCGGCATGCCCTTGACCATGAGGCGTGGCAGGGGCGGTCCCTCGGGCCGCCAGTCCTGAAGCCGGCCGAGCAGGTCGGTGAAGGTGTCGACTTCGCAGAGTTGTCCGGCTGCCGCCACCGCCAGCGCGTCGACGCCGGAGATGCCGGAGCCACGCTCTCGGCGACGTTCCGTGAAGGCGCCGAAAAGCTTACGCGCCGTATTGTGCCGAGCGATGGCGTGGCGCAGCGCCGCCTCGCCGACAGCACGGCCCGCCAGTGCCGCGAGGCAGTCGACCAGTTCCGCGAGCCGTGCCCGGACATAGCGCGCGGTGTAGTCGAACGGCGTCTGCAGCAGGTCGAAGAGGTGGAAGGGCGGCAGGTCGAGGTCCGGCCGCTCGGCCCGGATGTGCTCGACCAGATGGTAGAATTGCAGCAGTCCCTCGCTGCTGCGCGGCATCACGACGAGATCGAGGAAGTCGAAATGGCCGGCCAGCAGGCGCGCGAGGATCGAGCGCAGATAGCCCTCGCGCACCGGCTCCATGTAGCGGTCGGCCGCCTCGGTGGCCAGGCCGGGCTGGCCGCGCAGGCGCATCGGGAAAAGGCCTGCGGCGGTGATCGCCTCGACCGGCACCGTGCCGCCGAGATAGCCGACGACGCGCCCGCCGGCCTGCTTGTGCCGTAGCGCCGGTGCTTCCGGGTCACTGATCAGGTGATGGCAGGCGGCGATGGCCTCCCCGTCGGCGCCGACGCTCACAGGACGCCGTCCTCGCGCAGGCGGGCGATGCTGGCGGCGTCGTAGCCGAGTTCGGCCAGCACCGCCTCGGTATGCTCGCCGAGATCCGGTGGCGGCGCGGTGCCGCCAGGCCCGTCCTGGTCGGCGGAGAAGCCCGCATTGATGACGCGCATGGTACGGTCGAGGGCCGGCACCTCCACATCGATGAAGGTCTCCCGCCCGGCGAAGTGGGGGTGACTGACCACGCCCGGAATGTCGCGCACCACGGCGGCGGGAACGTCGCTGGCGTTGAGCAGCGTTTCCCAGGCCTCGGCGGGGCGCCGCTTCAGAACCTCGCCGACCGCCGCGCGCAGCGAGTCCGCGTGCTCCCAGCGACCGGGCGGGTCGGCGTAGCGCGGGTCATCCAGCAGGTGTTCCAGGCCCAGCACGCGGCACAGGCTGGCGAACTGCTCGTTGGTGTTGGCGCCGATCGACAGCGGCCGATCGGCGGTGTCGAACATGCCGGCCGTCGCGCTCAGGCTGAAGCCCTGGTTGCCGACCCGCTTCGGCACCTCGCCGGTGCCGAAATATTTCAGGATCATCGAGGACATCATCACCATCGATGCGTCCAGCATACTGATGTCGATGTGCTGGCCGCCGCCGCCCCGTTCGCGGCGCAGCAGGGCGCTGACGATGGCGAAGGCGGCCATGTGGCCGGAAAAGGTGTCGATCAGGGGAAATCCGACCTTGGTCGGCGGATCGCCCTCGCTGCCCTGAAGCGACATCAGCCCGGACATCGCCTGGGCGATGTGGTCATAGGCCGGATTGTCCCGGAGCGGGGAGTCCTGGCCGTAGCCGGATATCGAGCAATAGACGAGACGGTCGTTGAGCTTCCGGCAATCTTCCCAGCCGAGGCCGCGACGGGCCAGCACACCGGGGCGGAAGTTCTCCACCAGCACGTCCGAGCGGGCGACCAGCCGTCGCAACACCTCGAGGCCGCCGGGCTTCGCGATGTCGAGCGTCACCGAGCGCTTTCCGGCATTGTAGCCGACGAAGTTGGCCGAGTTCCGGCCGAAACGCCTGTCGTGGCCGTAATAGCGCATGACGTCGCCCGATCCCGGCCGCTCGACCTTCACCACGTCGGCGCCGAGCAGGACCAGCTGGCGCGTGCAGAACGGTCCGGCCATCACGTGCGAGAGGTCGAGGACGCGGATGCCGTCGAGCGCGCGGGCCATCAGGCTGCCCCGATATCACCGGCCCGGCGACCGGCCCGACGCCGCCGCGTGGCCCTGTTCCCACTCGCGGTTCCGGCGTAATCCGCCATCACACCCGACTCCCTCGCACAGGCTTTCATTCCATGATTATTTATTGCATCAGATGCAAGTGACAGTTAAATATCATAACCAAGCGGGCGCCAACAAGCCCGCGCTGAAACCAGCCACGCGGAGCCGGGAGGAGATGGATGCTGGTGGCCGGCATGGGTAGGAACGGCGAGAACGACGGCACGGGTCCGGGCATCGCCGGGGCCGCCGGTCGTGGCGCTCCCGGCCAAACCGCTCCCGGCCAGCATGCTTCCCACCAGGATGCTCCCGAAACTCGGGCCTCTGATCGTGCCGAACCCCGTGTCGTGGTGCGCGACCTCACCAAGGTCTTCCGCACGCGGCGCGGCGACCACGTAGCCCTCGACCGGGTCTCGATCGAGATCGGCGCCGGAGAGTTCGTCGTCCTGCTCGGCCCGTCGGGCTGCGGCAAGACCACGCTGCTGCGCTGCATCGCCGGGCTGGAGGAACCCGATTCCGGCGAGATCCTGATCAACGGCAAGCTGGTCTATTCCGCCCGCGAAAAGGTCTTCCTGCCGCCGGAGAAGCGGCAGCTCAACATGGTCTTCCAGTCCTACGCGCTGTGGCCGCATCTGAGCGTGCTGGAGAACGTCGCCTACCCGCTGCGCAATGCCGGCCAGGCGGGGGCGCAAGCTCAGGCGGCAGCGAAGGAGGCGCTCGACCTCGTCGGTCTCGGCTCCTTCATCGCGGCCTATCCGGGCCAGCTGTCCGGCGGCCAGCAGCAGCGCGTGGCACTGGCGCGGGCGATCGTCTCCAATGACGGCCTCGTGCTGTTCGACGAGCCGCTGTCGAACCTCGACGCCAAGGTCCGCGACCGGCTGCGTATCGAGCTGCTCGGCCTGCAGGAGCGCATCGGCTTCTCGGCCGTCTACGTCACCCACGACCAGATGGAGGCGCTGGCGCTGGCCGACCGCATCGCCGTGATGAGCGTCGGCCGGATCGAGCAGGTCGGCACGCCGCGCCAGATCTACGACACGCCGTCGACCCGCTACGTGGCGGATTTCGTCGGCTCGGCCAACGAGTTCGCGGGCCGGGTCACCTCGGTGATGGGCGAGACCCTGGCGGTGGAAACGCCCGTCGGCACGCTCACCTGCCAGGCGCGGGAACACGGGCTGGCGACGGGTGCCGACGTGCATGTCCTCTTCCGGCCCGAGCATTGCAGGCTGGATGGCGGCAGCGAACGGGGCGACGACAACCTGCTGGCGGGCGTGGTCGAGCGGTCCCTCTATCTCGGACCGATCGTGCAGTACGTGGTCCGCTGTGGCGACGAGACGCTGATCGTCAGTGCCAGCGGCGGCGCGTTGATCGACCCGGGAACCCGGGTGACGGTGCGCCTGCCGGTCGAACGCACGCGCGTATTCCCGCGGGAGGCGCGCTAAACGGTGACCAACGGCCACGCCGCATCCTTGAGCGCTCCGGGCGCTGGCAACGCCCTCGTTGCCTCCCTGCGGCGCATGACGCCGTTCTCGGCCACGCTCTGGCTGCTGCTGTTCTTCGTCGCCTTCGGGCTGATGGTCTACCCGCTGGCGACCGCGCTGATCTACGAGTTCGACAATGTCGTCGCCGGCTGGACGGCGTTGACCAGCGGCAGCCTCTCCGGCGCGCTGCCAACGGTGTTGCTGAACACTCTGATCGTGGTGACCGGCGCCACCGTCTTCGCCCTGGTGATCGGCTCCGCGCTCGCCTGGGCCAACGAACGCAGCGACGCCAGCCTCGGCTTCGCCGGTCACCTGCTGCCGCTGGCGGCGCTTATCGTGCCGCCGATCGCCGGGGTGATCGGCTGGGCGGTCCTGCTCGACCCGCGCGCCGGCCTGCTCAACCACTTCTTCCAGTGGCTGCTGGGCCTCGTCGGCCTCGAGCTCAGGGAAGGGCCGCTCGACATCTACACCATGGGCGGGCTGGTGATCGTCACCGGCCTCTACACGGTGCCGTATGTCTATCTCGTGGTCTCCGCCGCGCTGCAGCGTCTCGACCCGGCGGTCGAGGAGGCCTCGCGCGTCAGCGGCGCCGGGCCGCTCAGGACCATGGTCCGGGTCACCTTCCCGGCGATCAAGCCGGCGCTGGCGGCGGCGGCCCTGCTCGGCATCATCTCGGGCATCAGCCTGTTCTCGGTGCCGGCGGTGCTCGGCGCAGGGGCGCGCATCGACGTCATCTCGGTCTTCATCTTCCGGCTGTTGAGCGAGTATCCGGCCCAGACCGGCCCCGCCATCGTGCTGGCGATCGGCCTCCTGGTCCTGGTGCAGATGCTGCTGATCGGCCAGCACCTGCTGGTGAAGCGCGGACGCAACGCGGCGGTCTCCGGCCGTGGCTTTCGCGGGACAAGGGTGCGCCTTGGCCCCTTCCGCTACCTCGTCCTGGGACTGGCCGGCCTCTACCTGCTGGCGACCGCCGTGCTGCCACTGCTGGGCCTGCTGCTGGTCTCGCTGCAGCCCTTCTGGACGCCGGCGGTCGATCTGGCGACGCTGACCTGGCAGAACTTCCGCTTCGTGCTGTTCGAGAACCGCGAGACCGTGGCCGCGCTGATCAACAGCATGAGCCTCGGTTTCGTGGTGGCCTGCGTGAACATGCTGCTGTGCGGCGCCCTGGCGCTGCATTTCAGCCGCAACGGCCGGGCCCGCAAGATCGCCGACGCGCTGACCGGGCTGCCGGCGACGATCCCGCACACGGTGATCGGCGTCGCCTTCATCCTCGCCTTCAGCCGCGAGCCGCTGCGTCTTTACGGCACCACCTCCATTCTCTTCCTCGCCTATCTGGTGATGACGCTGGCCTATGCCGCGCGCGCCGCCAGCGCAGCCGCCGATAGCATCGGCGCCGAACTCGGCGAGGCCTCGCGCGTATCCAAGGCCTCGGACCTGAAGACGCTGCGCCGCATCCTGCTGCCGGTGGCCGCGCCCGGGCTGGTCGCAGGCTGGATCATGGTCTTCGTGCATACCGTGGGCGAGGTCACCGCCTCGGCCTTCCTGTCGGGCTCCAACAACCCGGTCATCGGCCGCGTGCTGCTCGACTTCTGGACCTTCGGGCGCTTCCCGCAGGTGGCAGCACTCGCTCTCGTCATCTCGCTGATCAGTGCCTCGCTGGTCGGCCTGATGCTGTTCATCACCCGGCGGGCGCACAAGGCGACCATCAGCTGACTGCCCGCCCAACGCCATTCCGGCGACGACGCATGATCGCCGGCGTCTCGAAAGGAGGAGACCTCATGACCACGCATCACGCACCAGCCAAGACCCGGACCGCGACCCTCGCCACCCTTGCACTCGCCGCTGGCATCGCCCTGCCTGGTGGTGCCGCCCTGGCACAGTCGATGGACGAACTCGTCGCCGCCGCCCAGGCGGAAGGCGCGCTGACCGTCTACGCCAACATCGACCCCCGGATCCTGCAAAACCTCGCCGACGCCTTCCAGGAAGAGTACGGCATCCCGGTGGACGTGCAGCGGCAGTCCTCCTCGGCGCTGGCGCAGCGCTTCATGGCGGAGGTCGAGACCGGCGTCGCGGCGGTCGACATCTATCTCAGCACCGATCTCGCCTTTCACAACGACCGCATCGCCGACGGCCGCTTCGAGGGCTCCCTCGACGACGTGCCGGGCATGGCCGAGTGGCCGGAGGAGGCGAAGTGGGACGGCCTGGCCATCATCGGCTACGTGCCCTATTCGCTGGTCTGGAACACCAACATCGTGACCGAGGAACTGGACAGCTGGGAGGATCTCGCCGATCCGCGCTGGGCCGGCCAGGTGATGATGACAGACCCACGTGCCGGGCGCACCTCCAACCAGTTCTACTACCTGCTGCGCGACCTCTACGGCGACGACTTCCTGCGCACGCTGGGCGAGAACGCCACCTTCTCGCAGAGCGCGGTGCCCGGCATCCAGCAGGTGGCGGCGGGCGCCCAGGCGATGTACGCGCCCGGCATCCACCAGGTCGTCGTCGGCCTGATCGACGAGGGGGCGCCGCTCGGCGAGGCCTTCCCCGAGCCGACCATCTCCTCCAACAACATGATCAGCATCGTCGCCGACGCGCCGCACCCCAACGCGGCCCGGCTCTATGTCGCCTACGCGATGTCGATCGCGGGACAGGAGATCATCAACGGCGGCGGCTTCTCGCCGATCGAGGGCGTGCCCAACACGCTGGAGATGCCCGAGGTGGTGGAGATCGATCCCGATGTCGCGCAGGCGTCCACGGACGAGTTCGCCACGCTGATGGGTCTGCAATAGGCCCCGAACCGCCGGCGGGTCAGGCGATCTGCAGGTCGGCGGCCTCGATGTCCGTGATGAAGGCGTGCGCCGGCGCGTGCGCAATCATCAGGTCGAGGCCGCCGGCGATCGCCGCCTCCTGCGGGGTGACGCCGCAGGCCCAGAAGACCGGGATCAGTCCGGCCGGCAAGTCCGGCACCGGGCCGCCGAACAGCGGGTTGGCGAGATCGGCGCCGATGCCGGCCGGATCGCCGATATGGATCGGCGCGCCGTGGTTGAAGGGGAAGCGGCTGGTCACCTGGGTGGCGATCACCGTCTCCTCCGCGGTCAGCCAGCGCATGGTTACGCTGAGGGGCCCATGGAACGGCCCGGCCGGCACCGTCGGCCGGTCGGTCCTGAGCACCCAGCGGTAGCGCTCCGTCTGCACGCCCGCGCCACGCAGGGCGCCGTCGAAACTGATGCCCGAGCCGATGAGGAAGGCGACGAGATCGTCCCGCCAGAGATCGCCGATCTCGCTGCGGTCGTCCTGGCGGACGCCATCGCGATAGATGGCGTAGCGCGCGACGTCTGTGCGCAAATCCGCGCCGGGTGCGGACATCCGCGGCTCCGGGTCGCCGGTGTCGGTGATCTCCAGCACCGGGCAGGCCCGCTGGTTGCGCTGGCAGTAGCGCACGAAGTCGAGGGCGTGGCGTTCACGGATGATCACCAGATTGGCCTGGACGTGCCCCAGCGCCAGACCGCGGCTGGTACCGGTGATCTCGCCGGCCCGGATCGCTTCGCGGACCCGTCGGCTCTCGGGAATGCTGGTCTTGTCGTTGGTCATCGCGCGGCCTCGCTGCCGGCGCGGCGCACGCCGGCGACCAGGCGGGCGAGATTGCCGCCCGACAGGGCCGTGCACCGGTCGGGTTCGGGAACCAGTTCCTCCAGATGCTGTCGGCCGAGGCGCGCGAAGCGGGCGCCGCCTTCCGGGTCGAAAGGGAAGTCGGAGCCGAACATGACGCGAGTCTCGTCGAAGAAGGCGAGCCCGCAGGCGAGCGCGCCCTTGGATCCGAAGACGGCGGTGTCGGCGTGGAACTCCCGGAAATAGTCGATGATCGGGCGTTCGAGATCGGCCGCCAGCAGCTCGGTGTCTTCCGGCGCGGTGCGGCTGCCGATGCTCTCCAGCCCGGACGCCAGGCGACCCTCGAGATAGGGAATGGTCGCGCCCAGATGGTGGGCGATGACGATCAGACCGGGCAGCCGGTCGAACAGGCCCGAGAGCACCAGCCTGGCCATCGCCGCACTGGTTTCGTAGGGCCAGCCGAAGGTCCACCAGATCTCGTATCTCGACCTGTCCTCGCTGCGATAGTCTGGCATGTCGGCGCCGCGGGCGGGGTGCAGCCAGATCGGCAGCGCCCGCCGGTGCGCCTCGGCGAAGAAGGGCAGGAAGTCCGGATGGTCGAGGGCGGTGCCGCGCACCTGGCTGGGGATCTGCACGCCGATCGCCCCCAGCTGGTCGACCGCCTCGTCCAGGCAGGCGATGGCGCCCATGACGTCGTCCAGCGCCACCGCTGCCACGAAATGCGCGAAGCGGTCGGGGTGGCGGGAGACCAGGTCCGCCATGCCGTGATTGGCGCGGCGGGCCAGGTCACGCGCCGCTTCGCCCTGGGCAAGCAGCTCGATCGGCGGCATCGACAGGGTGAGCACCTGGCGGTAGTCGCCGAGCGTGTCCATCAGGCGGAAACGGGCGTCGAGATCCCACAGCGTGTCGAGCTCCAGCCAGCGGCGCAGCTGCCCCGGGTTGGGCGCGTGGTCGCGCAGCCAGGCGAAATAGGCCGGTGGCGCCACATGGGTGTAGCAGTCCACCCAGGTCACGACGCGGCCGTCTCCGGCTCGAGGGTGATCTCGTAGACCTGGGCATGCCCGTCCCGGTCGGAGGTGAAGACGACGTGCCGGCCCGACGGCGAGAAACGGGGATGGGCGTGGGTGTGCTGCGGCGCGTAGACGGCGACCGGACCGTCATTGTAGGGGAACGGACCCGCCCAGTGGAATCCGGCCGACGAGGCATGCGACCAGGCGAGGAAGTCGGCACCGGCATCGGGCGCGCCGGCGAGGTCGAGCAGGTGCATGCCGATGTCCGGAAAGTTGGTGTCGCAGACCACGCGGCGCCCGGTGGCGTCGGTGATGGCGTGCCAGGCGGGGAAGCGCGACAGCCAGTCGACCGCGCCGCTGGCGAGGTCGATGCGCCGCAGCCCGCGCGCCCAGTCGACGAACATGATCGCCTTCCGGCCGGGGATCCAGGTTTCGTGGGTGACCCATTGCAGCGGATCCTCGCGCTCGTGCACGCGGCGATTGCGGGCGCCCGACCGGTCGGTCACCCAGACCCTGTCGGTCAATGGCCCGGCATAGAGGATCAGGTCGTCGTCGTCCGGGCAGAACTGCGGGTGGCCGATGGTATCCCGCTCGAGGAACACCTCGCTCGTCCCCTTTCGCGTGTCGATCAGGTGGAAGCGCGTGCGCGCGCCGGTACGCACAGGCACCGCCCACCAGTCGCCCGAGGCGGACAGCGCGGTGGTGCCCATGGCGGCGCCGACCATGCCCTTCTCCCGCATCTCCGCGGCGCCGAAATCGGCGAGCCGCTCCTCCGCCCCCGTGGCGGTGTCAACCATCCAGGCGGCGCTGCCGGCCGTGAAGTAGACACGGCCGCCATCTGGTGAGGGATGCACCGACCACTCGGCGATGTCGTCGCGGTCGGTGAGGCATAGCAGTTCGCCCGCCGCCCGATCCTCCGCCATGATCTGGGGCCGGCCGCCGCGATGGGAGACGAAGAACAGGAAGCGCTCCGCTCGGTCATAGGCCGGCACGAAGAAGAACGGGTGGTGATGGATCGCCGGGGCGCTGGTGACCTGGCGGACCAGCACGCCGCTCTTGGGGTCGCGCGACGTGCTGTCCTCGCGCGGCAGGCGGACGGGCTGCATGACGCCGCTACTCGCCGGGCTGGGCGGTCGGGGCGGGAACCTGCGCCGCCCCGAACAGCCGGAACAGCACCACCAGCACCGCGCCCGCAACCAGGCCGGCGATCCAGCCATAGCTGAGTGTCGGCGAGAAGATCACCAGCAGCGCCACCGCGCCGATCAGGGCGCGTTCCCAGGTCAGCAGCGCGCGCCAGCAATAGCCGCCCAGTGCCACCGCCCACAGGCCGGTGCCGCAGAACAGACCGACACAGGCGATCGCCACCTCGCCGGCCGTGCCCTGGAACAGCAGCGCGTCGTCGAAGACGAAGGCGAAGGGCACGAAGAAGGCGACCAGGCTCATCAGGAAGGCGCGCACGCTGGTGCGCATGGCGCTGGCGTTGGCGAGGCCGGCCGCGGCGTAGGAGGCGAGCGCCACCGGCGGCGTGACCATCGACAGCACGCAGTAGTAGAGAATGAAGAAATGCGCCGAGAGCAGCGGTACGCCAAGATCGCGCAGGGCGGGAGCGTAGAGGATGGCGCCGATGATGTAGGCCGCCACCGTCGGCAGGCCCATGCCCATGATGATGCAGCCGATGATGATCAGCGCCAGCGAGCCGATCAGCGTGCCGCCGCCCGCGGCGATCAGCGAGCCGGAGAATTTGAGCGCCAGGTTCGACTGCACGGCGACGGCGATGATGATGCCGATGGCGGCGATCGGCACCGCGACCTCGGCCGCCTGTCGGGTGGCGTCGCGCACCGCCTCGACCATCGCCCGGGGCTTCATCCAGGTGCGCGGCACCAGCATGGCGGCGACGGGGCAGCTCGCCGTGGCGATCAGCGCCGCGTAGGAGGCCGAGTAGCCGGAGGCCAGGATGGCGATCAGGGTGACGGGCGGGATCAGCAGGTGCAGGCGGGGCAGGATCGGCTCGACCTTGCCGAGTTCCTCGGAGCTCAACGTGCCGATGCCGCTGCGCCGCGCCGTCAGGTCGACGATGACGAGCAGCGCCACGTAGAAGGCGACCGCCGGGATCAGGCCGGCAAGCGCGATGTCGGCATAGGGGACGCTGAGCAGGTCCGCCATGACGAAGGCGGCCACGCCCATGATCGGCGGCATCAGCTGGCCGCCGGTCGAGGCGATGGCCTCCGTGGCGGCGGCGCGGTCGGCTGAGAAGCCGCAGCGGCGCATCAGCGGGATGGTGAAGACGCCCGTCGCCGAGACGTTGGCGACCGCGCTGCCGGAGATCGTGCCCATCAGGCTGGAGGCGACGATGGCCGCCTTCGCGGCACCACCGACCGCCCAGCCGGCGATGCGCAGGGCGACGTCGATGAACAGCTGTCCGCCGCCGACGGCCGAGTAGATCGCCCCGAAGGCGATGAAATAGAAGACGAAGTGGACGGAAGTGGCGGTCGTGATGCCGAGCACGCCGGTCGTCGTCATCGTCATGATCTCGATGGCGTCGTCGAAGGCGAAGCCGCGGAAGGACAGCCAGCCGGGCAGCCAGGAGCCGAGGAAGCCGTAGAGCAGGAAGACCAGGAGGACCACCAGCAGGGTCCAGCCGACGGTGCGGCGCACGCCCTCGAAGAGCAGCAGGACCAGCACCGCGCCCGCCGCCATGTCGATCGGCAGCACCGGCGAGACGTTCTCCATGCGCGTGGAGAGGCGCGGGAATTCGAGCCAGTAGTAGAGGCCGACGAAGACGACCGCGGCGAAGACCAGGGCGTCGACGATCCTTTCGACCGTCCGGCGCTGGCGGCCGACACCGCTGAAGGGCCGCCACAGGATCACCAGGCCAAGCGCCATGACCAGGTGGAAGGGGCGCTCCACCAGCGGCTGCTGGGGATGCAGCAGCACCCAGACCTGGAACGTGAAGAAGACGGCTCCCAGCAGGAATCGCGGATCCGCCAGCAGTCTCACCATCGGGGCCTCTTTCCGAGCGGAGGGGCGCTAGAGAAGGCGAGGCGGGACGGTTCCGGAGCGTGCCGGAACC